>JFJP01037131.1_pt1 | contig 43322 bp, 65 predicted proteins | sample 431651 | NCBI WGS metagenome assembly JFJP01 (sample SAMN02602958, study PRJNA72255) | Microbial mat metagenome, whole genome shotgun sequencing project. | biome: fresh water; feature: sink hole; material: water; isolation source: purple microbial (photo- and chemosynthetic) mats found in...
GTACTAGCAGGAGTTGCAGGAGCTGCAGGTTCTGACGCTTGAGGAGTAGAAGCGGCAGGTGCAGATGGAGCAGAAGCTGCAGGAGCTTGTGTTGCAGGAGCAGATGGAGCAGGAGTTGCAGGAGCCATGGATGCACCGGTCTGATCTGCAATCAACATTGCCTCTAGAACAGTACGATCCATATTTGGTGTGCGGTATTCCTTGAGATCATAGAGTTCGAGCTGTGTGATAAGTGCATCATCGATATCTGTTGCCCGTGGGGCAAATGATGATGTGCTATAATCAGCCCATTGACCAGACTTTGTCTTGTTAAGACGGAAGTTGTAACCACCCTTCAATTCAAATGGTGGAACTTCAAGGTCACCAGACTTAAATGCTGCTTGAATACGTTGGAAAATCTTTGGACCAAAACTAATCAACTTAACAAGTTGAGCTTGATCGTAATCGATCGGAGATTCAATGATCAGAACCTGACCAATATATTCTTTCTTACGGTAATATTTCTTACCCATTGCATCATTCTTTTCTGCATAGTAACGAGCAGAAAGTTCGCAAATTGGGCAACTTTCATCATACATTTTCAAGCAAGGAACGGTTTTTTCTTCACCATTGATTACGAGTTTATGCGTATGATTCTCAGAGAGGAACATCAGAGGATTGTCATCATCTGCATCAGGTAGAAAACGTACAACTGCGGTTTGATTTTCTAGCATCTTCCAGAAGGGATAGAAGAGCTTCCAGTTTTGATTACCGGTATTTTCACTTCCGCCTTTTTTATCAAAAGCGGCGTTGAGACGTGCTAAACGTTCTTGAGCTGTTAATGCCATTTTAATTCTCCAAAGTATGCTACTAAAAGTTAATTTCAAAATTTAAAGTCAACAAAAGCACGCGGTTCTACCCCATTCATCGGAAGGGCATCATGGTATTACCTACGCAATATTATTTATAGAGCGCCGCTAACTTCTATCATCGGGGCTTACAACAGAGGGATTATGCTTTGTTTTACTACAGATTCATTATAATACAAACTACATATGAAGTAAACTCTTTTTGTAATTATTTTCAATATTCGTTATTACGACTACGAATTACTGCTGAATTAAAGATGTTGTCAGATTTCGCCGCAGGCGTGCCTAGAAAATACGGATCAACAAACTCTTTACACCGGCCGATATCTAATCTATCAGAGTCCCAACATATCTGAACCGTTAAATTAGAATGATGAAGACCGGTGGTATGACCGAAACAGGCATCATACAATAATTGAAGTCTAGCTTCACTAAGATTGAACAAATTACCATTTTGTTGCTTACAAAATTCAGCTGCTCTAATACCATGCTCTTCATCACCATGATCTAACTCACGATGACTATCATGGATAAATGCAAACAATTCTATTACTCCACGATCTGAAAAATATCCCTGCTGATTCATTGCATTATGTAAAATAACCCCATTATATCTAACTCTCGACCAATGTGCTTTACCATGAATACCATTTAAATCTAATGCATAATTCGACATTACATGGTCGAGTAATTTGCTGTTAATAAAGGTGTGCAAAATTAAACATCCTCATTTTTTGGTTTCAGTGATGCTTTAGTATAATGACGTTTTACCTGATGACCACACCTAGTGCAACACAAAACACCATACCAATCAGCTTGCAATGTAGTTTCTTGGTATGTACCCGTTTTACATTCAGTACACTGGGTATTAAGTCTATCTATTGAATCGGTCATAGATCAATTTGGAAACACGGATTGTACAATCGATTTTCATAACGCGGTTCACCATTCATATCAAGAACTGGGTATCCGCGCGGATTCGCATAAACCCGGCAATTTCGCACGGTGTATTCAAATGAGTCATGGACATGTCCATGCAACCAAATATTAGCTTTAGCTAATAGAGGTTCGAGATTAGAAGCAAAACACGGATTTGCTTTCCAACTCATATCCTCACCTGGTAATTTGTGATATGAGTTGAGAATACGTTCACTAGCCGCATATTTCTCGTTAATACTCTTTGGGTGAGGTGCATGATGAGTAACAACAACAGTTTTGCCATCAAACGGTGTATTGAGAACCTTGTCAATAAACATCTTGGTGACTTCATGTTCCTGTTTGGATGTAATAGCAGCAAACCTATCTTTACCATTTCTAATCATGCGGAAATCATTTAATCGAGCATCACCAGAATCAATAGCTTCTTTCACGGTAGGCATACGATTTGAGTTTTCATACAATGCAAAATCGGTCCAGAGTGTTCCGCCTACAAATCGCACATTGTCAATTACCACCTGTTTGTTAATCAGAATGTGTACTAGTGGATGAGTAGCAGCTAAAAACTCATCAGTCAATTTGCGATAATCGTTCTGATAATATTCATGGTTACCTGGAACATAAACTACAGGCTTATGATATGTATCAGCCAGATAGCAACAATATTCAAATGCACCAATACCAACATCAACATCGCCGGGCATCACCACCACGTCGGTATCAGGATGTACAACGACGTGCTTATCAGTCCGATTACCTCGATGATAAAATTCGAGGTGAATATCAGAAAACAGTTGAATGATCATTTTTACCCTTAATTAATAATTACGCAATCACCAGAAACCCGAATTAGTTTATTGGTAGCAGCATCTTCAAAGAACCAACCATCACTACCCTCCTCAGTCATAACTTTACCAGTTGATGTGCCATCATAAATCACTTTGCCACCAGAATAACAAGTTACTTTTGCAGGTGAACCGATAGTTGTGAATTGTTTTCGTTTCGCATCTGAACAACCAGTAATACCTACCCCAATGAACACTGCTGCCATAATAGCTACTGACATGCTTACAATTTTCATATAATTCCTTTTATGTTGTTCATATTGATAATCAATTCATCAACTTCACTACCTACCCATGGTAACGAAACACTGCCATACTGCCGCATAACAATTTCAAATGGTACCTTTTTATCACGTCGAAGAGCAGCCCTATTCATTAATTCAATTTTGCTGATTGGAAAAATAACACCTACAATTCCATACCCTTTCGGTTTTGCTGCATTAATCCAATATTTTCTGCTCTTACGTGAAGTGTTCATGTTATCTAGAATGATATCAATACCAGATTTCAACTTATCATTAAAATCTTCATTGTAAAACTTACGGAAAAACTTATCATTATTGACAGCATAATTAAATGCATCACGATAAAGAATAACTTGATCAGTGTTAGATGATTCGATCAATTCACGAAATGGAATTTTATGAGCATCAGCATAAAACATAAGACGATATTGATCGAGTGATACAGTTACGATATCACGGCGGTTGTGAGCATTAGCAATAACTTCCTTTGTCCAGGTACTCTTACCGGAGCCAGAAGCACCAATTGGAATATACATAGTAGCAAGAGTAGAAATGTCCGCATCAGTTGATTCAAAAGAGTTGAACATTTCTACCCAGTCTGCAACTCGGGCAAGCTTAACGTCTGCATCATCAGAAATACGACCATGTGCATCTGACTGAACAACGTCAGTAAACACAATAGCATCATCTTTACCCAAGTAGAATTGCAATGCTTTGTGCAGGTTCTGCAATTTGTCCTTTTTCAAATCGAATGGAAGATGATTTTCGATCATAAAGGTAATAGCTGATACATCTTTCCAATCCATATTCAGTTGCGTTATGAATTCTGGATTAGAAGCCATAAAGTTTTCAAAGACACGAGCTGACACCTGTTCATGACCACCAAATGACAAATAATTACCACGATCAACCTTAAACTTTTCTTGCTTAGCAGCAGGCTTTCCAGTATCATGGAACAGCAGAGCGAGCTTTGCTAGCATTTGCTGACGAGGACTACGCAGATGAGCAAAATGAGTGTTATACCATTCAATGGTCATCTGAGTATGGCGAATAACAGACTCTTCCCTATGCCAAGGTGAATTCTCAGTCAGTTTCACCATTTCACCGTATTCTGGAATGGTGATAAACTTTTCAAACACTGGCAAAGTCTGCAATACGTTATTCATCTTCTTATCCTATCAACATTAGCTTTAATACATTCATTATATCACAAATGGCAAAAGAAGTAAATCTATTTTTACTGTTATTGAAATGACCCATCATCACTTGCTGCTCTTTTACGATAATTTTCACTATACGTTTTGAACGTTTGCATAAACATTGAATAACTGTCAAGTGCTTGCATTGGCGCAGGAAATTCCTGAATCATTATTAGTGATGCATCAGGTAATCCTTCCCAATGTTTACCTCTAGATGGCATAAACTGGTATGCTTCAATACGCTGAGCTAATTTATCAGCATAATTGATTAGCCCTTCTGCAATACCGCTACCAGGAACATCAGTTGCTAAATTAAATTTCTGATAAATTGCATCCATTAATCCATGCTCAATCTTTTTGAAAACTGGACGGAGTTCAGGAATATGTTTCACTGGAGATGGCATATCACCCGTATAAACTTCAGAGGCATCGTGTAACAGTGCCTTTAATAAATATGACGGTTTGCCACCATAACTTTCATTAACCAATTGAACCAATGACTCATAATGCACATTACCAATATACCAAGTGTTGTATGGTATCCACGCACCTAATCCAGGGAATTTACTCGGATCAGTGATTATCAAATCAACCAAATGTGCAACATAAATTGAATGCTGCGCAACATTATACGGAATAGTTGTAATAGTATGGCCGGCGAATCGCGCTATGCGCGATAAGCCCCATGCGATATCCTGAATATCAATATCTTCAGGAAGTGGAGCGCTTGGATCAACCAAGCGTCCTGATACAGTTTCAATTTGCATTATTGTTTTCTGCGAACGTTAATTTCGATAGGTTCACCATTACCACTAAGCACTATTTCTGGTTGCAGCATTTCACCAATAGCTCTACGAACCAACATTTTTGCAATATGCTTAAATATGTAATTGAATGGTTTGACGATGTTTCTACCAATGAATCGTAATAGCTTATTGAAGATGAGATCACCTAATACGATCGGCCACTGAATAAACCATTCAGTCAATTTTGCTAAATGCTTTGAAATAAGTGGTGTAAACATTGTTACTAATTCTTCACGTGATTTTATTTCCTTAATATCAGTAGCATACAGTGGTTGCTTTGACATAAACCGGTTAAGAATATTATTAGATCGTTTTAATAAGAATAGCCTAACATCGCATATTCATTATTTGGTAAGTCTGAATATGAAACTACCAAATGTTTACGTGCAGCATCATCGAATGCATCACGTTCTATTTTAATAGCTTCTGCGATCTTATGGATATATTCTAACCATTTGACGAGCATAATAATTAAACCACCAACAATGAATCCTAAAGCATAATATGCAACAGTTTCGTAATCAGTTAACTTGAATGGTAACTTATCAAAGTACCACAATGCAATAATGCCGCCGAATAACATAAACCCTGAGATAACAGTTTCATTATAGGTGTATACACATATTGCAATGAAAAAGATCAGTAGTTCAATTATTGGAAAATATGAAAAGATTATCATTTTGTCTCCTAGTTAAAAATGGTGCCTGAATTAACAGGCACCATTGATATAATAACTATTACCGTTTACCAGCATTTACTGGAATTTTCATATCAAGACCGAGTTGCTGTGCCTTTGAAGCAGTAAGCAGTTCAACTAGTGATTGAGCAGAATTGCTATCACCACCAGCACCAGACTTACCCATAGAAACAACTGGAGACCATGCACCAGGTTGTGCCTTAGCAGTAGCATCAGCCCAATAACCATTGATCTTTACAAGAGCTTCAAGTTTCTTTTCAAGAGCACCGTCGGCTTCCATTACTAAACGTTTCTTAGCAGCTTCACCTTCACCTTCAAGGATCAACTTACGTTTAACTTGTTCAGCCGTTTGAGCAGCAAGTTCAGCAACCTTCTTGCCTTTTTCAGCTTCTGCAATATCTTTTGCATTTATAGTTTCTTGTGCCCATTTAGCTTTAGCAGCATCTGCACGACCTTGCTGTTCAGTTGTTACAGCATCCTGTGTAGCGCGGACAGCAGCTGCCATACTCAATTGAACTGCTTGAGTAGAAGATTGACGTTCAGCGATCTGTTTCTTAACCTTATCTTCATAGTCAATAGCATTTACCGTCACTGGTGAAAGCGTAATGCCATACTCCCGGATAGTGGAAGCAGAAGCACGAATGATCTTACCTTTTTCGTCTGTTGCTACTTGTACAGCGCGAACAGTCTTTTCTTCTTTCGTGATAGTGTCCTTAACATTGGTAACAACAACCTTTGTCAAAAATGGACCATTTTGCAATTGATCATCAATCGTTTGTGGAATTTCAGACTTGCGTTCTGAGTTCGATTCAAAAGAACTCATTGTGGCACCAGTACCAAAAATAACCTTTTCGAGCATTGGGCGAATCAATTGTTGTTCAATAGCAATAAAACTATTGTACTCTTTATGAAGACGAATAACCTGATCTTCTTTCAACGGCATTTCCCAGCTCATCACACCAGAAACTTTTCCTTCGCCACCGTCATTGAAACCGGTGCGAATGGATTGATCGCCGGTGCTGCCTTGATCTTTTGCTGAGCTGAATGAATACTGATCACGACGAGGATACTTGGTAACTTTTCCCCATCCTTGCCATTTTGGTCCTTGTTCAGTATATACCCGTAATTCACCAAACACTGATTGGATCACCATAATCTCTTTCGCATCTAGGTCTTCAAATGAACCCATTACAATAAAAGGTGAGCAAATAAGTACAATTACGCCTAATACCAGGTACATCATATTTCGAAAAGTGCGCTTAGGCTTACTTCCAACATCTGTAAAATCTACCATCATTTACTCCTTAGGTTGTTTAGATTGGTTTGTTTCTTGTTCAACTGCAGTTGCTCTACGACTACGTACCTTATTCAAAATCTCTTGTACTTCATCATCATATACATCTTGTTGTGCCTGTTCAATTTCATTTTCAAGTTTAGATGTTTTTCTAAACATTGGACATAACGGTCTGCCATTAATAGATGGTATAATTAGTTGTGATATAACAAATGCAAAAAATAACACCATCACAACAAATTCAATTAAAAAAATTACCATGATTGCTCCTTATACTGCCTCAAATGCTTCTAATTGTGGAAGCAAATCTCTGATAAACTTGAGCACGTGAACATCACGTGCAAATATATGCGTACAATATGACAGTTCTACGCCAGTACCATCTGGTTTTTCTGTTGGCATTTGACCACTAACACAATAACCATTTTGTACCAGCATAATCGAAATTGTCACTTCTTCTTTCAGTTTTTGAGCCATACACACCTCTTCTATTGATTAACATCGGGATATATCAGGGAATACTATCTACTATAACATCTTTATCTAATGCTTTCAACATTTGCATTAAATTTTCGCGCAACTCATTAATAGTTTCACCATATGGGGCAATGTCGTTCACTGTCCACCCATCTAGCTTTCCAGTTTTATCATAATATGCTTCTACGATACTGAAATGATCTTCACTGTATTCATCTGGTGTCCCAGATAAACCGACGATTGTACGTTTAATAACTCTATGATTCCAAGACATATTATTCTCTTTGATAAGATGCAGGAAATAGCCCACATCTAGTTATCTTATTACTGAACTTTAGCGGCCTCGCAAATAATCTCGGTAGGCAAAGAGAGTCAGTGCGAATTATGATACAGCTAGGTGACGATGATTGACAATATAACAGTCAGTATGCGATTTAAATAGCATATGTGAGGTTAGAAAGCATTAATGCACCTAGTAATTTCGTACTAGATGCATTATATACTGATTTACGATTAAGTAAACTTTATTTTACAGCTTTTGGTGTTCTTGGCTTACGTGCAGGTTTTTGAACTACTTGAGCAGGAGGTGGTGCAGATTTCTTTTTTCTTGCCGGTTTCTGAGGCTCTACTGGCGGCACGACTTGCGGCACGACTATAACCTCTTGAGCAGGTCTACGTTTCTTTCGCACAATCTGTTTTGGTGCTTCAACAGGTTGAACTACTTCGGCGACCGGGGTGACTTCAACTAGTACGACTTCCTCATTCACCAAAACTGGATCCGGTGAAAAAGTAGTTTGCATATCTGGGGTGTCAACCAAATTTTGTTTCTGTGGTCGCAGAATTAAAACGATAATTATGGTAACAACAATCAAACCGATAAAAACATCCATGTTAACCTCATCTTATTAAGTAAAATTTTATTTATAGCATTGCAAAAGGCATGGGTTCATCATCTGCCGGGTCAGCATCTTGCATATCCATTTCATCATACCCATAAGTTTGCTTATGGGCGTTTTCATCGAAGTCTGCCATACGCCGAATCATTTGCAATACGACTAGAACTGCTGATACTAAGTCATCTGTCGCACCTGATTTTGCTGCATAACTACCACCTCTTGCCATATAATTTTTCAATTCAAACAGTAATTTAGCAGAATTAACAACCATATTGTTCTTGGTTTTTTCAATTAACGATTTAAGTTGCAAACATACCAAAATCTTGTTCTTACCCGTAGTAACTGTGCCAACGGTTTTTGGATCATTACCGATCAATTCTGCATCTGGTGGATTCTCATCATTATTATAGAGAGATGCAATGGCATGACCAACTCCATTGTTTTCAAATGACCAATAAATTTCATTCTTCTTTGTTCGCTCATCAGTTTGTTCTAACCATTTAAGAATCCATTTCACTTTATGGTAAAACATTGGAATAGTCAATGTGTTGTTTCTAAATTCTGCCACCTGAATTAATGACGGAAATTCAAATACTTGAATAGTACTAAAGTCTGAACCTGTTCCAGTACCAACGTCAACACCTACTAGATATGTTTTTCGTTTATCAGGTTTATCTATCCAAAAATCAAAGCCCATTTCAGTTTTGATTGGTTGAATCGTTTTTAACGTAATCAGTTTTACAGAGGAGATCAACAGTGGATCAGATGATAAGAATTCATTTTCAAATTCTTGTCTGAATTTAACTGGACCAATCGACTTGATCATCGTTTTTTTGAAATCATCACTGCGTTCTGGATGCTCATCCCATTTAGCTTCGAATGCATGGAAATCATTTGTTCCTGATACCGCTCCTCGCCAAGTATTTGCAAACAGATCACTATCACCATTAGGTGTTGATGATACGATAGCAGAACCACCAGTCGAAAGTGTAGGTGCGAGAGATGTCCACAGGGCTTCTTGAATACGGGGATTCACGAACGCCATTTCGTCCCAATAAAATCTTGAAAGAGAAAGACCTCGACCTGTCTTTTCAGTAGTACCTTCTGAACGAATCACTGACTGATTATCAAACTTAACAGACATACGATTGTAGAATAGGACGCCGGGTTTGAGCCATACTGGAAGTTCTTCATACGAGAACTTCAGGCGATCCATAATTTCGACAGCGTGAGCGAAGTTCTTAGATGCAATCAGGATGGTCTTGTCTGGATAGAAGATAGCTTCCCATAGCAAGAAAATAGCGATAACTTGTGTCTTACCACTTTGCCGTGATTGTAAAACAGCAGTCTGAGTGTTGTTCAAAAGCGCCGTAACAAGACGCTCTTGATATGGATAAAGTAGAAAAGGAACAACGCCACGTTTTGGGTGTTGAACCTTAACATACGTCTTCATAAAATAAATCGGATCAACAGTACAACGTGCTGTTTCTGCTAATTGCTCATTAGTAAAATGCTCTTGTAAGTGTGGTTTCTTTACTAACTCTTCTAATGTGTTTGCCATTTTATCGCTTTATGATTATAAACATAAGAATATTTATAATCGCACCGACACGTTTTCAGGAATTAGAGTTTCGCAAACTCCGGATATCCAGCATCAATCAATTCACGTTGTGCATCCATAACAACTTGGCGACCTTTGCCTAAAAATGGCTTAATAATGTCGAAAGCTTTTAATAAATCGCTTCCTGGGTCTGCTTCTAATTGTGTCTTTGGGGTAAGACCGTCTATCAAGATTAAACCTAAAATGTGTGATGTAATAGGAGTACCTTGAAAATTGAATCCACCGATGCCGGCAAGGTATTCAATATACTTATGAATATCTTTAAGAGATGTTAATTTTGAGTTATTTTCACAGTAGAATACTCCAGTAATTTTTTTGGGAGCATATTCTAATGTAGTTATTTGGTTCTTCGAACAGCTAAAATATCCATTAATCTCTTTAGGGCAGTATTTAAGTGATGACAATCTCATTGAAGAACAATCAAAATAACCGCCCCATTTCTGATTTGGTGTATCTTTAGTAATCACCTTAATATTAAGTCCATGAGGTCCTTTACCTAATAAGGTACCTTCTTCAGTTTCATAGTCTTCTTCTAATAAAAAGTCTTTAAAGCTTCTCATTTCTTTTCTTCTTCAATAGGTGCAGCACCAGGTAATCCAGCAAGAATCATTTTCATTACGGAATTTCTGTCAGTAAGAACAAGATTGTTATTAACTGTTGTTGGACCCTTTGCGGTATCACGGCGTTTCTCGCGACCATCTTTAACACGTGACATCATATTGACGGCATTTAATGCAGCAGTTAGATACAGCGCAGCGACTTCGGCATTACGAGCTGCAAATTTTGGATCGACAATTTCAACCATTTCAGTTTGATTCTGAAAAGCGGTAATTGCTTTAGAATGGATATCTTCCAGCTTACTAAAGATTTCTTGATCTTCACAGTCTTTAGGTGGTGGAATAGTTTGATCTACTGGTTCAGCTTGTACTATCTCAGTCTGAACAATAGGCTCAGCAACATATGTAGCATCATATGTACCAGAACCTAACATGGTTGATGGTTCGATATTAAATGCTTCTTCAATTGGATTAATTCTTTTCATAATTTTGCAAACTCCGGATAACCTGCATCTATTAAATCACGTTGACATTCCATAACACCTTGATTGCCGTCATGGTTAGGTAGATATTTGTTAAGAATTTTAGCAACAGGGACAGTATCTAAATACACCCATCTAACACCCTCAATTAGTAATAAACCAAGTACGTGTGAAGTTATTTCGTTACCTGAAAGGTCTATTTGATTCCCAACGTACTTCAACTGTTTATGGATATTCTTTAAGTGCTTAAAGCTGTTTTTCGCCAGCAATAACTTTTTAGTAATATGGTCTGGTGCTCCGATGCAATTCGTTAATTGATTGCCTGAACAATCGAATGCACCTATTATTTTCCTAGGTGAATATTTTAATGAAGTTAGATGATTATCAAAGCACCACATATCACCATTAATTTCCTCAGGACAACCTTCTAAAGATGTTAAATTTTCTTGAGCACAATCAAAAGGACCATCCCATTTAGATGGTAACTCTTTAGTAATCAATCTACGGTTAATCGTTTTACCATACAGATTTATATCACCAGTTAAATTTTCAAGTAATTCAATAACTCTCATAGCTTTGCAAACTCCTGCAAACCGGCATCTATTAATTCGCGTTGAGCATCCATAACACCTTGATTGCTTTTGCCTAAATATTTACGCAAGATATTGAATGCTGTCTTCATATTTTTTGCTTCATCGCTGTGTTCAGACATCCTACTAAAGATTATAGGTATATTGTTTAAGTTATTAATTAGAATGAGACTCAATATATTTGAAATAATAATAATATCTGTCAATGATAATGTCTCTAAAGACTGAATATCCTTATTCAAGTTTTTGAAATTGTTTATTTTACCACAGTCCTGTATACTAAGAGCCCTTAGTTTTTTAGTTATACCGGCTAATGATGTTAATTTTCCGCAACTATACAAATAGAAAGCAGTACAATTCGTAGGTGACCCTTCCAATGATTCTAATTGTGAATGATCACCAAAAACACCATTGATGGTATAATGTGTAGCAGAAGATGGTCCACCGATTAAATCTTTTATTCCTAATGAGGTTAGCGTAAAGGACCTATCAACAATATTAGGACATCCTTTTAATGATGTCAGAAGTACTCCACTACTAATTTCACAATTTCCTGTGATGTGTTCAGGACATCCTTCTAGTGAAGTTAATCTAAGATTAGCCGGCAATCTAAAATCATCTTTCCACTCCTTCATACGGGTGCCTTTAGGTGCCACGTATTGAAGATCAGGTAATAACATGAAGCCTTCACGTTTGAGACTATCGATATTAAAAACTAAATCTGTTACTGCTAAAGATTTTTTATCAGCAGCTTCCATTATCTCTTGTAGTTTCATTTCTTCTTCCTAATAACTCTAGCCTTTTTAGCGGGTACACCACCAGCAAACAGTGTAGCCTCTGTCATAATTCTAAATTTCATATTATGAGATTCAGCAAATGCATTTGCGGCTGTCCACTTAGCTTCATTGATCGCAATTGCTAATTTGTCATATTCAGAACTTCTAGCTGTGAGCTTTGTTTCTTTAAGCGGTTTAATCTCAATAATTTCACGTTGCACATTACCAGTTTTGTCTTTATATACGATGATAAAATCAGGAAAGTAATAATGCACTCTACCGTCAGTCGGTTTTATGTATGGTATCTTGACTTCTTCACTAGCCCATTTAAGTACTGATGGATTACTATCACAAAAGGTCATAAATCTAATTTCCCAGGAGGAGCGGGCCCAAATATTAGAGGTACTTCCCATATATTTTTCAGGGTGTCGTGGGTTAAACTTTGCTCTTACTGCCATTTATGTCAACGCCTCATAAATAAATGTCATTTCGTCAATAGTTAGATCATTTTCTATTCTAGCATCATAAATAAATGATATTGTCTGTTTTTCTGTTAACCGCCGCTTAGCAATTATTTCATCAAATCTTTCGGTCCAGGCCTTAGTAATCGAAATTGCGCGCAATTTGTATACTTCTAATTTTCTTTCATCTGATGCAGAGTTCCACCAGTTACCAAATGATCTGTTATAAATCATTTTTAACTGCTTTTTCATATTCATCACCCGATAATTTATTAAGCCAACCATATTTCATATTCATTTCATCTTTAGACAATAATAAATTATTGCGCTTTATAGACTCACCTATTTTCTTACGAATATTAATATTTTCTCCAGTAACTTCTCTAGTTTTCCATATTTCTCCTACGGCTTTTGAAATATTTTTATTGTATTCTGCATATTTATCTTTATCTGCTTTAATACGTTCTCTATTCATAAATTGACTACAGGAATGACCGCAGGATATAGCATATCCTTCAATTATACCTAGAAATTTTGTGCTATCTCCGCAACGAATACAGGTATTTACTAAACCTTTTATGTGATCAACATAATATTGTTCTGTTGTTATTTTGTGAGTCCATATTATATGTCTACTCAAACCATTCTTATTATCAAACTCTCTATCACACAATAAGCATTTTAATCGATGACCCATATACTTGCCTGGATTCTTAGGTATAAAACGTCCTCTAGCAGCCATATGTTCCTTAAAATGCCGTTAAATCTGGTTTAGATGCATTAAAATCCATTGGTTCTAATCTGCTGGCTCGCGTTGATGTTGCAGCATATGGATCGACTGGTGGGATATAATGCGTGTTGCTTGCAGCATTCGAGACTGCAGGATCAGAAATAACTGTCACATTGGCACCAAAATCATTATTGGTACCGGCACTCGACTGATTTACATTTTGTGATGCTTGGTATAATGCCGACTTTGATGCATTACCTGATATAGTTGCAGCTGAACCTATAATATCACCAGAGAATGTTGGAAACGCACGCTCAAAACCACTATTGCGTAACACTGAAGCTACTTTTGTTCCAGCAATTTGACCTAGCACACTACCACCAATGTTACTCATATTTCTAGCCATACGATTCTGTGTGCCCATTTGTTGCCAGGTTGGTGCAGATCCAGGTAATCCATATCCGAGAATATCTCGTGTTCCCCATAACTGATTATCACCATCTTGATTGCTAATAGGCGTTGCTGGCGCAGTATCAAAAGATTCGACATAAAGTGAATCATAATTGAATGATGCGACCATTGAGTTACCGCTACCGCCTTCTTCGTGATCTACGTTATCAAAGTCAAAACTTTCAATGCGCGGATTAACAAAATAGAAAGCATTTGAATGGTAACCATTACCGAAATACTGTCTAAGGATTAAATGTGTGAGCATTCGTGGTTTGTCTTCACGCAGCACACCGCGATTACCAGAATATCTATCACTGTCATTACCTGGCATAGTGAAGCCCATACCGCCGTCACGGTATTCATTATTTGTTTCTGTTGGTTTGAAACGTGAAATCGGGTTATGAGCTTGTTGATACTTTACGAAGAAATCAAGAACCTTATTTTGATTATCATCATAGAACGTAATATTCAATGGGTCATACCGAACTGCTTTCAGTATCTGTGTCTTATAATTGTAATAGTTGACAGGCTCATATTCAAATGTCACCTTAGGTTTGTCAATCAACTTTACCATATAACTGAACACGTGTTGATCTTGAATATTTCCGCCACCTGATGTTATATATGGGGTCTCAAATCTAAAGAATACTTTGAATAGAAAACGATGCTTAGGTGCATACTGAATAAGATCGCTAGCATACCGTGTTGATTCAAATCTACCACCAAATATTTCTCCGCCTGGATCAATAGACCCCTCATTGACAGTATTACCTACCTGAAAGTTTTGAGAGATAGCACTGGCTGCAATACCACCTAACCCGTAACTGTTATGAAGATCTATTTGTGCCCCTAATAGATCAGCAGCAGCCTTTTCAGGATGGATGCCACTTGAATTTAATAGACCTGTAATATCGACCATTTTGCTTATTCATTAAATGTAGTAATGTATTATTTATTGCAAAAGAAAAAGAAAAAGGACTGCCTTTCAGCAGTCCTTTTATCATCACACCCATGAAAGAATGTGAGAGGTAATTAGTCGTTAGACCTAGGCACCCATGCCGCCTATCGAGGTTCCATAACCTGTACCATTGAGCGTCTGCACAGCATGGTCGAAGCGAATTGACAATTCAATTGTTACAGCTTCTGAGCTACTGTAATCTACAGTGTTCCAGTTGACGGATGCAATATAACAACCTTGCATTAACCATGTTTCTAAAACACCAGCAGATAAACTACCAGTACCATGACCATCTAGCATTTCAAGCTTAGTTGCAAACTTGTATGCAGATGCTGTAGCACCAGCGCCTAACCAAGGACCTTGTGAACCAATCAAATACTGCTGCATTTGAAGTTGATCTTGAACAACACGTGAAGCTAAACCTGTTACGTCATCTTGCACAGTTAAGCTACATGGGTCCCATGTATGTTTACCAGCAACATATGAGGTTGAGTTATAACGATCAAGTTTAATTTCTTCAAACGATAAGTTTGGACGGCTGATCGTAATGGCTTGCAATGACAAATTAGCTGCATTGCTACCACCTTGATTACCACCAATACCGATGAAAGAAACTCTCCAACGATTTTGCAGCTTAGGTGCAAGAATACCACTACCTACACCTGGGATACCGATATCATTAATTGTTGACATATTTGTCTCCTGTTATTTCAATTAAGCGCCAGTTGACAAAACGCGAATTGGGATGTAAATAAATTCGGCAGCTTTTACTGGTTTCAAAGCTACGTCCATCCAAAGTTCGTTTCTATCAATACGGGTTGGCGTGTTATTTGAGTCATTGCTCAAAGTAACGAAGTCATAAAGACCGCGTTTGATCATAATGTCAGACAGGAATCCATCAGTAGAAGCTTTCAGGTTATCACGTGTTAACTGATCATTTGGTTCAAATACGAATGGGAATGCACCTTTTCTAAGTTGACGTTTAACATAAATCAGCAAACGAACAACGTTGATACGGTCTAGTGCACTAGATGCTGGAGCACTGGTCTTCTGTCCCCATACTATCAAACCACGGCCAGGGAAGAATGCAATTGGATTGATATTCTTCTGTGATTCATACAGATTATCACGTCGACCTTGATTAAGATTACATTCAACAAACGTTGTAGCAGTACCAAGCGTTCCTGAAACATAACCAACCTTGGAAACACCAGTAACAATACCACGACGAGCACCAGCTGGAGCAAACCAGAGTTCTGATACTTGATCAGAATAAGCAATAGTACGTAAAGCAATGCCTGAAGAAGCAACAAATACGTCAACACCATCAAGGTTAGAAGCTAAACCATGTGGATAGTAGTAAGCTGCACTATGATTAAACTGACGAGCAGAAGTCATAGCCCAATTAGCAGTTGCATCTGGATCAAGATTAAAAGGCGTATCAGCAACAACGAAGGCTTCATCTTGAATAGCAGTAGATAGAGCTAGCAATTCGTCTACAACCTCTGGATAACCAGGGCACAGAATCAAATTGTATTCGTACATTTCTGATCTAATTTCAGTATTGCTGTTAATTTCAGCTTGAAGAGCCGTAGTAATAGCAACACGTTTAGCTGCATCGTTTGCACCGAGAGGTTGATTCATTAGAGTTGATGTGATAGTGATTTCATAGGAATCACCGATCGTGTAAGCAGTTGTACCCGAATAGAGTTGGAAAATCAAATTATCATTATCGAACAGTTGACCAACAGTGCCTGAACCAGCTGGTCCAGATACTGTACCATAAACATTGAATGTAGTAGAACTTGTAAATGTGATCGTCCAGGCTTCAGCTACACCTAATGAATCAACAGTGATATCATTTGTCAAAGTGACTGTACCGGCCGTTGCACCTACGCCACCGCCACCAGTTAACGTAACCGTTGGGGCTGAGGTAAAACCGGAACCGGCATTCGTTACAGTAATACTCGTGACCGCACCACTAGCAACATTTGCTACTGCAGTTGCACCAGTACCGCCACCACCGACGAAAGTAACCAATGGAGCAGTAATATAACCGGCACCACCTACACTAACATTAATAGCTGTGATTTTTTGTGTAAATCCACCATTAGCAACAGGGTTGCCGACAGGTGTAAACACGGGAGCATTTGGAACTAGCAATGTCGATGATGCATCACGCAAATCAACATCAGCACGTACAACAAATGCACGGTTACCAATTCCTAAGAATTGATTTAATGCAAACAAACCATATTCGTTACGAGCGTCGCCATGTTTTTGATAACCAGCAACGTCTTTACGGAAGCTAGGTACACCATATAACTGCACACTCTGTGCTAATGAAGTAACAGTACGAACTACTGAATGTTCATTTGTGCCAGCTGCTACGGTAACACCGTTTGGCTGGAACTTGTTTTCGTTGGTTGCAACAAAAAACAGTGGAACTGTCGGTGCTGAAACCGGAATATAGAAGCTTTCGTCTGTAATGGTGACGGAAACTCCAGCGCTAACTAATGTACCCATTAGTTTCTCCTATAATTGAAAATCAAACTTATTAATCAAACATCTCAAACACAGAGATATTATTTTGATGAATTATTTATTTGATTGCAGGTAAAACACCTTAAAATTTTTGTTATTTAGGGTGTTCCCGACACTCGTATTGAATAACCATCATTTACACCATCATTATTCTTATCTCGGTTGAAATACACATTGCTAAATGGTTGTAATTCGCCATTTTCATTCACTTCACTAACATTAAACTCTGATAAATCTCCGATTCTTATGTAGATTTCTTTCACTATCTGATCTTTAGTATCCATTGGTGCACTAATCCACAATGGCATTGCAAAATTTAAACTCCAAATAACCATTCTACGATCAGTGCCAGATGGATAATTCTCTTCATTGTTGATGCCTGTTAACTCGATACTTGTTATCTTCGTCCAGTCGAAATTACTATCACTTGTTTGAATTTGGAGTGTTGGATCAAACATCAACAAAATCTGTTCTAACATTTGATGCATTTGTTGAGTATTAGAGGCATATAGAATTAATTCCATTTGTGCATTATATGGAATTGGCATAACACGTCTGACAACAGTTAAATCTTCTGGAAAGACGCCGCCGTATTTCAAGGTAACCCGTCTATCCATAATATTGGTACCATGACGACGCTCTGGTGCTAATTCCAAATTAGCTAAATTGACGCTCATTATCGGTAAGCCAAATGGTTTATTCTGTGTATTTCCAGCAGCAATTGCTGCAACAACTCTGTCTTTACTACCAACGTGAACAGGAATAGGTACCAATTGTGGAGGAGTATTTTCACCAGTAGTTGGATCCAGTGCACCAAAGCCGGTCATATAGTGCATACCGGTAAACACTGCAGCGAACTGGAGAATATAATTCTTCAGTTGCTCATCATAGAAAAATGTGTTAATTGCCATTATTGTTCCTTAAAGTTTTGCATACTCGGCTAATCCGGCATCTATCAATTCACGTTGACAATCCATAATCCCTTGATTACCTTTAGTATTCGGGAGATGATTATTAACGATTTGCATCCATTTCGGTCTATTATGTTGTCTTTCTAGTGTTAAATCTTCGATTTTTAATAAAGATAGAACATTTGATGTTATTTCGGTGTTGCAAATAATCATTTCACAAGATTTAACCCTGTCAGCAATACCAGAAAATGATGTTAATTTTGCACAATCTTTTAATATAATTTTTCTACTCGTGATAGGAAAGTTTTTAAATGATGATAGATTACTACAATTATCAATGTCAAGTGTCATTACATCATTAATTTTAACAGGCAATTCCGTAAATTTTTGATTCATTAATAAAATCGAAGAACAGGTAATTGACAAATCAGCATTTATCATATAACCGGTTATACCAACCTTATTACACCATTTGTCAATTTGTTCTTTTGACGTAAATTGTTTGGTAACACCTTCAAACAGTTCTCTAACTTTCATATTAACCCTTTATGCTCTTACGTGTATTTGATGTTAGTAATTCCTGAATACCTTGACTGTAAGACGTGTTTTCCATTCTTCTATCTGTCTCTACATAAATCCATGAATTCTTTAATAACGAAAATTTGTAAAGACGTGAAGGTATCTTCATCTCTGGCGGATAATTAATTCTATGATATGCACCGTCTGCAGGAGGAGGGCTAATAGATGGTAGTGTGCCATAACTTTCAGTATATTCAATACCGCCCGGCGGTAATCCATCCTCTACATACAAACTTTCTTTAGCCGAAATAGGAATAAATGTAGGAGTCGGCGTAGTAATCTGTGTTACTTCTTCTAATGGTATCTCTTGAGTAATATCAGTACCTGTTTCTGGTACCTTTGTTAATGCTGCAACAGATATCATTTCACTTGCTGTAGTTGCGGCAGTATTTACAGATGCAACATTGTTAAAGAATGACCCGTCATCTATAGTATAGAGTTGAGTATTCGGCAAGCCTATGATATCTCTATGTTCCTGTGATGGTAGCAATTGCTGACCTTGAAAACGATAAAGAATAGGTTTCCAACCAGGAGTGAATCCGTTAGCAGACCAACCAGCATCTGTTACCTCTAAATATTTCTTAATAGGATTCAAGTTATGATCATATGCTAGTTCAGGTTGAACTTCTAAAATGTCACCAACTACAATTGGTCTACCTAAATTTTCAACCATCTTTGCAAAGCTACATTCAAACACATATTGATCGAGAATAGATAATCCAAACTTTGATAGATCGCCGAGGCTATCAGTTGGTGTGTAGCTACAACGAAGAGTAATACTTTGCGTAGAATAATCTCTATCACGATTTTCCTGTAGTAACCAATCTTGTACGTTATCAATAGACGTAGCTTCATAATTCATTAATTCTAATCTATCGATTTCCCATCTAGAATTAGAACTGACACCATTAAACATAACTGGAACAATGCGCCAATATCTTGATGCAGCCGATGGTCTAATGCTAATAGTTTCTACCACATTCGTGTTAGGAAGATTGACAACATCAACTCTCTTCCACATAACCATAGCCGTGAAAGTTATAGACGATGTTATATCACTAGGTAATGGTGAAGGGGCATTTAGTACAAATGCTATTCTAGCTGCTCTAAAAGCTTTATTAACAGTAGTAGTACCAACAGTACCGATGATGCTAGATACAACAATGAAGTTAATACCATCAACAGTAGAAATTGTAAAAATTTCATTTATTTGAACTTTATCAGATAGTGCAATATTGCTAATGTATAGACCATTAGATATATGTGATGACGTCATACCACCAGGTATCAAACTACCTTCACCACGATCAATACGGATTTGATTTGCTCTAGTCAGAGGATCAACCGCCTGTTTAATTCTCAATGTTGTAATATGCTGAACTACTGGAGCACCATTCTGGTATTGTGGAATGCGCGCATTTGGATTAATTATTCCATTAACGGTTTTATTTCCAAAATCATAACCTATGTAAGCTGGTTCCTGCAATACTGCTAATCCAGTCTGTATTGATTTCCAACCATTAGATGGTGTTGTAAATGCTTCGCTTGGTGGACACAATGATGAACTACCATTAGATATTGCAACCCCATAGCCTGTTAAATCTATAAGTTTTCCTTGCTCATGGACACCTAACAATTTAAAAACATTAATTGGTGCGCCGGCAATTTCAAGAGCTTCAGCTGCATACTGCTCTGCTAATTTACTCGTTGTCTGACCACAATCGCCGGCATCATCTTGAAGATGCCAAGTGCCAGTACATAATGCTGGTGGTACATACTTATCTGCCATATTTTTCCCGGTTTACTGTTTTGAATTAAACATTATGTGCCAATCTGTGGCGGGTGTAAATAAATCATCTGGTTGTTTATTAACCACCGTTTTATCAACATCGTTGTAATATGAAATATCAAATCGTGCATCAGCTATTAGCTTTTTCATAATCTGCATACCATTAATACTAGCTTTATCATTACCAATTAAATTGCGTTTAAGTTTTTTCAATATTAACAGGTACATGGCAGCCTGTAATCCTAAATCGCGATGCCCTGAATCCGTTCGCTCACGCACAACACGATGATACGGTTTACCATTAATCTGTATTGGTTGCTTTGCAATGCACATATAAGCTAGCACATTACCATTTTTAACAATACCAAATGCCACAGTATCTACAAATTTAGAGGCGCGTACTGTAAAACCATCTTCAGTACCTATCTCATGGCTGTGTTGATCATCAAATGTTGGATGAGTACCACCATAATTAGTGGTAGAAAAATCTTCAACTAATGTAAACAACCATTCATTTATTTCTGCTAATGATTGGTTGTTTTTTGGTACAGATAATAATTCCAATACCTTCATATAAATCCTTTAGACATTAACCGCAAAAGAATGAAGTATTACCATGAGTTCCTGCTTGATTACCAACTTCATAATCATTTACCTGTCTACGTAATTCTACAAACATGGCATCAGATTGCGATAATAATTCTGATCCGTTTAGTGAAATACCACCGCCTGCACCAGGTAATGAGGCAAATTTACTACGTATATGTCCTAATGTTTCAAGACATTCACCCATAGCCCATCCTTGAATCCATTGTTTCATATAGCGATCTTGAAGTAGCTCTTGTTCAGTACGTTCCATAACGCACTCTAACAACACCCGTTCATTGTTTGCTAATCTACGAAGTAACATTAATTCTCGTTTATTTTCATTCCATGTAAACATCACATCACCTGCAAAGATTCGTTGAAACTCTTCTTGCATTTGAGCTGCTAAATGGATTGAAACTAAATCCATTTGACCTGGCGAATACATCTGCTGTAAAAAGATTTGTGAATATGCAGCATTACCACCTGTTGTGATTAAACCACCATAACCGGATAACCGATAAATTTTATTGATCGATACTATACGATTAGAATCATTTCTTGGATCATTTAGTACATAGAGTTGTTGATTTGGTAAAATATTCAACAGCAGATAATCTTGGGTATAAGCATTATCTAACAATTGACGCACCTCATCGAGTGCATTATCGATTGCTACATTGAACGCATCTTCTGATAATTCTACACATAATGTAGGGTATCCTAATTGTGTTTTCAAAATAGTAATTAGCCGACTACGCTCATCCTGTGATCCATCAGTACCAATACCCAACTTGTCAACCATTGGGACATTTTCATTTTGAGTATTTGCCCAGTCCCACTTAACACCATCCCATACAAAGATACGCTTAAGATGTGTATCATAGAAAAAGTCACCTTGATTTGGTGGCATTACTAATGGTGGAGTACAATCACCTGTTGTTAAATTCAAGACACCAGATAAAATCGTTCCTGTACCAGCAGGAATCCACATTGCGCCATTCCACATTTGGACACTGTTACTAATAGGGCTGTAGTAAACCTGACCCATAGCTGGCGTTACCGGCGGAACAGTTTCTGAATCAAATTCACCAGCAATTTGTGCAGTATCGGTTTTGAGCTGTGTAGCATCTAGTGGGTATGCACGAATACCGTCTGCATGGTATTGAAGAATATTTGAAACAGCATACATTGATACGTAGTAAACTGATGATGGATCAGCATTTGTAACAGTTACTGAACGAGTAACTTTATCAGAGTATAATGCAGCAGCTACAACTGCACCATTTATTGTCGAAGCTGGCATTAACAAATTGGATGATGCATTATAGCGAGCACCGTCTTCAGGTCGCGTTGCTATAGTAGCAGGTCTTGTACTAACTAAAACGATACACCCGTCATAGGCATTGGTGGAACGAGGGTCTGACCATGAAACTAAAAAGGTTGTTCTATCTGCAGGATTAGGATAACTCATATTGAGTTGAATCGTAAGAGACTCATTAACTAAGTCATAAGCAGTAAGTTGATATGATGTAGACATTTATTTTCCCACTAATTAAATGATTGTTTGCTTATTTATTGCTGGTGTTAATCATAAGTATCAAATAAGAAAGTGCAGTCAATAAATAACATATCTACTTACCACTCATAATATTTAAGGCATCGCTATGAATATGATCAAAGAAATAAATCAATCTCTTACTGATGAAGAACTATTACTAGAAGATTTAGGAACATTAAAGAAAATAGAAAGAAAATTTTCGATAGTGTTAAAAGCTTCTAGTAAAACCCAAATTGATAAAAGGAAGATTAAAGACCACGAAAGACGGGGTGAGAAAATTGAAGACTACAATAGAAATGTTTCTGTTCCAACATTGAGTAGAAACATTGGACCTGAGTCACAATTTACACCAAAAAGCATAAAGAATGCCGCTGAATTCTTAAGCGTAATTGGAGAAAAAGACGTTGCCGGTATTCTAGTTAAAAACGGAAATAACCAAGTCGGTCTGTTTATTAAAACACTTCATAAAAGTAGAGGTACATGGGGTACTGCAGTAACACAATATAGTGTTGGTATAGATTTTCAAGAATTGAATAAGGTTAATGCTGCATTTCCTGCTCTCATTACAAAAGATTCAACTAGCGTGAATCCTGGTGGTCGTAGTTCGTATAGAGCATCATTAATGGGTAAAATCGGTTTTACTGATAAGCCAACATCGGTTCATACTGTAGAAAGCATTGACGATAAACAGTTAACTAAAATCATTAATGCAATATTTGCTTATTACAAAGCAGCTAAGATTCAAATGGATGTAGAAGTTATTAGTATGGATGAGGGAAGAATAAAAGCAACTGTTGCTCACAAAGAACGTAGACAGGGTGTAATTCCAAAAACCACTGATAGTGATTTTGCTGCTTATCAGAAAAAAATTAAAGAACAATTTCAACTGCGTCTTGACAAATACAAATCGTCAAAAGCCGTAGATGTTGAATCGCCTGTTGATATTATTCATACAATTATCGATAAGGGATATTTGGATAAGATTAAGGTTGCAGGCATTACCTATGATTACCATAATGACTATATCCAGTTTAGACATCTTCGTACCGGTGTTGCACAGAAATGGGACAGTGACAGATCGTACATTACTTATAAGGTAAATACGAATACCGTAGAGTATAAAAAGGCATATAAAGAGTTTGAAGATATTTTTGAAAAATATCAGGAACTTAGAAAATCACGTGATCCTGCCAAACTTACACCTGAAGAAGAAAAAGAGATGATGAGTCATAGAGTAATTAGTGAAATAAAAATCTACTTAGGTATGGATGGCGGCAAAATTGTTCCTAAGGATATTGAATTAGACCAACGTTGGTAATAAAAGGGATATCAGATGCAGATTAAAGAACATAGGTTTGGACCAAGTGAAACTATTGGTGGTATTATCCGCAAATATAATAACCATGCAATGGATTCAAATTCGCTGAATCATCTGTATCTGATGTACAACGTGCTAAACGATCACTCTGTACCCCACATCGGGGATCTATGTAAGATCCCCGTTATGCCAAGTGGGTGGAAGGTTTAGTTATTGTTGATGTAAGTCAAGAACCAAATACGTGCCTTATTGGAAATTTCCTTACCCAAATCCTTCTGTTCAAAACCATTTTCAGTGATGGTGTCCATTTCTTCCTTAAACACATCATTAGCCACCCACTTCAAAAATGGTCCCATATTTTTCGGATCAATTTCAAGATGCTGTTCAGTCAGGTAATCGATACCTTGCTGTAACCGCTGATCAGTAACCAAATTGCTTACCAATTCCTTGATACCGTTCACACGTTCAACATCAACAGAAGCAAGAGTAGTAACCTTTGAGGATTGGTGCTCTTCGCCCTTTACTTTGAAAGTAAACTTGCTAGAACGGAAATTCTCATCAATGCATGACCAGACAATACCTTCGCCAGTACCACTGATACCAAAGTACTTACCGACGGGGCATTCCTTTTCGACGGCCATGGTCAATTCACCAAGCTTTTGTTGAGCAATATGTGGGTTTTCAAAATCAATCTCCATATCAAAATGCGGAAATTGATAGATGTTAAACACATTAGCACCTACCAAAAACATCTTGCTAATTTCTTCCTTTCGAAGCCAATATTGCTGGCAAGTTTCACGATCACCATTATTGGAATCGTCAAATACCTTCACAGCAAAGATAACAAACATCTTGGGTAGTTCTGCAATAGCAACCTTCTTTTGAATGCCCTTACCACACCATTCACCGTAAATGGCAATAGTACTGTTTGGTCCAATGCCAGCAAGTTGACGATGATATTCAAAAAGTGGCTTGAATGCATCAAACCCGATTTCTTCAGTAATGAAACGAGCAAAGCCGGCATTGTCCTTTTCAGGAGTAATGATATTGTTTCTGCTCTGGCACCAGATGCTATCACCCTTCTGGACAACTGCTGAATTTGTTCCATGCAGTTTTACAGTACCAACATAATTGAGTTTTGGTGCAATAGAATGTGCATACACTGGATCGCCATTCTCATCCTTGCCTGCATATGAAACGTGCTGCTTCACATTACGAATAGCATTACGATATTGCTCAATACTTGGGAAAGCACAAAATTGATTCATCATTTCACCTTTTCTTTCGTTTGTTTAATTTTGATCCATTAAATTTTTGATAATACGGCGGTTCTTTTGTTTTTATTTCTGGCAATACATAATCATCTACTATTCTAGGTGCAGTAAGAGCCATTACTGATAGTACCATGCGCTGCATTATCTGCGAATGATCTATATCACTACCAATAATAATGATATCTCGACCTAACATCTGTTGCACCTTTCGAATTTCATCACCAATCAAATATGAATGATTATTGTAATCAGGTTGTATAAAATATACCAGCTTCGGTGTTTCTTCATTGTCAGTCATCATTATCCCTATTAAAGAATCCAAGAACCCTGTTAATTTATCAATAGCGATAAATAATCCTAATGCAATGAACACTGCAATAATGATAATGGCAAATGCATCCCATTGTGAATGATCACAGGTCATAACACCACAATAAAATAACGGGTTCATATTTCACCTAATGAAAAGTGGAGAGCGACTATCGTATTGACTTAACAGATAATTGATACTGTTTGCAACATCATCATTTGGTCCTGAGCACATCTGTATGCCATGAGCAACAGCTTCAAATTCTGTATCTAATTCTAATCTCAATAAAAGCAACCGAATATTGTCTTCAACATTACTGTCATTCCTACGAAGAGTCGAATTCAAAATTTCATGGCACCGAGATGTAAGAATTCGCGATGTTTTTCCTATCATTCTGCGGATTTCATTAGCAGACATAACTCTACCGAGTTCTTTAATGTTACCGTTAGGATCAGCCATAACCAAATTGTGAAGTGCTTTGAAATATGCATGGCCTGATGTATCACGATAATGCTGACATTTATACAAGGCAGCAAAATAATTTGCAACATACATATTGAGCATTTTATTAGCAGTTGCCATATCAACCTCTTCGCTTTAATTCATCATATAGTAATTATATCATATGATTAAAGAAAAGTAAACAACTCTTTAACGCAATCACATAATGGATTTCAAAAGCTTTGCAATGTTGTATGCATCATCGTGCCCTCTATGGTGAGTGCCTTCTAATGTTATGCCTGCAATGTTCAATGCTTTATCAAGACCTACTTCTTTTTGCAACTTATGTTTAATAGCAAACAACGTTTTAACATTTAAATGAATGCTATGAGCCATAGGATTATCTAAACGTAATCGAGTACATTGTCTGATAAGCATATTTTTATCGTAGTCACCATAAGACGCAAATATCTTTTGCTGTGGTCGGTACTGTTCATTCAGTGCAATAAGCTGTTCTGAAAATGATTTACCTTCTGTAAGCAATAATTCGGTAGTGATAGTAGTGAGGTGGGTGCAATATTCACTGACTGTTGAATCTACCGGTTTCACCAACAGAGACTGCTTATCTGTAATTTCACCAGAGATAAAATGAAATTGACATACACCAATTTCGATAATTTCATTCATTTGACCTAGTGGTGGATTACCTTCCCAGCACGTGGCTTCGAGGTCTATAATTACTACTACAGGTTTTGTCCACCGCGCCATATTAACCCTTCATAAATTCACGAATAGCTTCAGCTTCGAGAATAAGAGCTAATCGTTCTGTTTTGATTTTGTCTAATGCGCCGCCCATTTGCGCATGGCCATATTCACGTAATAAACCATATTGTTGATTTTGCAATCGTTTAACTGTCAACCCGATGGTATAACCCAGAAATGAAATTCGTTCTTCTATTGATTCAAGATTTTCTGCAGAATAGCTATCAATCATTTTTACTTCCTTTTTATTTGGTGGTTTGTATGCGAAAAAATTCCATATAGATGAGAATATTTTCATACAGACCGATTATTTACCGTGCCACATATATGCAGGTTTAATTGCACAAATGGCAGATGAATCACCATTTACACGTCCCCAATCTTCACAATATACACGCCAACCTAAAGAATTCGATCCATCGTGATTAAGATTTTTGTCGAAATCTGACATTTCTATAAATTCTAAATCATCATGCTTTAAACTGCTTAACCAAGAAAAAACAAGTGGCGCGACCTCTTCTGCAGTCAGACCAGGAGGAGGTAATGGAACAACATCTTTTGAATCTTTGCTATACCAATAGAGAATAAATCCCTTTTTTGAAATGACCCATCCTTTACATCTGCAATTTGGTCCATCTTGTGCAAATTTCAACTTAAGGGTATCAACAAGCATTTCGTATGATTTGCCATTTACATTAAAAACTTTGTTATCCATTTACTTATCCTCTATATCAGACGGTGACGAAATGCTCAATGCCGCATAAATAAAATTCCACCATTGGTCTTTAGTTGGTGGACAACCACGATTATATAACGCAAACAATGCAGCCTTTTTAAGCTCTTCTTCAACACGTTTCATTTCTTCTTCAATTGCAGCTGCAGCTCTTAACTGCAAACTACAAGGCTGATAGCTTTCAGATTCACCAAATGCGCCATGACCATACGTTACCGCTCGTAGTTCTTTAAGTAATTGCTCATGCCGCATTTTGACTATCCTCTGTTTCAATTGATGAAAGATAAATGTGATCATCTACATACTCACGATCTTGTGTAAAAATCGGAATTTCGCGATCAACAATTACCCCGATATCTTCACGTCTCCAAACTGCCGATCCGCGCTTCTTCCATGTATCGAGATCATTCCAATTAACCTGTTTCTCAAGCATCAATTTATCGTGAACTGCCGATATTTTCAAATTTTGCAATGACGAGTGGCTAAACATTGACTGTGCAAGTGAATTGATACTGTTACGTGATGCATCAGATTGCCGCCATATAAAGTAGTTACATACTTCTTCTTTTGGGAGATTGTATGCACGACTGTCAAATAATGCCGGTGTATTTACAACAATATCACCATTAGCAACAGCTTTACTGATAGCTTGATTGAATGCATATGTGCAAATCGCTGCGCTGGCTGAGACTAATTTTTGAAGATTATATCCGTACCAAGCATCAGTTTGCAATGTGTCCCAATCTCGCACTAACAAACTGATTTCATCTGACTGTGTATAACCCAAAACACAACCTTGAATACCTGCAACTAATGCGGCTGTCGCTTTTAACATTGCTTCGTGCAATATCGTATCAAATGGTCTTGAGAATGCTCGAGTATAAGTGTGAAATGATATGCCATCCAAACGAATAATTACTGGCGTTCTGCGCATTAAATGTAACTGCGAAGTACGTTCATAGGTTTTCATACGATCACCAAAACTATCAGTGAAACTCATATCATTTCCTCATTTCATCTTATCAATAGTAGTTTGAATTTTAGACATTGCAGCAGAGGCATCTTCACCTGATACTGTGATATCATATTTTTGTGCTTTCTTCCATTCACGTTCTTCGGTGACAACCTTAATAATTCGCTCAGTATGTGCAGTGATAATATCGGCCGCGTCTTTGGTGTTAGCACCATCTAAATTAGTCATCAATCGCTCATTTAGTCGTTTCAAGCGCAGTGCTTCTGGCACATCAATGAACACCATCAACAATCTACCATCAATTTTCTTTATTAGCTTTTTGTAAATGTCAACGCCTTCTGGCGTTACGATTGACACAATAGGCACATTCATTGCAAACTTTTTATCGAATTCGTCATGTGTAATACCATAACGCACACCGTTGAATTCGACAAGTTCTACAAACTTCTTATCCTTTTCCAGTGCCAAACTTTTGGCCTTCGAAATGAAAAAGTAGTCTTCACCTTCTTTTTCATTTGCTCGTATTTTACGAGTAGTTGTACTAACAAGATGATCAAATCCGTGTTTCATCATCTTATCGAAAAGAAAACTTTTACCTGCAGCGGATGGTGCTGTCAATGTGATAAGAAGAGGTGTCATTATTGTTTATCTTTCATTTGTTGAGCAAGTAAAAATGCTTTACCTTTACTAGTTAATTGCCACTCAAATCCATGTTTGTATTTGCGACCGGTCACAGGATTAACTTTCAAATGTGACTGTGGTTCTACCAATTTTTCAACGCGCAAATCACGAATACGTCTATTCGCGGTATCAACAGCAATTATCAATTTTTCAGCTACTATTGCAGCAGTACAATATGGGTGTTGATTGATTACATTACAATATTCAGCATCACGTCTTTGCTTTTTAACCAGCGCAGTTTGACCAACTGCTAATAATCGAGCATCGCTCGCTGGTTGCTTTGGTTGCTTACGACTAGGTTTCTTAACAAAGATTTCAGGTTTCTGAACCATCTGCGCAAAAATAGACCCTAAAAGTCCTATATTATTCACATTATCCCTCGAAACAAAGATCGAGGCAACCCTCGGGTATGGTTATAGCTTTAGCATTTTGACACGGATAAGAGCTATCAAGTTGTTTATCTAACAACACAATGTAAGTATCGGTGATATCAATTGAGCTTTTACCCACGATAGTACCATGTGCCCCATCTAAAATCGGGCTAGCAGTACGATTTATCACAATGCGTTCATCAACAATAAAATTCTTCTTCAAATAAATCTCCCTTAATGTACAGTTTCAAATACACCATCAAAAAACCGATTAATCAAATTACTACCAGATTGTGTTATTTTACCAAGTGTTCGTTCGCCTGTCTCACTTGTCAGCAATGAAGCAATTTCACATAATTCAAGTTCTCTAGATTTGACAGTTATCAAAATAATTTCTTCTTTATTTTGATGCTGACTAGGAATAACACTGTCTACATCACTACGCGATTTTACTTTAACCATCCAAGCAGAGGATATTAATCCAACAATAGTAAACCCCGTTGAGAATTGACGAATAGCAGCTGCAAATGTTTCCTTATCTGGAAACTTGTTTGCGCTCATAAATTCGTGTTCTTCATTTCGAATAAAACAGGCTATCGGTACAGCAATATCACCTTCCTGGTCTATCAAAAATGTTGCAAAAGCCCATAAAGATTTAATAGCTTGATGTTCAGTCATCATTATTTCCTCTATCATCAGTATAGAAACATTATATACTGATTTAGAGCAGATGTAAACACTTATTCAATTATTGGATAGCCCCATAACGATAATAGCTCACGGGCTTTATCAGACAACTTACCACCCTTACTACAATTTTCTAACATTGTTGACATTTGGAGATTATCAATCGAGCTACATATTTCAGCAGGTATATTGTTTTTGAAACAGTAAACCACAGGAACAATATGGTCAATATGATTTGAATAGGACCGAATTCTGCATGGGTCTATGAGATCCGTATTTCTACGGTAGTTTTTGAGTGTTGCAGAACGAACTTTAAAGTTATAGTTTGACCAACTATTCCATTCAGGTGACATTCTGCGTTCTAGTGCTATTTGTGATCTTTTATTTCTATGTTCTTCATTGGTGGACATGAGTAAAATCTAACATATAAGAGTTAGATTTATTTATAGTTGAATCACACTAAAGAAAGAAGGACAGCTTACGCTGTCCTTCAATTGTTGTTTTTGTTTTTATGTTTAGTATGATGTTATTTATAGTTTAGTTGTTGATCGACGAAAAACATACTTATTTGATCTATCTTTTCTTCGTTGACGTCGACGCTTATTAGATCGGGTTATCAATGTTCGGTGTATAAACCAAATGGTACCAAATATCACTAATGCTAATGTTCCAAAAAACATGCATAATGTGTCAACAGGTACACATTCTTCAGTATCTCCATGCTTTATAAATCCTTCGAACCCAAACATTGAATACCAGGGATAAGTTAAATCTGCTGGAGGAACATAATGGGTTAATTCATTTGTTTTGTTATTTAGGTGTAATACGTGTGGCATACACCAATGTGTGCTTTTGCGAAAAACGATATATCCACCGTCTTCGTTCCATTTATCTAATGCATAATACAAGCACTGCAATTTCATTTTTCTATCCTATCTGGGTCCTCTTTACGTTTACTCCAATCTGGAAAATCTGGTAATTCTAGTGTTTGACCCGAATACTTGTGAATCGATCTACTATCATAAATGATCATACCATCAGTGATAGTGTAATAACAACGATCTGTTATGATGATGCCTGGTGTAAATGTCGGTTTTTCTGCATTTCCATTCCATGACCACTGTAAACCATTATATGTATTAGGTTTATCTACTGCAATAGTGTGACGGGTTTGACATCCTGGACACCAATGCATATAAATGCCTTTCATCATTTCGCGCAATTTCGATGATAAATTTCTACCCATGCTTTCTCCTATAGTTACAATGATATTTATGATTACCTATCAAATCTATTTACTTATTAAGTCAGGTGTGTTATAATAAATGAAGAATTATATTTTAAGGACGTTAATTATGGCTAAGCTTGATCCGTTTTCACCATCATCACACAATAAAATCCTGTGGTGTATTGATGGACCTGATTGTTTTCCATCGATGCTTTGCTGCAAATTACAGGTGAATCGTGATCAAGGTATTGAATATGTTGTAATTTGGGGTTACAGTGTTTACAATCGATCGCCTGGATTTAGAACTATGGGTCAATGTGTCAATGCTGAATGGTTAAAGAAACACGATAATCCGGCATTCTTTGATGACCAAGATGAAGCACTTCAATATCTCAAAGAATTGACTACCCCAAAATGTGATGTTAATAACAAAAACATTAAGAAACCGAAAATGGTAAAGATACCTACGGTATCTAATTCCTCAGTGTCTAATTCTTATCACGGTGATTTGATGACAACTAAAACGGCTAGAGAAATTGTTCGCACTCTTACCAAAGGTATCATTTTAACTGAGCTTGATAAGACGGTTAGAGATATTGTTCTGAATATAGTTGCTAATGGTCTTGACCCTATTAGGTCACATTCATCAACTCATTGGAATGAAGACACTTATAAAATTGGTAGATCTGAATATGTTGTAGGTTATGGAAATGAATGTAATCCAATAAAATTCGTTAACAGAATAGATTATGAATCATAATTTTGAATTTCTTGCTTGGGTTGATCGTCTTTGGTTTAGAGACGATTTCTTTAACGAGCTAGTAGAATTAGGTGTATCACGTAGCAAAGCATTCTCATTATCGCACAGTGATTTTGTAAAGAATGGTAGTATTGTTCAATTCTATCAGGACTATGGTCGCACTGAACCTGATATTTTTAATTTATACATAAATGATATGTGGAGAAAATGGAATGAAGGCAGAATTAGGAAATAGGATTTATACACATAATTGGGGTGTATATTTCGATTATCGACGGAAATGGGAAGATTTTAAGAATGCCTATTTCGATTTAGAACCTTGGCACATCGTTGAGCAATGGTTCGTATTCATTGGATTCAACCCAACATTCTATGAATATGATGATTTCGATTTTGATGGACATATCGTAAAAACTATTACCTTCTGTGGTATACAGGTCGGTAAAGGATACTCTTATGAGTCAAAGAGTATTGCAAATTGGGAAAAGAATAATATCTAATGTAAATAGTAGTTTACTTTTCGGTGTTCCATGATATAATAATCATATAAACTAATGATTAAGGAAATATCAAATGGAACACCTCAAACAAGATGGTAATTTCATAGTTGATATGAATATTGAAGAAGCTCTTATTGTTAATAAGAGCAACTTGCAAAAGCTATCGGGCATGCATTGAAGTATAAATGCAGTACCTTCGCATATGGTGTAATTCACACCGAATCCAATAAATCCGGTGCATCATCTATTATTTTTTCCGTGACGAAGGAAGCATAATGTCATTCAAATGTAACTTTGAAGAGTTCAAGAAGCTAGCTATGGAATTTTGCGCAGCTGCTCCAACTATCAACGATCTTGATGAACTTGACAATGCTTGGAAATGTCTCGGTCTTCATTACCTTGGTATGTATGAAGATATGTGGATGACATCAGCTGCAACTCTTCTCAATATGTCAAGCACAGCATTTTGCCAGCGCGAATATGAACTCATTGCTGCGAACTTTGATACCCGTGGCAAACATACTGAAATTCCATCCACACCTGGTACTGATCACTTTAAAGGCTAAAATGATGATTAAGAATATTGTTGCTGCACTATGTGATCAACTACCAGTGCTAAGGTTTTTCAAGAATATCAGTAATGACAAGGTTCTCAGTTTGACAAAAGAACCTGAATATATCGTTGGTGAGGTCATTACCCATATCGATATTGACATTAAGAAAATCTCTTCTCATGGCTTCATTGTCAACTCACCAGATTACTGTACCAAACAGTACCAGAACAAAGATGGTTATTTAATGTGTGTTCAAAGCAAAGAAATAGAAACACACATTCATGAAGACGAATATGATATGTCTTCTATGAAAGTATTCTTTCGCGGCAAGTTTTGCTAGAAATAAAATACAAGCACGAGGTACTCTGGGTTAGCGGTCGAGATATTCAACCTTATACTGAACATCACCCGGCCGCACTCACATTTGGAGTATACAGGTGGACACCTATTGAAAAAGAAGATGATATTTACAATCTTCCATTGGAAAGTGTTGAAGCATTTAAAGTATTATTCTTAAACTATCAAAAATAATTGAATGGAGATGATATGAAACCCGAAGATATGGAAAAGGTAATTGAAGCTGTCGTCAAGACTGATAAGTATCGTACTGCTGCATGGAGTCTCGTCATTGAAGAAGGTCGTAAGTATGCAATGATGAAGACTCACAGAAAATATATGGATGGTGACAGAATCGTTTCTGTAGGTGCTGATGAGCAAACAGAATATATTGACCAGTACAAAGCAAATCTTCTACGTTACATTGAAGATGCATTTCTCGAAGATGCACTCGTCGGTATCTCAATCGATAAGTAATTGATCACAACACGACCGGTCGGTCGTGTTGGGGCATCTGCAATTCATGTATTCTTTGAATATCCCCCACAAAAAAGGCTGTCGAAACAGCCTTTGTACTACTTTTCAATCAGTACATCTCGTAATAATTGAAAAGTTGTGTGTGAACCGCATCAAGATAGATGTGTTTTGACGCGCGGTCTGTGAGCTGTGGTGCTACGAGGTCCCAAAACCCTTTTCCTGGCAGACCTTGATCTTCGCCAGATTTACGTACGACCAACGCAGAAAGCGTTGGATTGCCGCGATGCATACACCAGGTGTTGATGTCATCAAGGATTGGTCCTAAGGACTGACCAAGCTGACTACCAGTAGTTGGCAACCCGCATGCCTTTGCAACATCGGCATACACCACTGCTTGACGTTCCTGAGCTTTTTTGATCAAGAAACGCGTGACTTTTTCGACTGTTTGTTTGCTATGTGCCATGTGGCTTTCCTTTTCTCGTGTGAGATTAATTACAACGGTTTGTACTACACTTTTACTTTACTACATAGACATTATATCATACTTATGATTAAAAGTAAACAACTATTTTCACTCATCACCTGGTAAATAGTAGGTAGTTGAAAAATAACTTTCACCGAAACGTTGTCGTTCATTAAACTGCTCTGTTAATGTTTTGAAATATTTTTCACAGTCTTCAACAGTCTTTGCCTCACGAGTTGAAGTTAACATAAAGAAGAATCGCTGTTTATTGTCAATTACACTTCTATCGTCATCTTTTTGTGGATGCAAAATCTCTACTCCATCTTCTGTTTTCTTTCCTATATCAGATAATGGATATTCTTTATCTAATTTTTTATCCCAGATAGCTTTATAAAAATGATTTTGAGAATAGCTACCTAATTTCATCCACAGTTTTTCAGATTTGCCTGATAGTTGTCGTGAATTTATTAATCTTATATTCATATCAACAACTAATGTGGCATACAAATTAGTTGCAAATCCTTTACCTTGCATATCATCGGGAATATTTATTTCACTTACTTGATAAATATTTTTGGTATGTGGTGCTTTAACTGGTGTTAACATTGCACCGCCGAATACCGTTTCAGTTTTATCTCGGGTATATGTAAATATTAATGCAAAATATCCAGCACCTAAATCATGTTTCCATAGATGCACATGCGGCGCGCTGTCATCCTGACCATAATGAATAGTAATTGGTAATTTTTCTGCAGACGGCATAAATTTCTCAAATTCATCTATAGTCATAGGTGACAGGTTACCTATATACCACTCATTCACATTTTTAATTTCAGATAGTTTCATAACAATACTTCATATATGATCTATTTATGGACGAAAAAACAGACTGCCGAAGCTATAGGTGATTTACAGTTTTGCTATAATGCAACAACCGATGCAAACACTAATGCCGCATTTGGGGTAAGTGAATGGGAAGCAGATGCGGAATTATACTACTAACGTCAACTCATACAATTGTTGACCACAATCGCAAATTTGAAAGAAACCTTTTGTTGCCCAATATTCGCCCTCTTTCATACCTAACGGGCAATCTGCTGGTTTTCTAAAACCGAATCTATGAAAACGTTTCACATAATCAGTATAGAAATATCCTAATATCGATTCACTTACTAGTTTAAATCCGTTACGCAGATAAGTATTGCTATGAGGATTCACCCACCTAAGATCGGCCCATGATTCTATCACTGCAGGATTCTCATCCTTTATTACAGCTTTTAGTATCTTGTTCATACCACCTATTATTGAAGTATCAGCCTTTGTTGCATAACGCACCAGCTCTAATTTTTTTATACCATCAACAGATTTATGATTCATGGCATTACGAGGTGCTGAGAATGTCATCACACTAATAAGTTCATCATTATAAAATAGACCATAATTTCTACCTGTTCTAACCCGTCCACCTTGTATATGATATTCATTTAGGAAAGCTTCGCTAATAGAATGCTCGATTTTCTTAACGATACATTTTCTAGCATATATTTTCATAGATTTACATTGAAGAACCGTGCGTAATCGGGCTTTTACGATTTCTGGATGTTCTGTCCATTCATCTTCAAATATTTGAATAAGATGAATGTTTCTATCTCTAGCAGCCTCATACTTTCTACGGTGTCGTTTAGTATCAGTTAATTGTGGCCATGAATGATAATAAAGACCATGATACTCTATCCCGATGTTTAATGAAGGAATAAAAATATCTATCTCTCCAGCATCACTCAATATTCCTCTAGCATTTGATGTAGCTAAAATACCTAATGAGCGAATGTAATCACCGATCTCACGTTCAGCTTTAGAGCTTGTTTTCTCATTAGGATAACAGGTTTTACACAGTGTTTGAGAATATTCATGTCTATGCATATTTCGCAGAGACGATTTAGAAGTCGTGTTACAGGTTAAACATGTAAAGATAAAGTTATGATGACTACAATCTTCTGAGAATGTAGCCCATTTATTCATGGTATTTCTAAGATGCCAAAAATGTTCACCTTCATTCGGTTTCATTTTATACCGGCTTAGCAATCTTTCAGACTGTGCTTTACGATACTTTATAGATTTAGGTCTTGGCTTACCTTTATTAACTGATATTCCATCTTTCATTCCCATCTGTGCTGCATGTTCTTTTTGTTTATCAGTTGCTTCCCATGTCTCCCATAGTGTTTTCATACCACTTGATATTTTTTCGCAATGTTCTTTAGGTCTCTTCTTACCAGTCAGCGGATGGTTTTTACCTGATTTTTTTGCGCGTAATTCTTCTGAATATCCAAATGGACCATCAGGATATGTTATTTTATATTGATCTAAAGTAAGATCATGCATCCGTAGATGCTGTTTATCTATTTTCGACAGTGAGGCTTCGCATATCGGGCAAATAAGAGGCATAAGATTTTCTATTCAAATCAACATTTAATTATATCATATTTAGAATTTTAATGTTTACTTATTTACGGACGAAAAAACTGCACTCCGAAGAGTGCAGTTTTAATGCTTTACTACTACGTGCTTTATCGATTAGATGAAAGCGAGATTCTTGACCGTGATGCGTCCGTAGTAATCGGCGGAATTACCAAGTGACGATGCCGTATTGGTGAATGTTGCTTTACCATAACGAGTCATGAGTGACACTTGTGGGTTGTACGTCGAAGGATCGATAACAACGTTGCTTGACATCAAAGGAATGTATGGGCAATAGAAGTAACCTGTATCCATTTCAGTAGCACCACCCTTGAAACCGATAAGGATGTTGTCGCTATCAGCAGCTGCACCTAGTGGGCTGTTTGCACCACCATCAGCGTAGATGTAGTTGTACATCTTGATAGAACCGTTTAGAACACCAGCAAGCTTGGTGTCGTTAGGACCGATGAAGCTACCAGAAACAGCAGGAGCGAACACGGACTTAGCAGCGGATTGAAGCACTGAGATAACAACTGGTGAACAAACTGCGAAGTTACCAGCACCACGACGGGTCTTACGTGCGATTTCGTTTGCAACCTTGTTTACGAGAACACCAAGAACTGCATGGCGATCACCAACATAGTTAGGAACACCAGTGAAGCCAGCGCCTGACATGTCGAAGGTTTCAACGGTACCAGCTAGAGCAACTAGATCAGACACAATTTCTTGGTCGATTTCTGAGGTGATAGCGGCGGAAAGAGCTGCGGTAATTTCAGCTTCAAGATCAAGACCATGCTGGCTCGAAAGATCTTGCAAAGCTTCGATAGACCATTTTGCTTGGAGCTTACGCGAACCAGCAGTAACGGTTTGCTTGAGGACTTCAAGCTTGAGTGAACGACCACCGTAGGATTCGTAGTCGTCTGTAGAAGCTGCGAAACCATTTGCAGGACCAGCCTTAGGACCACCAGAATAAAAACGACGTGTCTTGCTGTTGTTTGCGAAGATTTCATCACCAGAAGCGATGTCTTCAGCACCAGCACCAGCAGCACCTACGTCAAGACCTTCAGCATAAGCGAAGCGCAATGAGTAAGCAAGACCGACTGGACCAGACATTGGCTGAACACCAACGATTTCAGATGCGATCGTACCAGGAATGATACGACGAATCATCGGTATAGCAATCTTTTGGAAGTTGCTAACTGCACCAACAGCAGTACCATTGGTAACGGCCTCGTTAATGCTGTCCTTAACATTTTCCATGATAGGCTTCATGAATGCCTTTTTACGATCACTTAGGCCTTCAAGGAGAGCTTCCTTAGTCTCTTGCCAATTTTCAAATAATTCCATATTAAATCTCCTCTGTTCTTTAGACTAAAAAAATTACATTACACCAGCAAGGCGTAACGTTTTCTCAAGCTCACGCTTGCGACCGTCAGCGACGGATTTCTGTTGTTGTTGCTCTTCAGTTATGATAACTTCCTTATCACCAGTAGCAATAGTAGTAGCTGGAGCAACTTCAACAACAGCTTCAACGACTGCAGCAGATTCAGTGATGGCAACAGGAGTTACGACTTCTTTTGCTTCCTTTAATACACGACCAATAAACAGTGAATAAGCTTCCTGTAGTTTATTAGTTTCAACATTCTGAAGAATAAACGACATTTGCTCACGCTTGCTGCCAGACAATGGTGCTAAAACTTCTTCCATTTTCTTTTCACGAAGCATCTTCGTTTTTTCAGTTTCAACTTCAGCTAAGCGCTTAGATGCATCGCGAAGCTTACCTTCTGTTACATTTAACTTAGTATGTACAGATTCTTCATCAACAAAATTCTTACCGAATTCATTAACGAATGCTTCGAAGATACGACGACCAAAATCGTTTTCACGAACAGTCTTCAAATCTTCTTTTAGTTCTTCAAGTTCTTCAGTCAAACGAACTTCGAAGAATGAATCAATCTTGTCAACTAGGCCATCTAAATCTTTGGCAACCTCTTCAGCTAACGTACGCTTTTCCTCTACTAGCTTTTCGGCGTATTCGGCTTCGAGATCACGGAATCGATCGATGTCACTCTTCAACTCGACTAGCTCTTCTGTGATACGTTGTTCAAAAAAGATGTCGATTTTCTCGATAAGGGCGTCACGTTCGGCGACCCACTGTTCTGCAAGCTCAGTACGAACCTCGAGGGTAGTTTCTTCACGGAGCTTTTGCTTTGTTTCTTCAACAAATGCATTAAACTGTGTTGATACCTCGTTTTTCGTTTCTTCACTTAGCAGTTCAGACTCGAGAAGTTTCTTTAAAATTTCATCCATCTATGTCTCCTTTTGTCCATATACTTTAACAAATTTATTTATACTGAAAATACATTTTTAGTACAAAACGACAGTTAAAGTGATTTGTTTTTACCAACTACTCCTTTAATACCACTTAACGACATATGTGGATACAATTTATTGATATCCTTGTACATCATTCCAATATTGCGATATTCTATAATCTGGATCCTATCAAAATCAGAAAGCTTTGAATTACTCGATTTTTCACCAACCTTTAATCTTCTAGCTTCTGATATTCTTCGTACTCCATCATGTGTTTCTTTTGTTCTACCACTCATCTTTATTGATTGTGATAATACCCCTGCATTATTATCTTTTGTTCTACCGATTCGGGTTATAGATGCTTTTTCATGGCTTAATCTATGACTTTCATCGGTTTTACATAATGCAGGACCTCTACCACCATTCCCACCAATACATAAATTGTATGTATCTTTACATTTGATAAAATCTTCGTTTACAATTTCACGTTCTTTATCAAATGCATCTTTTTCATTTTCAAAAATAAATAAAATTCGTTTTTGAAATTTATCAATACCATATTTAGAAAATGCTCGCTTAACAGCTTTACCACCTCCAAAATAAGTATGAGTGAACGGATTAACGCTTGAACTAACGCCTATGTAAATTTTCCCATTTACTAAACAGGTTGTTTCATAGACGTAATATTTCATGCGCACCGTTATTATTAATTCGTGATGAATTATTTATCGAATGATAGAGGTTCTTCACCTCGCGCTCATCATTTTAATGAGTTTTATTCAATATTGTCATCAACAATGGTGGTATCTGCAACGATAGGTTCATCTACCTTGCCGCCCATAACCTCTTTCATTTTCTGTGAAAAATAAGCATGACTATCAACTGTGGCTTCCGTATGATTGTCATTGATAAGGTTATTCAACATTGATTGCAAAATTTCTTTCTTGTCTGCCATATGGGTATCTCCTTCTAAAAATACAGTGCCACCAAATAGTGGCACTGGTCTAATCTTATTTATTACTCTGCTTTCATCATTTCTTTATCGAAATCATCGTATGCTTTAATTGCTGCATCAATAGCTTTGAAAGCCACTTGACCCTTAGCAACACAGGATGTGCTATAATTTTCATCGGTAACTTTTAACCAAGCTTTCCACTTTGCAGTGTTCATAGTCTTCTTGATCTTAGCTAATTGCGCAGAAATATCAGTAAAGTCTTCAGTAAACTCTGAAGAATCTGCATACTCTGCAGCTTCAGTAATAATTTCTTCTGACACTGTTGCAGCTTCTAAATCCTTGGCATCCCACATCTTTTTGCCATGGAAGTCTTTAGAGAATGTAAACTTGGTACCACCAAACATATCAGCTTTAACTTTTGCTGATGCATCAGGAGCGCCCATTTTAGCATCTTCTGCTTTGCTAGCTTTCTTAAAAGCTGCTTTTGTTAAACGAACAGCATCACCTTTTTTAAACTTACATTCGGTTTTGCTTTCTTTGGTAGCTTCATTAAGAGCTAATAGTTCTTGTAGTGTTGTCATTTCTATTCCTCGTTGTCAAGTTGTGATTTGAGTGCTTCAACCCATTCTTTCATATTTGATTCCTGAATCCAGTTAATCATGGCTTCACAAGCGCCAGAATTATCTGCTAGGAATTCTTCTAATGAAGTATAATCAGGATTTAATGCCCGTACTAATTTTTCTAGATTAGGTACTGCACTGTAACCTTCAAAACTGTGTACACGATTAGCATCCATCCATTTATCTAGAAGATCATGGATATCATCACTATCATCTACTGATTCACTAAGGACTTCACCTTTGCAAGCTTTAACATCCCAAACACCATAACTGCGATCTTCACCATCAACTTCAGCAGAGATATGTTTACCCTGATCTTTGTTTTTGAATTTTAGTTTAGAAGCAACATTGGGATATTTCTTCTTAACTGCGTCTTGCCAAGTTTCAAATGCATCATCAGATGCACAAGCCTCAGGAATTTTGCGTAATGCTATAAGTTCTTGTAGTGTCTTCACGGTTTACTTCTTTAAAGATTGAATCATTTCAAGAATAGCTTTTTGGAAATACTTTTGTGCAGTAATGTCATGCACAACCGCTTCAGCTAATGTTAAGATTTTTTGATTCTCAAGCGCTTCACGCACCATGTTAGGATAAGCATTAGGTGCAGATGGATTGGAAACAATGTCGATAGTAACAAAATTGAAATCTGACACTTTTCCTTCATTTGTGACATTGCCTGTTCCTCGCGATGATACACCTAAACGAACTCCGCTTTCCATAATTGCGCGGGCGATTTGACCATTAGGTGTATTTAATAATTTGATCTTACCAATAGCATCATTACCATCCATTTTGATTTCGGTAATGCAATGTGAAACATTCTTTAGATCAATTGATAAATTATCAGGGTGATTTAATTCACCAAGCACTGGAAAACCTTCACTGATACGCTTTTGTGCGTAATTAACAGCAGAAGTGATTTCAGCTAATGGATAAATACGACCATTACCATTCTTAAGATCAGCCTGCATCATAATGCCGGTCATATAGTAATTCTTTTGATCATCTACCGATTCGATAAGTTTAGCTTGTACTGGGCTAAACTCTTCGATTAAAATTTTTGCAGACATTCTTTCTCTCCTTAATTATGAGTACGTGCCGCTGTACTATACTTAGAGTATAGTATTTACGTATGAATTATTTATTAGGTTACACGGATTAATTATTACCGGTATACATATTTGCTAGTTTTTGTTCAAGATTTCGTAAAACCTTATTATCTGATATACCGGTATCAGGATCAGTTTGTACTAAGTTGTAGGAATCTCTAGAATTCCATCCATCAACATCGTCATCAATGGCTATCCATTTAGGATATTTGCCAGTGTTACTTAGATATCGAATTATTTGTTGGTACCGTGTTGCTTGATCCCACCAGGTGACTGAACCAGTAGACCAACCCATATATCCATTGTCATTTTTCATATGGGTATGAAAGGTTGCACCGATTAACCGGGGTTGTAGTTCATCTGGTAAATATCTACGGGCTTTCCCAAAGCTTTTTACTCGAGCCCATGATGTTGATAAAACTATTTTAATATCTGGATAAGGGTCAAGCGCTTTAATTAGTAAAGGAACCCACATAAACAATTCACCAGGACACTTAAGAACAGGCCGGTGTTTTTCTAAGTAGACGGCGTCAGGATGAAGGACGCCGTCGAAATCTAAAAATAGCAGTCTTGATGAATCATTTATCATTCATATTTACCTGTATCATCATCTGCAGTGAACATTAAATAAGGACGAAGTATGCCTATACCGACATTCGGTATCGTTGATGTATTCTGCTCATAAATCGTATCCTCAAGAACTAATCTGTACTTATCAATTCCATCATTTGTGTATAATTCATCTTGTGTGATGGTGTTATCATCTGGATATATTTCACCAGTACTAACATTGATAATCTTTGCAGATATTTTTTTTCTAAGATTATCCCATAACGCTTTACCGTGTGGGGTCTGTGCTTTATCACTTAGAATCTTTACATTGTATTTTTTAACAAGAGAATAATATAATGCAGAAGCATAACCTTTCTTTTGATTATTTTCAGATGTAAAGGCATCACCAATTATAAAGTATTGAGTACCATGCAAAGTATAATCTATACCCATCACATAACTAAGCATATCATCAGATTTATTTTCATTAGCTAAATAATAAATGTATGCAGTAGGGTCTTTAGTTTTTACCTTATAGATATTTAACCAACCTTCTGCTGGACCAATTAATATTTTCGTATTAAATTTAACATCAGTTAGTTGTAATC
>JFJP01018592.1_pt1 | contig 43292 bp, 30 predicted proteins | sample 431651 | NCBI WGS metagenome assembly JFJP01 (sample SAMN02602958, study PRJNA72255) | Microbial mat metagenome, whole genome shotgun sequencing project. | biome: fresh water; feature: sink hole; material: water; isolation source: purple microbial (photo- and chemosynthetic) mats found in...
CCAGATGCTGGAAGTCAAGAATCGTAGGTCCATCGACCACTTTCTTCAGCTCCGGCTCATCGTCTGTCGTCACGCTGCGCATGATATTCAGTTCCTCGGTCTTGCTGGGGTACTTGACCATGATGTTGAACAGGAAACGGTCCAACTGCGCTTCGGGCAGTGGATATGTGCCTTCCTGCTCGATCGGGTTCTGTGTGGCCAGTACGAAGAACGGAGCGTCGAGCTTGTAGTCCTCGCCGCCGGATGACACCCGCTTCTCCTGCATCGCCTCGAGAAGCGCCGCCTGTGTCTTCGGCGGGGTTCTGTTGATTTCGTCCGCCAGCAGAAGATTCGTGAAAACAGGGCCTTTCTGGAACTTGAAGCGTCGCTGGTGAGTCTCCGGATCCTCCTGGAGCAGCTCTGTGCCCGTGATATCAGAGGGCATCAGGTCCGGTGTGAACTGGATACGCTTGAACGAGAGCGACATCGTCCGAGCCAGCGAACTGACCAACAGTGTCTTTGCCAGCCCCGGCACACCGACCAGCAGGCAATGGCCTCTTGAGAAGATGGCAATCATCATCTCATCAATGACATCCTCCATCCCGACAATCACCTTGCGAAGTTCGTTGACGATTGCATCGCGTGCTACACCGAGGCTTTCGACTCCCTTTACATCATCCGTTGGACTGCTCATCTTATCCTCCCAAGGCTACATGCTTAAATCGATCACTGATCAACAATAGCTAATGCAGCGGAACAAAAAAGGGCGCATATGCGTCACGAGTATGCTGAAATTGCGACATAATTATTGGGGACAGGCTGTGCCTAAGCCGCTCATGGCAAAGGCGGGGTAGGGCGAAGACCTCCGGGCAAGCCGCTCGTGGCAAAGGCAGGGTAGGGCGAAGACCTCCGGGCAAGCCGCTCGTGGCAAAGGCGGGGTAGGGCGAAGACCTCCGGGCAAGCCGCTCGTGGCAAAGGCGGCTAGGGCATTCGCTTAGGCGACCATGAAGAATCGGAACGGATCCTGGAACTGGAGTTGCGTTGGGTTGTCATCGGCGGCACGGGTATAGGAGCCGAAGGCTCCCGTCTGGTTTTTGGTGCGTTGCGCCTCCGATGCCTCGGCCATGGCTTCCGCCTCGATACGGCTCGCCTTGGCCGCGACGGCCATGTCCTGTGTCGACGGGGCTGCCGGTGCCAATGCGGCGGCTCGCATCTTGCGCGCTTGCGCGATCTTGGCGGACTCGTCGCCAGACGATGCCGAAATCTCGATGTCTGCCGATCCTCCAACGGCGTACTGCCTTCCATCCGGGCCGCTCTGGTAGTCAAACCTTACGTTACGGGCACCTGCGGAGGCGTGAGCCTGCTCGTGTGCCCGCACCTCCTTGTCCCGTGCCAGCAGTTCCCTGACGACCTGTTCATCATCACTGCTTAAATCAGATGCGCCTTGGTTTTCCTCACTCTCCTGATCGGTCTTGGCGACGGGATCCTCGGGCTGCGCCAATTCCTGGCGCCGCTGCGCGGAAGCCGCCTTGCAACCTGCACAGTGCCCGCAATAACAATTTTTCTGCTGAACTTCCTGTTGATCACTTATCAGGGCATCCGGGCTTTCCAATGCAGACTGTCCAGCCTCGCGATTGCTTGCGATATACGAGTCCTGTCCCGCTTCTGATCCGATCCGCTTCAGCGTGCCACCGCGTTCGGCACTGTCGCGATTACTGCGATCCGTTAGCGCGTCCGGCATCGAATAGGCCACAGGCGGATCCACCGTTGCATTTCCACCGACGATATCCATAAATTAAGCCCCGTAATTTTCAAATCAGGAGTGTATCTTATCATCACCCCGTGATGATGACAATCCTGATTATTCTGAATCATAATCAGAACAACAGCCCCTGTAGTTGATAGGGCTGAGGCCACGAACCCCTGGCTGGCGCGACGTAACCTTTGCTCCACGGCCGCCGAGGGAGCTTGAATGACACAAGCGGCCCCTCACCTAAGGGAAACCCTGATAAATCATTGACAGTCGCGGTCTTTATGTGGGATTATAGCATTAACAAGGAGCATCGTTTATATGAAACATCGGTATATGTTGACATTGACGCTTGCGGCGATTGTCGGGGGATCCCTGTTGCAATGCGGCTGCGAGGAAGCCAAGGGACTGAAGGGGTTGCAGGTCGATCCAGCCAGTGTGTCGCTCTCGACCAACGGGCAGACCGTTGCATTCACCGTGACGGGCGGAGTGACCAATGAGACGCTTGCCCTGCCACTGACGTGGAGTGTCAGGGATGCGGGGATGGGAACCATCGCTCACCATAGCGGCTACACGGCCATTTATCAGCGGTCTGCGGCCAATGGCGCGAATACAGTCATTGTGCGCGATCAATTCGAGAACGAGGGGTATGCGACCATACGTCAGTTGGCGGAGACGACGTACAGCTTGGAACTGACGGCCGAGAAAATATCCATCAATGTTAATGAAGCGGTGACCATCACCGTCACCACCGAATCGGCACAGGCGCCGTTTACCTGGCGCTTGGTTTCCGGTTCCGGTTCGGTCGCGGGCAGTAGCGGCGCGTCGGCGGTGTATTCAAGTTCGGCGGCCGGCACGGCCGTGATCGAGGCCACGGATGCCAATGGAGCCTCCGGTGTGATCGGTATCACGGTGATTGAATCCAGTGATGGTGGGGGTGGGGATGGTGGTCCGGGCGGAACCGACCCCTGATGCGTGGCGGGTTTGGCGGAAAGGACGATATCATGAAATCCTATATCACGTTCCGTTTGGTAGTGTCTTGGTTATGCTGTCTTTTGGCGGGGATGGCTGTGGGTGCGCCCCGCTATGTCCTGCCGCCTGTTGCTGACCGTGTGGCGGGGTTCAGCTACAGCGGGTATACGCCAACCTATGCAACTATTCAGGCGGCGGTGAATGCGGCGGTGGATGGCGAACACGTCATCCTGTTGCCGGGAACGTTCAAGCTCAGTGCGCAAACGGATATTGAAGGACGCTCGCTCTTTGTGCGGGCGCTGAGCGCTGCGGATCGTGACCGGACGATCGTGGATGGACAGGGGCTTGTCCGAACCTTTTCCCTGCGCTTGACCAGTACGACGGTGCGCGATCTCACGCTGCGCAATGGCAAGGCACCGGTGTTGACGGGTGGCGATTCCTATGGCGGTGCCGTCTATATTGAGGACGGCGGGGCTGTCGAGAATTGCGTCATCGAGAATTCGACGGCTGTTTATGGTGGGGGTATCCGGCTTTACGGGACGGGTATGGTGCGCGACAGCATCATCCGCAGGAACTCGGCCACGGCCTCAGGGGGGGGCGTCCAGACCTCCTTCGGGGGTACTGTGACGAACTGCATTATCTATGCGAACAACGCCAGTGACAAGGGCGGCGGCGTCTATTGCTTCGACGGCGGGGAGATTACGCAATCCACGATTTATTCCAACACGGCGTATTATGGGGGCGGTGTGCGTTTCTATTTTGACAAGACCTTCCGTCCCAAGGTCTCGCGCAGTCGCATCTACAGCAACAAGGCGATCAAGCGCAGCACGTCGGCCGCCACGGGCGGTGGGCTTCAGGTGGTGCTGGGCGGAACGGTCGAGAACTGCCTGATCCACGACAACGAGGCCGACGGGCAGGGCGGCGGTGTTTATGTCTTTACCGCCGCCTCGCTGATGAACAACACCATTGCGCATAATCTGACCAAGGACAACAACGGCGACGGCGTGGGGGATGGTTCGGGGGGCGGGGTGCATACGTCCGGCGGCGGTACCCTCCAGAACAACATCCTGATGAACAACAACGCCTTGACCGGACCGAATTACGGGACCGATGGAACGGCGGCGATCTACCGCAACAATTTATCCTCCCCCTCGATTCCCGGCAACGGCAACATTGGCGGACTGCCCTTGTTTGAAAGTGCCGATGCCCGGAATTACCGGCTCCAGCCCACATCGCCCTGCATCGATACCGGCTCCTCGGCTAATGGTGCACCGCTCGTGGATTATGCCGGGATGCTGCGTCCGGTCAGCGGCAAGACCACCAGCACGTTGCGTGTGCATGACATCGGTGCCTATGAATATGCCTGGGTGGATGACGTGGATGGCGACAAGATGCCCACCTGGTGGGAGCTTGCTTACGGGCTCAATCCAGGATGGCCTGACCAGCCTTAGTGAATATCAAACGTCAACGAACCTTCTGCAGACCGTTCTTTTCGATGCGGCTGCCGGGCTCAATCCCAATCTTGCCGATACCGATGGCGACGGGCTTTCCGACGGGACGGAAGTCAATGGCACAAGCAGCGTCCTTTACCAGCCGCTGCTGATCACCAACCCGTTGCGGGTGGATACGGACGGGGATGGTTTTTCGGATAAGTTCGAGATTGATAACAATGCCGATCCGACGGATGCGCAATCCTTCCTGACGACGCTGAGCGGTACGGTATCCTACGGCGGCACGCTACAAAACACGGGATCCGTGCATATCACCGTGTCCTGCGCCAACATGACCACTCGCACGGCAGTCACGGCGGGGCTAGGCTCCTACACCGTGACCAATATACCGACCCGGCTGCCGCTGATCATCACGGCTTACCGCGACGGCAATAACACCAACGGGACGGTGGGCGTGCAGGACGCATGGGAGCCGGTCGGTGCCTACGCGGCCAACCCGTTGACGCTGGCGGGGGCGGGTACCGGGGTCAACATCGTGCTCGCCGATTCAACGGCGGATACTGATCTGGACGGGCTGTCCGACTTTGCCGAACTGTTCATCCATGGCACGCTGCATAGGGATGATGATACCGATGCTGACGGTATGGTGGATGGCTGGGAGGTTTTCTTCGGGCTGAATCCCCTCAGTGCTGCCGATGCAACGCTCGATCCCGACGCAGACGGACTGACCAACCTGTCGGAATATCTCAACAGCGTGCTCCTGATGAATAACGATCCATACTTCGCCCCGGCGACGGGGTTGAACCCGAATGCTGCCGATAGCGACGGGGACGGGATGCCGGATGGCTGGGAGTATTTCTTCGGGTTGAATCCACTGGGGGCTGCGGATGCGGCGCTGGATCCCGATAGCGACGGTCTGACCAGTTTGGTGGAGTACCAGATCAGTCTCGGCCTGCTGGGGGCGGGCTTTGATCCTGCCTCCGGCTTGAGGCCAAAGAGCCTTGATACCGACGGGGATGGCATGCGCGATGGCTGGGAATCGCTGTATATGCCCGATCTTAATCCGCTGGTGAACGACAAGGATGCGGATCCGGACTACGATGGCCTGACGAACCTGCAGGAGTTCCAGCGGAATACACACCCGCTGAATCCGGATACTGACGGGGATGGTATGCCCGATGGCTGGGAAGTGACGGCAGGTCTTAATCCCCTTGTTGATGATGCCGGTGGCGATGCGGATAGTGACGGCCTGTCGAATGTGCTGGAGTATGAACTGGGTACCGACCCACTGGGCTCCGATTCGGACGGCGATTTCGCTCTCGACGGGGCGGAGGTGACGGCGGGCACCGATCCGCTGGATCCTGAATCGTATCCGCTACAGATCTCGGGGGTGCTGACGTATACAGGCGTGCAGACGGGCGTCTTCCATGTGGTGGCCAGCCAGGAACCGACGGGGCGGGTGTACACGGTCACGTATACCAATGCCGGGGAGTATGCGATCAGTGGCGCGGCCAACCGCAGCAATTACACCGTGCGTGCCTATCTGGACGTGAATGGCAACGCCACGCAGGATGCCTGGGAGGCCCAGGGGATCCTGTCGGATACGAATACGCCGGATGTGCTGCTGGTCTTCACGCTGACCAACGCGATCATCGATGCGTATATCACCCTCACCGCATCGATTCCGATGGCGACGGATTGACGGATTATGACGAACTCTATCTGCATGGCACGAATCCGAATGACGACGATACCGATGGCGATGGAATGCCCGACGGGTGGGAAGTCGTAAACGCACTGGATCCGCTGGACTGGGACGATAACAACACGGATTCCGATGGTGACGGGCTCAAGAATCTGGACGAATTCCTGAATAGCACGGATCCGCATAACCCCGATACCGATGGCGACGGGCTGAGCGATGGACAGGAGGTCCTGACCTATTCAACCGACCCATTGGTGCCGGATACGGATGCGGATGGACTGACCGATGCGCAGGAGGTTGCGCTTGGAACCAACCCCCGTCTTGCAGACAGCGATGCTGATGGATTTAGTGACGGGGTTGAAGTGCAGGCGGGATCCGATCCCCTCAATGTTGCGTCGTTCCCGGTAACCATTTCTGGCACGGTAAGTTACGGCGGAACCCTGACGGGGCTGGTTTATGTAGCGGCGGTGGATGTCGCCAATTCCAACGCCTTTGTATCCATCCTGGAAGCTCCCGGAGCCTACAGCCTGACGAACGTCCCGACCCTCAAGACCTACATCATCCAGGCATTCCTGGATACCGACGCAAACCTGCTTCGGGGAACCTGGGAGGCGCAGGCGCTTTTCGCCGGTAATCCGGTCGTGCTGACCAATACCCGCGCCAATGCGAACATGGTGCTGCAGCATCCGACGGTCGACACGGATGGCGACGGCCTTTCGGATTACGATGAGGTCATCGTGCATGGCACGAATCCGAATGACGGCGATTCCGATGGCGACAGCATGCCGGATGGCTGGGAAGTGCAGTACAAGCCCACGCTCGATCCGCTGATTTCTGATGCAGCCGATGATCCTGACGGCGACGGGCTGCCCAACCAGCAGGAATATGGATTGGGAACGAATCCGATTTCCAATGATACGGATGGCGACGGCATGCCGGATGGCTGGGAGCTTAATCCGTTGGTCAATGACGCTGGTGGTGATGCGGATAGCGACGGGCTGAACAATTTGCAGGAAAATCAAGAGGGAACCGACCCGACCCTTGCCGATACGGATGGGGATGGGTTCGGCGATGCCAGGGAAGTGGCGGTTGGCAGTGATCCGCTCGATCCGTTGTCGTATCCCATTCGTTTCAGTGGCAGGATCAATTACGGCGGAGCCCAGACCGGCAGCGTCTATTGGGTTGCCTCGCACGCCAGTGGGGCGATCAGCAATGTACTGACGATGGTTGGCACCAGCGTTGTTTATAATGTTTCCAACCTCATTTCGAGAACCGATTACACGCTCAGCGCCTATCGCGATTCGAACAGGAACGGGGTTGCGGATCCATAACAGGAACGGGGTTGCGGATCCATGGGAGGCGTCCGGGATATATGCGGGGAATCCGATTCTACAGCCGACCCAGGCGCTGGCCGGTGTCAATATCGTGTTGGTCGATCCGGTTGGCGACAGTGACAGCGATGGCCTGTCCGATTTCAATGAAATCTATCTCTACGGGACCAATCCCGGTAATCCCGACACCGACGGAGATGGTATGCCGGATGGCTGGGAGGTTCAATACACATTGAACCCGCTGACGAATGATGCCGCCGGGAATACGGACAACGATGGGTTGAGCAATCTGCAGGAATACCAGGCAGGAACCCATCCGAAAAATGCGGATACCGATGCCGACGGAATGCCCGACGGGTGGGAAGTGCAGTATATTTCCGCCCTTAATCCGCTGGTCAATGATGCCGCCGCCGATCCAGACACCGATGGTCTCCCCAACCTTCAGGAATTTACGGAGGGGACGGATCCGACGAATGCAGATTCCGACGGGGACGGGATGCCGGATGGGTGGGAGGTACAATACAAACCCACGCTCAATCCTCTGGTCAACGATGCGGGCTTGAATCCAGATAACGATGGGCTTTCCAACCTGCTGGAATACGAGGCGGGGACCGATCCGACGGACGCGGATAGCGATAACGACACGCATCAGGACGGGTTCGAGGTCCAGTGGCAAAGCAATCCGATGAATGCTTTTCCAGGATGGGCTAAGCCAGACCGGTACGGTTTTTGTGGTGCTGAACCTAGCCTCGAATGCGAATCTTTTCGACTCCTTCAATGTGGGCTCTGTGACAGGGAACCACCCCTTCACCGTGCATCCATTTTCCGTCCAGTACGTACCCACGCTGTCCAATTATTGGGTATCGGCCTTCATGGACCTGAATGCCGATGGCGAGCAGCAAAGCTGGGAGCCGTATGGTGTCGCGTTCAACGGAACCAACTCGATTTCCCCGACAAATAATTTCTCGGTAGGGATCATTCCATTCTCTGACTCGCTGCGCGACACCGATAGTGACGGCTTGACCGATTTTGACGAAGTCACGGTGCATGGGACCGATCCAGCGCTCGTGGATACGGACAATGACGGTTTTTCGGATTTCGATGAACTGATGGTTTATGGAACCGCCCCGCTCTTGTCCGCATCGTTTCCCGCCTCGATCGGTGGCCCCGTCAACTACGCTGGTACGCAGACCGGCCCGCTCTGGATCGTCGTGGATGGGGGCTTCAATGTGTTCAGCAACGCATTCGGCAGCTTTGCTCCAGGGCTTTACCGCACTCCGACGAACCTGCCCACGCTGACAAACTATGCCGTGATCGCGTTTATTGATGCCAACACGAATGGTGTGCTGGATCTCTGGGAGCCGCGCGGAATCCCGCCGGGCAGTCCGTTCCTGCTGACCGGAGACATTACCGATGCCGCCATGGACATGGTTGATCCGTCGGGAATTCGCGATCCATGGTACGGATCCGCTGGATCCTGATTCCGATGGCGACGGGATGCCGGATGGGTGGGAAGTCGATAACGGCTTGGATCCGCTCGTGAATGATGCGGCGGGGGATCTGGATGGTGACGGGCTGTCGAATTTCGGTGAATACAATAGTGGCCCGCCTACGGATACGGATCCGAACAATCCGGACACGGATGGCGACGAGCTTCTTGACGGCGAGGAGGTCACTACCTATGCTACCGATCCGCTCAATCCAGACACGGATGGCGACGGGATGCCGGATGGGTGGGAGGTGCAGTATCTCCCTGCCTTGAATCCTCTGGTCGTCGATGCGGATGACGATCCGGACAGCGACGGATTGACCAATCTGGAGGAATTCCAGTTGGGCACTGATCCCACGGCCCCGGACAGCGACGGCGACGGGCTGGAGGATGGCGAGGAAGTAACTTTAGGTACAGACCCTGTCTTGGCGGATTCCGACGGTGATGCTTTTGATGATTTTGATGAGATCCGCAATATTACGTCGGATCCTCTCAATCTACGTGATCCGATGGTCGTGGACGATGATGCCTTGGCTGATCCGGTAAAAAACGACCCCAATAATTCCAACTATTTTGATGAGAACGGGTCGCGGGCGTACCCGTTTGACTCGATTCAGGAGGGCGTCAATTCGGCAGAGGATGGGTTCGTTGTATTGGTCAAGGACGGAGCGTACAAGAGTGCCGGTAACTATAATATCAACCTTCAGGGGAAAACCATTCGAATTCGCTCGCGTAACGGGTATGCCTTTACCCAGGTCCTGACCGATATCGACAATGGATTTATCTGCAACACGGGAGAGGGAACAAACACGGTGATCGAGGGGTTCACCATTCGCACCAGTGTGGCCGACCTCGGGAGTGCAGGCATTCTGGTCGATGGTACGAGTCCGATTCTGCGGGAATGCCGATTCTTCGATTGCGGCGAGGCGGGTGTGCTTGTTCGCAACGAGGGCCGACCCCTGATCGAGGACTGTCTGTTCGAGGAAAACCAGGGCGCGATCAGGATTGAGAGCAGCCATCCGCGGATTGAGCGGAGCATCATGCGTTTCAATCAGGCATCCCTGGGTGGAGGGATTCGTGTCGATGGCACGGCGGCCATCACGTCACAGCCGGTGGTGGTGAACTGTCTGATTGTCGGAAACCGCGCGACGGACACAGGGGCTGGTATCTATGCCGGGGCCTATACGCGGGCAATTATATTGAATACGACGATTGCCGACAATGTGGCAGATGTGCGGGGTGGAGGTATCTATAATGCTGGGGATACGAAATTCCTGAACGGCATCCTGTGGGGAAATACGTCACCCTCTGGGCCGGGCTTCTCGCTGGACCGGGCCTTCGAGACGTCCTATAGCTGCATGCAGTCCCCACGTCCAACGAGTATCGGTGTGTTTGTCCTCGATCCGCAGTTTGCAGGGCTGAATGATTATGCCATCCTGAGCACGTCCCCCTGCATTGATGCGGGGACAGATAACATTCCCTACAGCGGCGTCGTCGCCCCGACGAATGATATCCGTGGCGAATCGCGTCCGCGGATGGTATCCAAATCGCCCGGCGTTGATGTCGGTGCTTATGAATACCAGCCAGGCGGTGCGATTTATGTCCAGCGTCCGGGGCAAACCGCCAACCAGGTGCTGGAAGCAGGGCTGCCGCAAACCGTGGCCTGGACCTACGACGGAGCAGTAGGCACGAATCTGATGCTGGAATACACGTTCAACTTCCTCACCGATCCGGCTGTCAGTTGGCAGGTGATGGCCAGTAATGTGTACCTTGGCAGCGGTGGCTCGGGCAGCTATATCTGGACCTTGCCGGTGACTAACGCCCCGCGTTGCTATGTGCGGATTCGGGACGTCGATAATCCGCTGGTGACCGGGGTGTCGGCATTGGAGTTTGCGATTACCAATGGCATCCAGATCTATTCTCCGACGGGTGCCGTGGTCTCGTATTATCTGGGGCAGACCGTGAATGTGGCTTGGGCCTCATCGCCGGGAACCAACAGCACAGCGACGCTTGGGCTGAGCACGAACGGGGGGGCACTCTACCGTTTGACCAATGCTGCGCATGTGGCGGGGGGGGCGACTAATGCGTATGGCTGGTTCCTCGATTCCGCCGCGTATCTGACCACCAACGGGCGCTTCCGTGTGGTGTCCGGAGGGCTGACGAATACATCCGCCAGCGTGCTGTCCATCTGTGGGTTGGGGATAACCAGCCCGCAGCTCGGCGCGACCGTCCAGACCGGGGCGACGGTGACTGTTCGCTGGGTTAGTTTAGGTGCAGGGGCGAGGGTCAATATCGACTATTCTTCCGATGGGGGCGGATCGTATGTGACGGTCTCAAACGGCGTGGCCAATGTGAACGGAACCAACCAGTTTGCATGGATCCCATTCGTCGCTTCGACCAACGCCTTGCTGCGGATTTCATCAACGACCGATGTAAATATCGTTGGCATTCTGGCTCCGTTCACCGTTTCGGATGTCGGAGGGGGGGCCGTGAATCTGGCGGGTGACGGAATTCCTGACGTTTGGAAACTTGAGTATGGTCTCGATCCTGAAAACCTCGATGGCGTGAGTCTGGCCAGTGACGATCCAGATGGCGATGGTGCCTCGAATTACCACGAATGGCAGGCGGGAACCGATCCGTTGAGCGATTCCTCCGTTTTCGGGATTGTGGGTGTCGGCCTGGGGGCGATTGGCGGTGATCCTGCGCCGGATGGCGGGAGTGGTTTTGTCGTGCGCTGGCGGACGGTGCCGGGGCGGCGTTATTTCGTCGAGGCTGCCACCGTGCTCGCCGGTCCATGGATCAATGTGAGCGGGGTGTTGCAAGCCATCGGCGAGGTGCTGGAATGGACTGATCCGGCAGCCGGTGAACGGCGGTTCTACCGGATCGGCACGCCCGTTGAGGAATAGAACGACGCCTGTTGATTTAGACAGGATTACACGACTGACAGGATGGGCTTTGAACAAGAGTAAATACGGATTTCAAAAAAAATGTGCTTGGCGACGTGCTTTGCAGGCCTTTGCCTGTTTTGGCTTGCTACTTGCGCAGGCACTTCCTGTGGCTGCCGCCGGGAAGCTGGTGCTCAAGATCCAGGCCGCCAATCCGAGCACCAATATGCCCCAGGTGGTGGCGATCCGCACCAGCTTGCCCGAGCGTATCACCACCAATGACATCATCAATCTGGCTGGCCTTGAGCTGGGGTATGATGTCAAGAGTGATACCTATTTTGTTCATGGTCAGATTCCCCTTGCGCCCAAGGAGATCGTGGTCCGTGAGGTGGAGCTGAATGATATATGGACACTGGATGAGGCCGAGCTTCAGAATCTTCTCAGCCGGTCGCAGTCCATGGCAGGGATGCTGGAGTCGACCGATCATGCGCAGACGGCTGTTGCGGCTAGGGATAATGTACAGGCCGGGGTGGCGGCTATCTTGGCCCGGCAGTCGGAAAACCGGATTTCGATGGTCTCCGCCGTTCGCCACATTCAGGCCTACGAATCCAACCGCAAGGTGCTTCAGGAGGTAAAACAGCAGGTTGGCAGCATCGAGAACCTGGTGCTCGCCTCGGGCATGAATCCGGGCGATACGCTGGTAGGTGAAGATCGACGGGCGGGTGCCCCGCGGCGGGATGCGCATCTGCCGGTATCCTTTGGCGAGGCGGTCGTCAAGATCACCGTGATGAACAGTTCCGCAACCCAGGCACGCAAGGTGGATATCCATCGTGAGCTGCCGCCGGAAGTGACGATTGATGACGTGCTGGATGCGGGCGGGCTGCAGGTCCAGTTTGATCCGAAGGCAGGGTTGACCTATGTCTTTGCCGATGCTGTGGACATCGGCCCGCAGGAAACCAAGACCTTCGATGTACGGCTGCGCGACAAGTGGAACATCAACGGACCTCGCATCGATTACCTGGCGGCACAGATCAGCGAACTACGCAAGGTGACCTCCAGCCGGGCAAGTCTGGTGGCCGTGGAAAATATGCTGGTTGAGGCGGAGGCCAGCCTGAAGGCGGTGGCTGAAGAAAAGGGGCCGGAAGGGTTCACGCCCGCCTATATTGCATTCTTCCGTCGCCAGGCCGATCGGCTTGATGCGATTGAGCAGTCACTTAACCGGATGGATGTTGCCCTGAAACCCTTGTTCACCAAGCGAGGGTTTGATCTCCCGGCCCCTGACAGGAAAACAACGTGGTTGATTATTTACTCGATTCTTGGTTTTCTGGCGGTGATGAGTCTGCTTTTCCTGTTCCGCTGGTTTTATAAGCCCTAGGGGGGCGTGGCATGGCGTTTAATCTTAATTTACTCAAGCTCAAGGAGTTCGGAACCGTTGCTGAAATCCGTCAGGATGTTGTCAGCGTCAGCGGTCTTGCAAACTGCATGAACGGGCAACTGGTCCTGATCGAGGACAAGGCCAAGGGGGTTATTGTCGGTTTCGATCCGGATTACGTGCTGGTACTGATCGTCAAGGCCCAGGGCAAGGTCAAGCCGGGAGACAAGGTAACCACGACGCTTGATGCCTTCAAGGTGCCGGTGGGCATGAGTTTTATCGGGCGGCGTGTCAATGCGCTAGGGGAACCGCTCGATGGCCAGGGCTATATCAAGGAGGACGATGCCTATCCCATCTTCAATACTGCACCGACGGTGCTGCAGCGTGAACCCCTGAACGAGGTGTTGCAGACCGGTACCAAATCGATCGATATGACCCTGCCGATTGGCAAGGGGCAGCGTATGCTGATTCTCGGCGACCGCATGACCGGCAAGACCACGGTCGGCGTGGATGCGATCGTCAACCAACGCGGCAAGAATGTGATCTGCATCTACTGCGGCATCGGCAAGGCGGAGGCGGCGCTCAGTCGCGTTGCCGATGTGTTCGGGGTCGAGGATGTGTGGGACTACGGGATCATGGTGACGGCAGGTGCCTCCGATTCGATGGGCCAGCAGTATCTCGTGCCCTATGTGGCCACCAGCATCGGTGAGTATTTCATGTATGCCAAGGGCATGGACGTGCTGATTGTCTTTGACGATTTCACCAAGCACGCCTGGGCCTATCGCCAGATCTCGCTCCTGCTGGAACGGGCACCGGGGCGCGATGCCTATCCCGGTGATATTTTCTATATCCATTCGCAGCTTGTGGAGCGGGCGGGCAAGATGAAGCCTGAGCTGGGGGGGGGGACCATGACCCATCTGCCGATCGTTGAAACGCAGCAGGGCGACTTTGCCGGGTACATCCCCTCGAATATCATTTCCATGACCGATGGCCAGATATTCCTGAACGCCACCCTCTTCGGCGAGGGGTTCAAGCCGGCCGTGGACATGGGGCTCTCGGTTTCCCGTATCGGCAACAAGGTGCAGTGGCCGGCGATGAAGAAGCCGACCAGCATGCTCAAGATCGATTATGTACGCTTCCGTGAACTCGAAAAACTGACCCGGATCAAGGCGGGGAGCTCGTCAGACCTGGACGCGCGCCTGGCCAAGGGTAAGGTGCTTGAAGAGGTGCTCAAGCAGGACCAGAATGCGCCGATCCCGATGGAGGAGCAGGTCCTGCTGCTCTTCGCCCTGCACAATGGCCTGTTCGAAGGCATCAGTCCGCGCGAAGTGCAGCCGCGCAATGCCCGGTTTATCGAGCATGTCAGGATTCGCCGTCCGGATCTGGTGGCGACGCTGGTGAAGGATAAGAAGATGACCGACGAGCTGTCGAAGGGACTGCTTGATGAACTCCATGCATTCAAAAATACCACTCTTTAAGCTGACCGTTGAAGAGAAGGGCGTGATCCAGGACATCAAGGATTTCGTTGTTCGGATCAGCGGTCTGCCGCATTGCCTGAATGGCGAGATCGTCGATTTGGGCGACGGCGTCAACGGGTTGGTCATGGAGTTTGATGAGGAGGCGGTGCGCGCCTTGGTGCTGGGCGCGGTGTCCTCCCTGCGCATGGGGAAGTCCGTGCGCGCCTTGAATGTGCCCTTCACGATCGGGGTGGGCGATGCGTGCATCGGGCGGATGCTTAATGCCTTGGGGAAACCCTGTGATGAGCGGGGCGATCTGGAGTTCTCGGATCACGTGCCGGTCTTTCGCATGTCGCCTCCCCTGACCGATCGGCGTCCGATTGACACCTTCCTGCCGACCGGCACGAAACTGGTGGATATGCTCATGCCGCTGGGCTGCGGGCAGCGCCAATTGCTGCTGGGCGACCGGATGACAGGAAAGACCTCGGTGGCGCTGGACGCGATCCTGCACCAGGCCGACCGCGATGTGGTCTGCGTTTATTGCTGTGTTGGGAAGTCGGTCTCTGGTCTCGAAAAAACCATGAGCCTGCTCGTGGAGTCTCATGCGCTTGACTATACCGTTGTGGTCGCCGCGCCGGACAATGCGCCCGTGGCTGAGCAGTATATTGTGCCGTTTACCGCCTCCGCCATCGGGGATTACTTTGCCCGCCGGGGGCGCGATGTGCTGGTCGTGTTCGATGATTTAACGCGCCATGCCTGGGCCTACCGCCAGGTTTCCCTGCTGCTTGATCGTCCCCCCGGCCGGGAAGCGTATCCCGGCGATATCTTTTATCTGCATACCCAGTTGATGGAGCAAGCAGGCTGTTTTGCCGAGAGCTACGGGGGCGGTACGATGACCTTCCTGGCTCTGGCCGAGACACAGCAGGGCGATTTGACCGGGTATATCCCGTCCAATCTGGTATCGATGTGTGATGGCCAGGTGGTGTTCAGCAGTGCGATCTATGCCGAAGGGATCCGCCCGGCGGTCGATCTCCAGCTTTCCCTCTCGATTGTCGGGGGACGAACGCAGCCTCCCTTGTTGAAGGCATTGATCGGCACGATGCGTGCCGACTATGCCACGTTTTTTGAGGTGAGTCAGTTGAGTCGGCTCTCCTCCTTGTCCGACGCCGCGTCGAAGACCTTGAAACACGGTGAGGCCATTCGTGACGTCATTCGCCAGGGGCATCACCATCGCTGCGGGCTCGCCGAGGCGGCGCTGCTCCTGTTTGCTCTCAAACGGGGGCTGCTCGACAACCTTCCTGCCGAATCCCGCCAGGCATTCTGTGACGGGATTGGCGATTTCGCCGCCTCGGGTCACGCCAGCTTCTTGCGGCGCCTAGAAACACAGGCGGAGTTGACGCCCGAGATCGAGGATGGCCTGGCGCTGATTATCAAGGATTATTTCGCCCAGGAAAAACACGATGCCGCCGCACTCGCGTAAAGGGAACGTATGCAGCTAAAAATTCTGAGTCCGAAGCAGGTGATTTTCGAAGGGGAGGCAACGTCAGTTAAACTGGCGGGCGATCTTGCAGAGTTTGAAATTCTGGACTATCATGCCCCTATTGTTAGTTTACTTCGTACCGGCAATGTGGAGGTGGATGGGACGCACAAGATCCCGATCCAGAGGGGGATGCTGCGGTTTGACCGGAATGAGTGTACCATCCTTGTCGAAGAGGTCTCGTCGGCAATGCGGCGGGTCAAGGCTGGGCGTTAGGGGCGGGAGAGCAGGGGGATATGGAAAGTTTTGGCGTAGTCATGATACTTTTAGTCGCGATCATCGGCCCGGCGGCGGTGATCGCGGCCATCGGGTATGCCAGCATACGGGCGTTGGGGCGTAATCCGTCGGCAGCACCGAAGATTCTGCAGGCGATGATCCTTGCCCTGGTTTTCTCGGAGGCGATTGCCGTGATTGCGCTGCTGGTTCTATTTCAGATTTTCGGACGAGGATAGTTTATATTTAAGGGGAAGGCGATATGCAGGAATTACTGGGAGTGGCGGTTCCGATCATCGTGGCGCATGCGGTGATCCTGGTTGTCCTTGTGGTGGGAATCCGGATGGTGCTGGGCGGCACGGCGAAGCAGGCGATCAGCCGGGTGCGCCAGGTGGAGGAGGAAGTCCGCAAGCGGGAAGAGGATATCCGGCGTGAGATCGATGAGCACGAGCGGGATTATGCCGAGAAGAAGGCTGAGTCCGAGCGTCAGTTGCAGGCGCATCGCGACGAGGCCCGGCGCGAAGCTGCGCATTTGAAGGAGAAGGCCGTCGCGGAGGCAAAGAAGGAAAGTCAGAAGATCCTTGAGCAGGCGCACAAGAATGAGCAGAAGATACGAGAGCAGATTGCCCGGCAGATGGAGGAGAAGGCGGTTGAACATGGGGGACGAATCTTCAAGCTGGTCTTCAGTGACCTGCTCACCGGGGCGCTGAACGAACGCTTTACCGATGAATTGGTTGATGCCCTTAACGAGATCGAGGAAGGATCGATCACGGTGGATTCCAAAGAGGCGAGTGTGACGGTTAGCCACATCATGCCGGATGTACAGCGCAAGCGCCTGGAAACGATCCTGCGGGCCAAGTTCCATAAGAAGGCCGAGATCAAGGAGATTGTGGATGAGACCCTGCTGGCCGGCCTGATCCTGAAGATGGGCAGCCTGGAGATCGACGGCAGCCTGCGCAACCGCTATCAGGAGGCTATGCAGGAAGTAAAGAAGCAGGCACACCACGAGATGGTGTAATTTATGCAGTTGAATGAACTACGCAAGGAGCTGCGGTTTAACCGCGAGCTGCTGAGTTTGGTCGAGACGCTGAAGAATGTGGCGGGCTCGCAGTTCCATCTGCTGGAAAAGAAGAAGGAACGCTTTGCGGCGTTCATGGATGCCTTTGCCGGATTCTTCCGGGTGGTTGACCTGGTGGATGTGGTTAATCCATTCGTGCGGCCGGTTTCGGATGTGACCGGGCTGATTGTGGTGACCTCGGACTCGGGGTTCATGGGCGGACTCAATGCCGGGGTGCTGCGTGCCGGGCAGGAAGCGGTTGCCGGGCTCCCGTTGCAGAATGTCGCGTATGTGGTGATTGGCGAAAAAGGGGCGGGGGCACTGTCGGATCAGAAACTGCCATTTAAGTATTTTGAGGGGATCAATCAGGATACTATCTACGAGCAGTCCGTGGTGATCAAGGATTGGATCATGCAGGAGGTTGGCGAGGGGCGGATTGGCAGTATCAAGGTTGCCGCGCCAAAGTCGCTCTCGTTCAGTTCGCAGACGATCGAGGTGACCCCGCTGCTGCCTTGCGGCACCTTGTTTGATCGTGGAGAGGTGGCCCCGCCGTTGCCCGCCTTGTCCGGTGCCCGGCGTTTCCTGGCCGAGGCGCGCGAGGTGATTGTTGAATCGTCGTTTGATGATATGGTACGGTATCTGGCGGGGGTATGGGTGACGTCTAAATTGTTCGAGATCTTCGAGGATGGTAAACTGGCGGAGTTCGGAGCCAGGGCGATGCATCTTGAGGGTAGCTTGCAGAAGGTGCAGAAGGAGTATGCCAAGACCCGCCAGAAGTGCATTAAGGCCACGCACGAGTTGGTGGATAAGGGGATGCGAGAGTCGTTTGCGGCCAAGAGTACCAAGCGGCGGCGTGATAAGAAGGCTCAAGTGGCGGCGGAAGCGTCTGCGTAAATCAGGGCAAGGGGGAATACATGAGTCAAGGCGAAACAGGACCGGAGGGGCAGTCAAAGCAGACGATCGGCAGGGTTGTGGCGGTACAGGGGCCGGTCGTGGATGTCAAGTTCAATGCCATTGAGGACATGCCTGACATGCACGATATGGTCATGACCCGGACCTTCGACGGACGGGAGCTGACGTTGCTTGTGGCCGAGCATCTCGAGGGCAACCTGGCACGGTGCGTGGCGCTCTCGGCAACCTTGAACCTGCAGCGCAATGCCACGGCGACGGCGACTGGCCAGTCACTGCGGATTCCTGTTGGCGATGAGCTGTTCGGTCGCATTATCAATGTGATGGGGCAGCCGCTCGATGGCAAGGGGCCCATCCGGACCGAGAAAACCGCGGCGATTCACCGCGACCTTTCCAAGGTGGAGATGAATGTATCCAAGCTCGCTGGTGGGCGTCCGGAAATCGTTGAGACCGGCATCAAGGTGGTTGACTTGCTGTTCCCGGTTGTGCGCGGCAGCAAGACCGGGGTCATCGGGGGCGCAGGTTGCGGCAAGACCGTGCTCATCTCGGAGCTGATCCACAATATCGTGGAGGAGCACGACGGGGCCTGTGTGTTCTGCGGTATCGGGGAGCGTATTCGCGAGGGTAACGAGCTGTATCATGAGTTTCGTGAAGCGGGTATCCTGGATAAGGTGATGATGGCGTTCGGCCAGATGGACGAACCCCCCGGTGCCCGGTTCAATGTGGTGCAGACCGGAATTACCCTGGCGGAATATCTCCAGAATTCCGGGCGTGAAGTGCTGCTTTTCATGGATAATGTGTTCCGGTTTGTCCAGGCCGGGGCCGAAATTTCAACCTTGCTGGGGCGGACGCCGTCGGAAACCGGATACCAGCCGACACTCGGCTCCGAGGTCGGTGATGTACACGAACGGATCAAAGGCTCGATCTCGGCCTTCGAGGCGGTTTATGTTCCGGCGGATGACCTGACCGACCCCGCCGTGGTGGCCATCTTCAGTTATCTCGATGCGGTGATGGTGCTTTCACGTGAACGCACCCAGCTTGGCCTGTATCCCGGGATTGATCCGTTGGCGTCATCCTGCTCGAATCTCGATTCGGGCGTCGTGGGGCAACGTCATTTCGACCTGTCGCAGGAGGTCCTGCGTATCTTTACCAAGTATGATGAATTGCGACGGATCGTGGCGGTGATCGGTATCGACGAGTTGTCCAAGGCCGACCGAACACTGTATGAACGGGCACGCAAATTGCAGTACTTCCTGACGCAACCCATGTTCGTGGCCGAGGCTTTCACCGGGCGCAAGGGGCAGTTCGTGCGCATCGGGGAAACGCTCGACAGCATCGAGATGATTGTGGATGGCCGTGTGGATGCCCGTGGGGAAGACGAGTTCTACATGATCGGAAAAGTCGAGATCTAGCCCAGTCCCAGTCCTAATCCTAATCGTAATCGCCTCATACAGGTAAACATGGCAACATTGCAGGACATACTGCTCACGGATGGCGTTCTTACCAAGGCTCGGCTGGCAGAGGCCGAGCAGGTGGCGGAGGCAACCTATACGCCGCTGATTTCGGTACTGATCCAACGCGGCGCCGCTGATGAGGTGGCCTTGTTGCAAGCCTATGGCAAAGCCCATGGCATTGAATACGTGGTCCTACGCGAGGTGTCGATCAGCGCGGCCGCGATTCGGCGGCTGAGTGCCAAGTTGGCGGCGCATTATCATGTGGTGCCAGTACGGGTGACCCCCGGCGGTCTGACCGTGGCGGTCTCGGATCCGCTCGACCGTCGAGCGGTCGAGGATATCGAGACCTCGCTGGGGGTTCGCGTTGAGCGGGTATTGGCATGCCGTGCCGATATCGATGAGGCTTTGCAACGCTACTACGGGGTGGGTGCCGAGACGGTGGAGCGAATCTTGTCTGAGCAACCCGATCGCGAGGCGGGCGCGGCGTCGGCCGCCGAATCGCATGATATCGGTGATCCGAATGCGGATGCTTCCGTCGTCAGCCTGGTGAACCAGCTCTTGTCGGATGCCATCCGTGACCGTGCGACCGACCTGCATTTTGAAATGCACCGCGATGGGGTGATCGTCCGCCGCCGGATTGACGGGATTTTGTACGATACGCTCACTGCCGGGCGGATGCGCTCGCTTTATCCATCGATCATTTCACGCATCAAGCTGATGGCCGGATTGAACATCGTGGAACGTCGATTGCCCCAGGATGGCCGGGCCAGGGTATCGATCGAGAATCGCAACTATGACCTGCGCGTCTCGATTGTTCCTGCCATGCATGGCGAGGATGTGGTCATCCGCATCCTGCCATCCACGATGCTGTTCAATCTTGAGGAGCTGGGATTCAACCCTGCTCAGCTCAAGCTGCTCGGCGACATGATCTCCGCGCCGCATGGCATCCTGTTCGTGACCGGTCCCACGGGCAGTGGCAAGAGCACGACGCTCTATGCCTGCCTCAGTCGCCTGAATACCCGCGAGCGCAAGATCATCACGATCGAGGATCCCGTGGAATACGAGTTGCGGGGGATTACCCAGACGCAGATGAACCCCAAGATCGGTCTCACCTTTGCCTCGGCCCTGCGCAGTATGCTGCGGCACGATCCCGATGTCATGATGGTCGGCGAGGTGCGCGACCGAGAAACGGCCGAGATCGCCGTGCAAACTGCGATGACCGGGCACCTTGTCCTCAGTACGCTGCACACCAACGATGCAGCGGGCGGCGCGGCGCGCCTGATCGATATGGGGATTGATCCGTACCTGATCACATCCACGGTGCAGGCCTTCATGGCGCAGCGGTTGGTGCGTACGATCTGCGAGAACTGTCGCGAGCTGGTGGAGCATGCCGATGGCCGCATGCGCTACCGTGGACACGGGTGTACGCAGTGCAACCAGTGCGGTTACCGGGGACGGATCGCCATTTGCGAATTCCTGCCGATGGATGATTCGATCAGTGCCCTTGTTCTTGGTCGTGCCTCGGCGCCCCAGATCCGCGAGCGGGCGAATGTCTTGGGGTGGCCAACCCTGCGTGAGGATGGCCTTGCCAAGGTGGAGAATGGGCTCACCACCGAGGAAGAACTCCGACGCGTCACGCTGGCCTGATCTCGCTTGGGGGGCGCTGGCAGGCAACGATCAGGCAGGCGACCACCGCGATGAGATTACCCACGCCAGCGGCAACCATGATATCCCAGCTTGAGGTGTGCCGCCATACCACGCCGCCGATGTAGGCCCCCGCGCAGATGACCGGAATCCAGCCGATCCTGAACCGACGCTGAGCCAGCAGGTATTGCAGTACGACATTCAGCATGGCCGAGAACCCCATGACGAGTGCCAGCGCAGCGACCATCTGGATCAGGGTATCGGAGGGCGTTTTCATCCCGTAAATGATGCGCAGAAAAAGCCTTGGAAACAGTACACAGCCGAGAATCGAGACCATCACCATGAGGGCTGTACCCCAGAATGCCTTGAGGAATATCCGGTGCTGGTCGGTGTTGCCTGCTCCGTAGGAGGCCACTTTTGGGAACATAGCCATGACGATCGCCCCTGGCAGGAAGGCAACCAGCCGTCCCAGCGTGGCGGCGTAGGCGAAGTCGGTATCATCCGGGAGGAAATGTTTAACTAGGATCACGTCCGCGTTCATCAATATCGCGTAGGCGCTCTGGATGAACACGCATTGCAACAGGTAGAATCGCATGCTGGGCAGTCGCTGGCCAGTGGAGCGGGAGGGCCGCAGCACCTGCCATAAGCCGGGCAGCAGTACGAAGGCCGCCGTATAAATGCCCAGGCTATGCCCCAGCATGGCCCATCCGCAGGCCGGATAAACAAACCATACAAAGCCGGCACCGAGCCCCAGTCGCACCAGTGCCCCCCCGATCGTGGCGGACGAACACCATCCAAAAAGCTGTAGGCCCTGGCCGGCGCCGACCAGCACGGCCAGCCAGAAAAGTGCCGGTAATGCGGCACCGACAATGATCACCGGTTCGGCCCGGTCAAGGTGCAGCAGTGCCGCCAACGGGGCATTCCAGATAATCGCGATCCCCCCGGACAGCACCGAAGGGATGCCTGCCAGCAGCAGCCATTTGGTCAATAATCGACGCACATCTCCGGTTCTGCCGCTCTGCACCAGCAGGCTGGTATGGTGGCTGAACCCGTTCGACAAGGTGGATAGCGGCAGGCTGATGATGACAAGCACCCCCATGAACGCCGTCAGCAGGGTATATTCCTCTCCAGAAAGGCCTCGACTTACCGCCATCTGGAAGAAAAGATTACAAACATGCACCACGGCCATGCCTGCAAACACGACTGCGGAATGCTTCAGCAGTTCATCGGAAAGGAGTTTCTTCAGCATTATAAAATATGGGCGAGGCGGGACTCGAACCCGCACACCTTGCGGCACAAGATCCTAAGTCTTGCGTGTATGCCAATTTCACCACTCGCCCGGTAAACTCCAGAAATAATTAAGAATAGTACTGTGTAATCCACGGTGTGATGTTGTCCGCACCAACCTGGATGATTTCCATTTCCCTGCGTGCATTTTCCGCCGAATCGGAGGCATGCGCGGCATTCACCATGATATTGCTGCCAAATTCACGCCGTACCGATCCGGGTCGCGCCTTGCTTGGATCGGTTGTTCCCAGGATTTCACGGATCTTGGCCACGGCGTCAATGCCTTCATAAACCAGCGCCAGGCATTCCTCGCGGGCGACGTTCTCTTTGTCGTCCTCTAGGATCCTTCCGGGGCGATAGCCGGTCATAAATTCAATGATTGACTCAAATTGCCATTTGGCAAAGACCGACCCCAGGCTCTCGCACAGCGTCCGGCATGGTTCCGCCGGTACATCAAACCCGAATTCCTTGCTCAGTGCCGCCACGGCCCTGTCGGTACCGATGTCCTTGAATTTCTTGCTCAAGGCATCTACTACCGGACCATAGAACTGCTCAGCCTGGGCAACTGTCATCTTGAACTTCTTGATCCCGATGATCCGCAGTCCGGCTCCGGAGAGTACGTCGATGATGCTACCCGTCCGCAGGCTTGGAACGCGGAAATTGTCCGGTTTTAACATGACCAGCGTACGCTCGATGTTACCTTCCGGGAAAACAACCGAGGATTGCACCAGTCCGCCATCGCTTTCGGCATAGCGCTTCCAGACGGTGAGCGTCCGCTTTGCCCGTTCGAGCGTCGGGGCAATCAGCACTGCTGGCTCGAAATAGCGGACGGTACCGTCAGGATCTTGGACGTATTCGCCATAGGTTTCCCGCACCGTCTCCCCGCATTCCGCACGTACTCGTGCCGGACCGGTCACTCGCCAGATCTTTGCGATGGCATCGATGCCTTCGAAAAGCAGAAGCATGACGCGGTGGTGCCGCCCCGTTTTCTCGTTCACACCGAAGTTCTTGAGGATGTAGTCCGCAATCAGTGTATTCACCTCGGGGACACCATCGGAGTGGCGTATGGAATGGGCGTATTCCTGGATCAGCGCAGGCGATGGGTTGAATAAACGGGCGCCAACAAAATTCAAATCCGTGCGTGCCAGATAACGGGCGATCACCCCGCCGGTGCGGGATTTCGCCAGTGTGTGTGGCGTGACCATGACAAAGGCAAGCTCTCGATTCATTTCAACCTTATCTGCTGACGACAGCCTCTCTCGCGTTATTATCGTGTCACCGGCGAACCCGTCGCCAATGATTAGGGAAGTAGAGTCTATGCTGTCATCACACCGAAAGTCAACTTGAACTTTTCAAGAAAAAATTCAGTAATTCTGTTTACAGGGTTGCTGATCACTTGTACCTTTTCAAGGTTCACACGTTCGAGTCTGAAGTATGGAAAGGCTAAAAGTGGGGTAACGCCGCATGAGTAAACAACCGCATATCATCATATTCAATCCTGACCAGTGGCGGGCCGATGTCATGGGGCATCTGGGGAACCCGGCGGCGATCACCCCCAATCTGGATCGGCTGGTCGCCCGTGAGGCGGTTTCCTTTTCCGCGGCCTTTTGCCAGAATACGGTGTGCACCCCCAGCCGGTGCAGTTTCATGACTGGCTGGTATCCGCATGTCCGGGGGCATCGGACCATGTATCACATGCTGCATCCTGAATGGAATGAGCCGAATCTGCTGAAGATCCTTAAGGACAACGGCTATTATGTCTGGTGGGGTGGGAAGAATGACCTGACCCCTGCCCAGGATCCGCTCGACCCCTATTGTCATGTGCGGTTCCGGCCCACCGACGCCGACTATCAGCGCTGGGGTTATGAGCCTCAGGAAGGCAATCATGGCAACCCGTCGGGTTGGCGCGGCGAGCCCGAGGGTGACAATTTCTTCAGTTTTTTAAAGGGGCGTCTCGACAAGGGAGACAAGGATATTTATTGCGATGGGGATTGGGCCATGGTGCTGGGGGCGATTGACCGCATCCGGAGTCATGAGGGCGATCAGCCCTTATGCCTCTACCTACCCCTCGGCTATCCACACCCGCCCTATTGCGTCGAGGAGCCATGGTACAGCATGATTGACAGGAATAAGATTCCGCAGCGGGCACAGGTGCCGGAAGGATGGGAAGGCAAGCCATCTATTCTCAAGGGGATCTGGGAGGGACAACATCTAAAGGGCTGGACGGAGGAGCGCTGGACCGAGTTGCGGGCGGTGTATTACGGCATGTGCACCCGGCTGGATCATCAGTTTGGAATGCTGATGGATGCCTTGCGGGAAAAGGGATATTACGATGACAGTGCCGTTTTCTTGTTTTCCGATCATGGGGATTTCACTGGGGATTACGGCTTGGTCGAGAAGACCCAGAATACGTTTGAGGATTGCTTGAGCCGGGTGCCCTTCATTGTGAAGCCGCCACAGGGGATTCCGATCAATCCGGGGGTGAGCGATGCGCTGGTTGAATTGGTCGACTTTTCGGCGACCGTTTATCAATTGACGGGAATCGAGCCGGGCTATGATCACTTCGGGAAAAGCGTATTACCGGTCCTAGCTGGGCCGCAGGACGAGCACCGAGATGCGGTTTTTTCCGAAGGCGGGCGACGGCGGGGAGAGCGGCAGGCGATGGAATGGGAAAGTAATTCTAGCAAGGCAGCGAATCTATATTGGCCTCGCATTTCCCTTCAGACGACGGACGATGGACCCTATCACACCAAGGCGGCGATGTGCCGGACGAAAACGCATAAATACGTCCAGCGGCTGTATGAGCAGGATGAGCTTTACGATCTGGTCTGTGATCCGATGGAAGAACATAATGTCATCAACGATCCGGCTCAACGCGAGGTGTTGATCGGCCTTCGAGAGCGGCTGCTGCGTTGGTACATGGAAACCTGTGATGTGGTGCCGCGCCAAACCGACAAGCGGTAAGCCGGGAAAAGGAAGGGATGGGCAACGTGACATCGGATGAATGTAAATCAAACATGGCGGACAATCGATCGGTGGTATTCCCTGGTGCGGATGAGGCGACACCGTCGCTGGCGCAGTACTTCAGTTGGATCAACAACACCAACGAGGGGGCGACTGAAAAACAGACGTTGGCAAACCTCGCCTTCTTCGAGTGGCTCCATGATGAGTATGGCATGAAACTCGACATCTACGCCTTCGATGCGGGGGCGATTGATGGGTGTGGCTTTTACGGATCCGACCGTTCGGAGCGCTTCAAGCGCCAGTTCCCGAACGGCTTTGCTCCCATGGTTAAGGCTGCCGCGCGCTTCGACTGTCGGCTCGGTATCTGGGGTGGCCCTGACGGTTTCGGCAACACCGAGGAGGAGGCTCGTGCCCGGATTGAGATGATGGTATCCCTCTGTCGTGATCACCATTTCATGCTTTTCAAGTTCGATTCGGTTTGTGGTGGCCTCCGTCCTGACAAGGTCAGCAATTTCGTCCAGATGATGGCCGAGTGCCGTAAATATGCGCCCGACCTGATCCTTCTGAATCACCGCCTTGAGCTAGGCGAAGGGCTTCCTCACGCCACGACGTTTCTCTGGGAAGGTCAGGAGATGTATAGTGATGTGAATATCACCAATCATCTGCCCGGGATACACAGCCGTGTGGGTGAACTGGGCCGCGGCCTACCTCCGCAACTTAAGCGTCTTACCGAGGATCACGGCGTTTGTCTCTCATCCTGCCTTGACTACTGGGAAGATTCGTTGATCCTGCAAGCCTTTAACCGCTGCCTGATACTGGCCCCCGAAATCTATGGAAACCCATGGTTGTTGCGTGATGACGAGTTCCCCCGGCTGGCGCGAATCTACAATCTCCACCGCCGCTACCGCGATATCCTGGTCAACGGACGGGTTCTGGCGGAAGTCCCCTACGGCAAGGATGCGGTGAGTCGTGGTGATTCCGAAACCCGTTTCCTGACGTTTCGAAACCTAGGCTGGGAGCGAGTGACGATTCCGGTGACTCTGGATGAGCGTGTCGGGCTTGAGGCGCGGGGACGCGTTGAGGTGCGGCGCCTGCATCCCTATGAAACCGTGTTGGGCGATTTTGCCTGGGGCGAGACGGTCGATGTGGTGGTTGAACCCTTCCGAGCCTGCCTGGTGATGGCGAGTTCCAAGGCGATTTCTGAGATTGGTTTTCGCGGATGCGAGGGCGAGATTGTCAAGGATAAGCCCGGCGAGGATGCCGAGCTCAGGCTGCTGGGGTTGCCAGGCACCGAGGTCACGGTCCGGATCGAGGCACGCGGTTACGGAAACGCCCGCTTGGATGGGGTATCCGCAGATGCATTGCTTTCGGAAGGCGGCATGAAAATCCGATTTTCCGGGGATACGCCAAAAGCCCACTGGCATCGCAAGCTGGGACTTTTAAAGGCGATAGAGGTGCCGGCGGATGCCGAGGCATTTCATGAATCCTGTTGTTTTTCTTCCGATAGCAATGCCCTTGAAGTGCGCGAACTGCGTCGCGCCGGATTGAGTCGCTTCCCGGCGGTAGAGAATGCCCGCGCCGCTTTTTTCACGCAGGAGACATTCCGTCAACGGGGACTCTGGGACAGAAACCTTTTCGACAACGATCCTGAAAGCTTCTTTGGTGTTTGCCGGCGATATCGCGATATCCGCGTCCGGGGCGGTGCCTTTCGCCTCGATTTTGGAGAGGCCGTTGCAATCGACAGGCTTATCCTTGAGACGAAAGATGATTACAATATGCAACCGATCCGGAACCATGAAGCAGTTTCCGGCTGGGTCTCGGTCGATCTACGAACTTGGATGCCGGTCAAGGGATTTGCTGATGGCGACATCCAGTTCCCGATTGATGTTAATTTTCCGGTACGCTACTTCCGGATGGACAAGGCACCCGATCGTATCAATGAGGTTCGTGGGTTCTATCAGGGGACGGCGCTGATCCGGACTGACTGGAGGGCGAGTAATCTCTTTGCGCCGACCTTCGGTGCTACTGCCGCCTGGCAGGCGATGATCCGAGTGGATGAGGTTTACGAAGGTAGTTATCTCGTGGTGCCTGTCTTTGGTCCCCACGTGCCAGAATCGGTCTGTGCGGCGGCTCGGTGCGGCGAACGGTATCTTGGTGCTGCTCGGCGGGCGACCTCCTACATGTCGAATGTCTTCGAGCAACGCGTTAGTCCTGGCCGGAGTTATAGTTTTTTCATTCCTTTGGACAAGGCGGTCGAGGGTAAGTTAATCGATGTGTATTTGATTGGTAGATCCGATTGTGCAAAGGAGGCAATCTCGGGCGAGGTATGGCTGACTGCGTATCCGCCCCCGTATCTGGCTCGCCGTGTGGTATTGGGCGGTACGTCCGGTTATGTGGACTGCACGCGGATCCGATAATAACCGTTCGCTGACCAGAAATATGACTTCATGTACACCTACCTGCAGTCTAATCAAGTGTATGATGTCAAAAGCGGCGGCATGGTTGACTTCTCCTTACAACCGGAGGAATCAGACAGGACTCGCTTGCCAAGGATTATCTCAGCTATCCCGAACCGGGTTCAGTCTGGTCTGAATCCCTCAAATTATGATGCGGATTCCATTGGGGGACTTGTCGAGTCGATTCCCGCTCGGTATGCTATCGATGGCAAGAAGGTAACAATATTCTATCGGGAGATCAAAGGATTATGGAAAACATTGAAAAACGAGCCGTTTCGTCATCTTGTGCCGGGTTTACGTTGCTGGAGATTCTCATTGCGATTGCGTTGCTGGCAGCAATTGCCGGACTGCTGGTGACGAATCTGGATCGGATTCTGGGCGGCGGACGCGAGGAGGTGGCTCGGCTATATGTGGAAGAGACGCTGACAACGCCGCTCTTGTCCTATCGCATCAACATGGGGCGGTATCCCACCACGTCGGAGGGACTCGATGCCTTGTTGCGGAGGCCTTCTGAAGACGCCGTGTCCTGGCGTGGGCCCTATATCAAGCAGTTGAACCCCGATCCATGGGGGAATCCTTATCAATACCGCAGCCCGGGGGATCATAATCCAGACGGCTACGACCTCTGGTCGTGGGGCCCGGACGGAAAGGAGGGCGATCCGGATATCGCTAATTGGCGAGAGGGCAAGGAGACAGGGGCGGCTGGCAGCCAACCCTGATGATCTATGAAGCGCAAGTCTGGATTTACCGTCGCCGAAGTCCTTATGACGCTGCTTCTTCTGGTGGCCGTGGGAGCGGTGCTTGTGGTGCCAGCCCAACGAATGGCGGAACAATTGAGCGTGCGTCCGCTGGAAACCGTGGTGATTGCCGCCGTGCGTGATGCTCATTATCTCGCGAGGTCCCGCAATGAGGGGGTTTTCCTAATGCATGTGGTGGAATCGAATATGCTGCGGATTGCCGCGCAGGACGGTGTGGTGCTGGCAGAAATCGCGTATGCTGCCAGCGACGGAGACCGGTCCACCGATATCCGCTTTCACCGGCTTCTGCCTGAAGATCCAGAACGGATCGGGGAGGACTTCAAGTGGGAAGATCAACCGGTCGATACCATCCTTTTCAGCCCCAGCGGTGTATCCGTCCCGTTCGCCATTCATTTGGCGCAAGCTGGCAAGAGCAGATGTCTGGTGATGGATCCCTTTTCGAGTGATGTGCTTAAAAGAGAAGAGGCGCTATGAAGCGGGCAGGTTTCACGTTGGCCGAGACCGTGGTCGCCCTGGCTCTGTTTTCCGCCGCCGCCGTGGTCTTTTGCCAGGCGGCACTGAATGCCCGCATGGCTCTGCGTCGGCCTGACGACGATGCGCAGTATCAGGCGCATGTGCATACCATCCAGAATGAAGTGCTTCGCCTTACTGACCGCAATGCCGTGGAAGCGGGTGGAGAAATGTCCTTGCCGCTCCGCGTGCGTAAAGCGCAACTGGACGCAGGGGTTGCCGCCCCCGAGCGAGTCGTCGCCCGCTGGACAGCGACCGTGCTGCCCACCCCATTACTCGATTTGCATCAAATCACGTTGACCATCACCTTTTTGCAAGCCGAGGTCACGGCGGAGGCGCATGAGCGGGTTTTCAATGTTTACCGCCCGAATTGGTACGACCCCGACGATCGGGACACGCTGCGGGTTGCGAAGCAACAAGAATGGGATCGAAACCGCGAAAATCAGCCATGAAACCTTTACGTTCCACATCGCCTCGTTGCTTGAAATCGGGGCTAACCTTTATTGAGGTCTTGCTTTCCATCGCGTTGCTGACGATGATTCTGGGGACGGCCACGCAAGTTCTTTTTACGCTTGTACATTTCTGGCACGAAAGCGAAGAAGAGCCGCGTTTCCTGAGGCATATGGAGGGGGTGACGGGGTTTCTGTCCTTCGCGTTTGTCAATTCACCAACGGTATCGTCTGCTCTCCATCATCGTAACCTTCGGTGGCAGCCCCCCCCCGAAGGCGAGAGTCCGACGTTCAGTTTCAGCCTGCCGTTTGGTCATCCGTTCTTTGTCACCCCATTCGTGCCCCTGCCGCCTGTGACGGCCTGGCTGCTGTTTGATGGAAACTCCACGTTGTCCCTGTTGTGGCATGTGCCGCCAGAGTTGACCGAACAACGTCTCCGGTTGCATCGGACGCTGCTCTCGGCTTGGGTTAAAGAGGTTGAAATCGGATATTTCGACCCGGATCGAAATATCTGGGAGTATGAGTCACTGGCTGGCGATGCGTCTGGCGCGCAGCGTGCGCAGCCGGGATCCGTGCGCATTGTGTTTGAGAAAGAGGGACAGGAATTCACGCGGTATGTCAGGCTGGATGGGCAGGATCAAAATGCATTACTCTATTAGTTCGAATACCCGCACGGGAGGCGCATTGCTGCTGGTCATGGGATTCATCCTGCTGGCCAGTTGGTTGATGCTGCAATTCATGGCACGCGTCCGTGCCGAAATGAATTTGAGTACAGATCGCCATCAATCAACCTATGCACGTTCCGCCGCCTTCCAAACGTTGGACATGGTGATCGCTGTGCTGGCGGAGATAAAGTTGCTGGATGGCCAGCTCTACAGCCCTGTGCAAGGCTGGGGCGATGTTCTTGGCTATGCGGGTTTGACCGGAGGCGACGACGTGGACGGTATCGACCCGCAACGATGGCCCGTCACCCATTATCCCGGCGTGCAAGGCGGCGAAGCCGCTGACTTCAGGATGCCGCCCGGACTCGACATCGCCGTCGAGATTCAAGATGAGTCCGGTTTGCTACCATTGAATCATACCAGCGACGCCCGGTGGAAGACGTTCTTCGAGGCTATGAACGTTTCTCCAGCCGATATCAATATCCTCACCGACAGCCTTTTGGATTGGATTGATAAGGATAACCAGCCACGATTGAACGGTGCGGAATCGGACACCTATTTGTTGAGCAATCTGCCCTATGAAGCGGCCAACAGATCCATTTACGATTTACAAGAGCTACGTCTGATTCAAGGCTTTGACCGTCTCTTTTTCGATACGTTCGGGGTCCCTAATGAGCTGTTTCGTTCGTTTGCGGAGAATGTGTCGACCTGGAGCGCGGGCCCCGTCAACCTGAATACCGCGCCGACCCTCGTCCTGACTGCGCTTGCAAAGGACCTGAATTTCGATCAGCAACGGGTTGAGGATTATCGGGGCGGCTCCGATAGGCAATCCGTTGCCAATGCAGGCCGCATCCTCCGTCCTGATCTGACTGCCACCGATATTCCCCTTGATAACAGCGGAAAACCGCTTGATTTTTCAGCACCGAGCCGTTTTCTGAGTGTACGCATTCATGTTGGCACCGGCGGATCTCGCTTCGGGTTGACCGCTCGCCTGGATACGGCCGTGGCGGATGATGCGGGGGTGTATCCCATACGCATCGCGGATTTGCAGGTCTGGGGGGGGAACTCATGAGCAGTACCGAATCGCAGCCGTTCCCCGAGGTTCAGGGGGTCCGACTGGTCTCTTCAGCCCGCTTTGTGGCCGATGTCCTGCCGATTCCAGCGGGTGTCGGTCGCAAGGAGCTTACAGGATACGTGGAGGGCGAGGTTGAGCACCTGTCGATGTTGCCCTTGGAGGATCTGGCATGGGGATATCTACAGGATCGGAAGGGCCCCGGTGGCCCCATCCTGGCCTATGCGGCGCTACAGGATCAAGTGCGCTCGGCGGACGACATGTCCTGTTTTGCGGTCCTTCCGCATTTCTGTTGTTTGGGCGGGGGGACGTGGAGGCAGCCGACATGGGTTGTCCTGCAGGAAACGGATTGCGTGACCGTGGTTCGGTTCCCCGCCAAGCGTAATGTTCCCAACTATGTACGCAGTTGCTTTACCCCGGCGAAAGGCGTCCTAAGCGAAGATGTCATCTGGCAGGTCCGTGATCGTATGCTGGAGGAAGCACCACGTGAAAACGACGACCAGGAGATCGAGGGGGTGGTCCGATGTGCTGGCATGCGTATCAAAGGGAAAGACCAGATTGTGTTCTCGCTGGAGCGGCAGATCGAGCGCAACAGTCGCTGGCAACACTGGAAATCGGCACGCCTTGAACCGGAATCCGTGCTGTTGAGCGCTGATATCCGGGACGATGTCTTTCTGCAGGGCGAACGTCAGCGGCGCCATAATCGGCGCCAACTCACGACACTCCTGCGCGTGGCCGCCGTGTTGATCGTTTTACTTGGGATCTGGCAGGTTCGCCACTACATGGCCCGTCGGGCGCACGAGTCACTTGTGCGTAAAATCGAGGATCGCCGTGCCGCCGTTGCCTCCCTGCAGGAGAAGGAGTCCATGAGTCGTTCCACGGCGGGGGTCAACGCACCAGCCATGGAGGCCTTCAACTGGCTCATGGCCATGAACATTGTCCGGCCCGAGACGGTTTCCTTCGCGAGCGCCACGTTTGCCCGGTCGGGGCGAATCGCGATCTCCGGCGAGGCTCCCAGCGTGGCTGTGGTGACCCAGTATGCCCAAGCCTTGCGCGATACGAAACACTATGCGGAACTGGATATCCGCGACATGCAAAGTACACAGCGCGGCGTCACCTTCATGCTGGTCGCCCGTGTTGTGCCGGGGGGACCTCCGGTCATTCCTCCAGCGCCCCCGAAGGAGGCAACGCAACCATGAATGCGACCGATATATTCAGCCGCATGTCGGCGCGCGAGCGCACCATGCTCGGTGCCTTAATCCTGGTTGGTCTACTCATCTGGGGCAGTTGCCTTTGGCGTATGCACGACGCGCTGTCGGCCTTGCAGGTCTCCGCGCAAAGCGAGTGGTCGCAGCAGGAGGCATGGCTTGCCAATGCGGAACAGATCGAGCGGGAGCTGACGGCGGAGCGGGATCGCATCGATACAGCCTCCACGCTTGACGCGGCCGGGTTGGTGGAGGCCGTCGATGCGTTGGCGCGGGCCCGCGAGTTGACCTATGAACTGGGAGCCCCGATGACGACGGAAGACAAACTGTTGCGTTGGCACACCCTGCGAATCGGCATACGCAACGCCCGCCTTCCCGACGTGATCCGTCTGGAGCGAGGCATACGCGCCCGATATCCCTATTTATCGTTGGATGAGTTGTCGATAACGGCCAATCGTGCAGACCCGCGCATCATGAGTGTACGGTTGACGGTTTCCGCCTATCAATCTCGTCTTGCAGAACCTGTCAGCGTTCCTGTGCCTATCCCGGAGCCGTTCCCTGAACCTGCTCCAGAGGAGGTTCCCGTGAACGATGTTGAGTCCCCGGAAGCAACACCGGGCGTTTTGTCAAAACCGGAGGAGACGACGTGAACACTAGATATCAGCAAAAAAAAGTTATTATCGCGCTATACACGCTTTGCATCGGAATCAGCAGCCTGACGCCTTTTGCACCGCTTCGTGCAGCCGAGACCAATGATGTCCTGCAGATCGTCTGCTCACCCGTTGGGGCACTCGATCCCGCCGAGTCCGTCGGCGCGGTGGTCTTTGCCAAGATGCCAGCGTCACAAGTCCTGGGTATGCTGCAGACGTTGAGCGGACGCACCGTGATTCCTGGTGCTGGATTGCCGGGCACGCCACTTGCATTTCGAAGTGCCAATTCCTTGCGCAGAGACGAGGCCATCCTGGCGGTGGAAACCCTGTTACGCATGAACGGCGTGATCCTAGTCAAGAGCGATGCCGGCTTCATTGAGGCACGCCCCGCCGCGCAAGCCATGACGTCTGGACCGATCCTGTTGGATGGCGAAACCCTCGACGACCTCGATGGGCAACAAATCTATGGCCGGATATTCGATTTGAAGCACACCACCGTGAATGATGCCTTTAACCAGGTTCGGGGGATGCTCTCGCCGGGCGGACTCTCCAGCATCGCGATCCTGGCGTGGCGTGATTCCCTGCTTATTTTCGATTCGCGGAAGAATCTTGAGGCGATTGAGAGGATGCTCGACAGACTGGACCAACCGGTTGATCGGCGCGTCGAGGTGTTCGTGGTCCAGGTCAGGAACAGTAATGTGCAAAACCTGAATCAGGCACTTAGCCATGCGCAACGGAACCGGGCCAATCCAGCATTGAGCCGTGCTCAATTCCACATCAACCCTCAGGCCAATCATATCGTCGTCGTGGCGCCGACGGCTGACCGCGCCAGCATCGAGGCGCTAGTGGCCAGCCTGGACAACGACATCGCCCCGCTCACGACAAGCCGCCTGCTGCCGGTCAAGAACGGGAATATCCGCTCCGTGTATGCCATCTTGAACGGCATCATACGGCACCAGCAGCAGGCATGGAGCCGATCTGGCTTGCGCGCCGACGTAACGAACGGTCAGGGTAAGGCACCCGACAAGCCCCCGACGGCATTGCAAGACCAGGCCGGCAGTCCCAACGATGCAGCGGCGGCTCCGGTCAAGCCTGTCAGCACGCCTCCGGATGTTGTGGCGGAGCTGCAGCACGCATCGCAGGATCTACAGTTCAGTTCGTACATGAGCCTTTGGATGGACCTGGCTAATAACGCCATCGTCGCTTATGGTACGCCGTCGGACATCGCCCGTGCCGAAGTGCTGATCGCTGAACTGGATCATGAATACACCCCGACGACAAAAGCCAAGACCATTACGATTCGCCATGCGGAGGCCTTGGCGGTGGCGGCGACAGTGAGCCGCATCGTCACTATGCAGCAACAGGTCTTTCAGCGGCAAGGGATTGGTACGGCGCTGACACGGGCGGTGCCAACGACGGCGACGTCCGTCGAGACCGACGCCGGGGTCGGGTATGAATTCACGCCGTTCGCCATGCTGCATGCCGATCGACCCTCAAACGCCATCTTTCTCTATGGCACCCCTCATGACGTCGAACGCATGGAGAGCCTGATCGCCGAGTTGGACCGGGATACCGCGCCGATTACGCGCAGCCAGATGGTAAGCCTCCAACACGCCGATGCCGATACATTGAGTCGTCTGGTCGCGGCGCTGATCCTGCAACAGCGCCGCACCTTCCAGCAGCGCGGACTCCGCACGACGGTCGAGGACGAAAAAGGGTCCGCCGAACAACAAGCGGAATGGGTGCTGGGGTTCGAGTTCAGCGATTTCGCGTCGGTTATCGCCGACCGCCGCAGTAACGGGATCCTGGTCTACGGCACCGACGGAGATATCCGGCGTATCACCGCGATTGTTGAAAAGGCGGATATTGCCGTTGAACCCATCACGACGAGCCGGATCCTGCCGTTGCGGCATGCCGATGTCAATCATCTGGCGCGCGTGCTGCAAATCATCGTGTCTGGACAGCGCCGGGCGCTCCAACGGTTTGAATCCGTCGGCGTCGACCGTGAGAAAGATGACACGCGGGATCCCGCGCCCACCACGGCCGAGGGCGAACCTGCGCTGCAGTTCAGTCCGTTCCTGTCGATCGTCCCGGATGCCCGCAATAATGCACTGATTGTTTACGGCACGCACGCGGATGTGAATCATGTCGCCCGGTTAGTGGAACAAACCGACGTGGAAGTGGCACCCACCACCTTCAGCAAGGTGTTCCTGATGCGACATGCGCAATCGACGCAAGTCGCTGGCATGTTCATGGCCATCATCAATAACCAGCGCCGTGCCATGGTGCAGGTGCAATCTCAATTTCGAGCCGTGCATTATGGGACCGATAGTAAAAGCAAGGAGTCCCAAGACAAACCCATCGAATCCCTCTTCGATCCCGGTCAGGCCATGCAATTCAGCCCTTACGTCTCCGTGGTGGCCAATCCTCGCAATAACTCCGTGCTGGTCTATGGTACCAGCGAGGACATCAAGCAAATCGAGGAACTGGTCACGCAGACGGACATCGAAGTGGCCCCTCGAACGCAGAGCCGTGTCTTTGTGATCCGGCACGGCGACGCCAACGAGATCGTGCGAACGCTCAACCCGTTGATTCAGGCGCAGCAGCGCGCCCGCGAGCGAGAATCAACGCTGCGCCGATTCTTCCGTCCCCGGGACGACGAAAAAAGTCAAACGGAAACGGAGACGGAGACCGACCCGTTGCCTAGCGTCGAGGAAGGCGAGGAACCCTTGGTTGACGAGGGAGGGGATGTCGAGAGCGATCTGCAGTTCAGTCCCTATATCTCGTTGACAGCGGATAAGCGGGCAAACACGGTGATTGCCTACGGTACACCTTTCGATCTGGAACAACTGGACTACCTGGTCAATCAGATTGATCGCTTGCTACCGCAGGTGCGGATCGAAGTGGTGATTGCCGAAGTATCGTTGTCCGAAGGGCAGGTATCGGGGTTAAGCTCGTTTGGATTTGCCTATGACAATCCGTTCGATTTCCAACGCGGGGCAAGCGTTATTGCAGCCGGACAACAGGGCGTTACGGCCGTCGGGACTGGCGAATCCGTCAAGAATACCAGCGGAACCACGCCGGCAGGATCTGCCGTCGGGCGAGGGGGGGTGATCATGACAGGCCCGCAACTCGATAGCGAAGGCAATCCGGCGATGGATATGGGGATCTCGTTTGATCCGTTCAGCATGCGATCCGTGTTCCGTGTGGCCCGCGACGACCGCAATGTCCGGATCCTTTCCGCACCGAGCATAACCACCATGCATAACCGCCCGGCGCACATCAATGTGGGCGAAGCACGTCCGATCATTACCAGCTCCTCCTCGACACTCGACCGCAACCTCGCCACCCGGTCTGAAATCGAGTATCGCGATATCGGTATTCAATTGACGGTAAGGCCGCTAATCAGTGAAGACGGCGTGATCCAGTTGGATATCGAGCAGGTTGTGGAAACAGTCGTGGATACCCAGACGATCGACAATAACGTACAACCCATCATCGGCACCCGTCGCGCCAATTCGTTTGTCAGTGTGCAGGATAAGCAGCTATTGATCATGGGAGGGCTGCAATCCGTCGAAACCACAATGGCCGAAGGGCGTGTCTTTATCCTTGGCGATATTCCGTTGCTGGGCCGGCTCTTCCGTCCTCGCAAAAAGGTTTCCACGGTGCGCGAGTTGATCATTTTCATCCGCCCGGAACTGGTGTCAAGTACGCCGATTGCCGGTGCATTCCATACCGATCCAAAGCAGATGCGACCGGCCGAGGCGGAGGTTCGGCGATTCTATGACACAGGCGAATTCGAGCACGACCCGCGAGGTATTCATGAGCCGGAACCGACGCGCTGGCAGCGCTGGTTCGGACGCCGTAGCGAGTCCAAGGTCAAGGATGCACCGCCGCGCGTACCTGGCGAAAATCCTCCCGCGGAGGCCCAGCCAAGTGTGGATACACCACCGCCCGCGGAGGCCCAGCCAAGTGTGGATACACCACCGCCCGCGGTGGCCGAGTCACCTGTAGATACACCACCGCCCGAGGAACCGGCAAAGACGGAGGATAAACCGTGAGCCTGCAAGTTAATTCACAGGGTCGCGCCAGTCGTCGTTCAGTGCTGCCGGTATGCCTCGGGCTGCTGGCAGCAACCTTCCTACCTGTGTCACGGGGGGGGGCTGATGATCTGGCAGCCTATCAATCGCTGTTGGATAATTCTCCATTCCTGACCCCGGCCTTCAAGGCACAACTCGCACGGCGCGACCGCACGGCGATCATTTTCCTAGGTTACACCCGGATCGGCGGGACATTGTATTTTGCGTTATTTGATGGCAAGCCAGACAAGACCTATTGGCTAACCCTGAATGCGGAAGAGGATAATATCCGCATCGAGCGATTTGATGAAAAAACGGAACGATTAAATATCACTGTGGATGGCATCAGTTTTGAACTAAGCCTGTAGAGGACCTCACACCATGCCGCATGAAACCATCGAAGAGCAATCCATGTTGCGCCAGGTCATCCGTGATCTGAAGCCGGAGACGGAACAACAGATCGATGCCGCGTCCCGGCGCGAGCGGTTGACCCTTCTCTCCAACGCCAGCGGCATCGATGCCATGGAGTTATTGATCCTGATCGGGCATGCTAGCGGGGTGCAAGTCCTGCATCGCTTTGAGCCGGATGTCGATACGACCAAGGGATTGCCAGAGCGTTTCATCCATAGTGGTTTCCTGTTGCCGATCGTGCCGCCACCCGATACCGCTGGCAAGCGAGGAACGCTTTGCCTGGCCACCTTATGGCCGCCCGACGCGCGGCTCAAGCGGTGGGCTTACGCCGTGTGCGGCGGCGATCCCGAATGGTTCCTGGTTGATCCAGAGCGCCTCATGCGGACCATTTCCGTGCGTTTTGGTGTTGGGGCTGGTAGCTTGGATGCCTCCGATGAGATCGGGCGTCCCGGCGATGAGAACGATCAGGAGGACGAGAGTGCGGCGATTATCCGGTTTGTGGATGAAATCGTCAAGCAAGCCATGCGTGATCGTGCGACGGATATCCACTTTGAACCCCGCAAGGATAGTCTGCAGATCCGTTACCGGATTGATGGAAAGCTCGTCCCCGTGCATGTACCACCCAATCTGGTATCCTTCCAGAGTGCCATTATATCGCGCATCAAGATCATGTCGCGCATGAACATATCCGAAAAGCGGCGACCGCAAGATGGACGCATCACGTATGGCCGCGGGCATCAGGAAGTCGATGTCCGCGTGTCGACCCTGCCGACCATGTACGGGGAAAGCGTCAGCATGCGGCTGCTGAACGAGCAAAGTCAGCCCGTCTCCATCCAGGAACTAGGATTCCTGCCCGACGACGAGCAGCGCATCAATAAAGTCCTTGAAATGCCCCATGGGATCCTGCTGATCACCGGACCGACCGGATCCGGGAAAAGCACGACGCTGGCGGCGTTCATGCGCCAGATCGGTACGCCCGAGCGTCGCATCATTACCGTCGAGGATCCGATTGAGTATGAGATCCCGCAGATCAACCAAACGCAGGTCAACCATGAGATCGGACTCAGTTTTGCCAACGCGTTGCGCAGCGTACTGCGTCAGGATCCCGATGTCATCATGGTCGGGGAGATTCGCGACCGTGATACGGCGGATATCGCGATTCGCGCATCGCTGACCGGTCATCTGGTGTTGAGTACGCTCCATACCAACGACGCTCCGGGTGCCATTGTACGCCTGGCTGACATGGGAATCGAACCGTTCCTGGTTGCCTCGTCCATGAAAATGGTGATCGCCCAACGCTTGATCCGGCGCTTGTGCCCGCATTGCGCGGTTCCTGACGATACCTCCGCCGATGTGGTCCGATCCTGCCTTATGACTCTCGGGATTCCAGCCGCCGAGGCGGCCGACGCCACGGGGTTGAGGAAGCCTTCGGGGTGCGAGGCGTGCAGCAATCTGGGATTCAGGGGGCGGATAGGCATGTTTGAGCTCCTGACGATCTCCGAGGCGATCCATGCCTTGATCGTTCAGCGGGTCAGTGCCCATGTCATTCGTCGCCAGGCTTTGAGGGAGAGCATGCGCAGCCTGCAGCAGTGCGGGTGGGACCATGTGAAGGCAGGGCGTACAGCCCTGTCGGAGATCATGCGATACGCGGATGCGGGCAGCGAATCGGCCGACGAAGCGTCTGTCGCGGAAGTGGAGGGCTGACCGCGATGCCGCGATTTTACTATAAGGCCGTAGGCACCGATGGGGCCTCAACCAGCGGCACGTTCGATGCTGCCGATGCCACGGCCGTGCGGCGTGGTCTGCGCGAAAAGAAATTAACGCCGATATCCGTGCAGGCACTCGATGCCGGAGCGAGCTCAACACCGAAGACCTCGCGAGAGGTGCCCCCGAGGAACGTATTCCCGGTCGACCGCGAGCGGCTGTTGAAGGAATCGATCAGCCGGAGCGATGCTGATAAAATCAGTTTGGCATTCTTTGCCAAGCTGCACCAGTTGGTGGTCAACGGCATGCCACTGGGGGATGCCGTCAAGGCGTTGAGCCAGCGCCTGACCGTGCCACGTCTGAAGACCTTGAGTGGATGCCTGTGGCATGAGCTTAGCCGTGGGACGACCATGGGACACGCCATGCAAACCCTGCCCAACGTGTTCGATCCAACCACTATCGCCATGATCGAGGCGGGTGAAGCCACAGGTAATGTGGCCCCGATCCTGGCCAATATCATCGAGATGATTGATGGTCGTAGGCGGTTGCGCAAGGAGGTTCTGACCGGTTTGGCATATCCGGCCTTTTTGCTTGGCATGGTGGTTTGTGTGATGCTCTTTGTGTTGTTCTATCTTATGCCTAATGTGCAGTCCATGATGACCTCCATGGGCGGCGAGTTGAGCCTGCCCACGCGGCTGGTCATGGGCTTTGCGAAATTCAGCCTGACTGGCGGACCCTTCCTGATCGGCATTACCGTCGGTGCCGTATTGCTTATCCGGCAATGGCGTAAGACGCCCGGCGGACGCCTGATAACGGACCGCAAATGCCTGTCGCTGCCAGGCATCCGGACCCTCGTCCGAAACGCGGAACTGGCACGGCTTTGCAACCTGACGGCCGTGCTGCTCGCCAGCGGGGTGGACACCACCGTCGCCTTACGCTTGATTGAGCGCGCCGTCCGTAATGAGCACTTGCGGGTGCTATTCAATGGTGCCCGAGTCTTCATCAACGACGGCCTCTCCTTTGCCGACGCGCTCAGGCGTCAGGAGCTCCTGCCCGACATGGATTTGGACGTGTTAAGCATCAGTGAGGATGCGGGCGACCTTGTCGCCGGATTCCGCAGCATTCATCAAGTACGGCAGGAGGAGTTGCGCGAACAACTCAAGCGTATGACGGTCTGGATCGGCACCGGCTCTCTCATTTTTGTCTTTGTGCTCGTCGCCCTGCTCGTTTTCGGCATCCTCAGCAGCATCCTTCAACTCAGCCGCAGCGTTCTTGGTTAATTAAAAATCAGAACTGGACAGGCTCTGGATGATACGACAGAATATCGATATTAACCGGTCACTTTGACGTAACTTTAAGGAGGTTTCCCATGACGACTCAGATTGCAGCGCAAATGTTTACCGTACGTGAGTTCACCAAGACCGCCGCCGATTTCGCGGCCAGTTTAAAGAAACTGGCGGATATAGGGTATCCCGCTGTACAGCTTTCCGCCGTGGGGGCGATGAACGGGGAAACGCCGGAGGTGAGTGCCGCCCTGGCCGGGCGTATGCTGGCCGATCACGGGCTCAAGTGCATCGCTACCCACCGGTCGTGGGAGGCTCTGCGGGATGCAACCGAGAAGGAGATCGAGTTCCACCACTTGGTCGGCTGTGATTTCGCGGCGATCGGCGGGATTCCAAAGCCGTATGAGCACTCCCTTGCCGGATATCGGCATTTTGTGAAGGATGCGATCCCGGTCATCCAGAAGCTGAAGGCGGCGGGTATCCGCTTCGGACACCACAACCACAGCTCGGAATTCTACAAGCCCGCCGGGCAGCATCTCACGCTGGAGGATATCCTGATTGATGAAGCGCCGGCGGATCTGATGCTGGAACTCGATCTGTACTGGATTGAGCACGCGGGTCTCAATTGCGCCAACATCCTGAAACGGGTGCCGGGCCGGGTGCCGGTGATTCATATCAAGGATAAGGAAGTGGTCGAAGGCAAAAACGAGACGCGCATGGCTCCTATCGGGGAAGGCAATCTCGAATGGGACCGCATTATATCTGCCTGCCGCGCAGCTGGTGTGAAATGGTATGCGGTTGAGCAGGATCAATGCTTCCGCGACCCGTTTGATTGCCTCACGTCCAGCTTTGATTTCCTGCGGTCCAAGGGGGTCTAAGGGGGTTGTGGACACCGATGGACGTCCCATCAATGCCCACGGCGGGGGCGCTCTTTTTCACGAAGGGGTCTCTTGCTATTCCTCTTAACGTATTGTGCAGCACCGTTAGGACGTTCGTCTCTGGGAGTGAGGATATTATATAAAAATGATGCTGAAATGCTTGTGTGTGTGGTTGTTGGTCGTGACGGTGGGGCAGGGGGCGGACATCGCCAGTGTCTTCAGTGATCACATGGTGTTGCAACAGGGGATGCCGGTACCCATCTGGGGAACTGGAAAGGGCGGTGAAAGCGTGACCGTAACCTTTGCCGGGCAGGAGAGATCCACCCAGGCGGATGACAAGGGGCGCTGGATGGTTCGTCTCGATCCGCTGGCCGCATCGGCGGAGCCGGGCACGCTGACCGTTCGCTCGGCGGATGGGGATATAACAATCTCCGATGTGCTGGTCGGCGAGGTCTGGCTTGCTTCTGGTCAGTCCAACATGGCGTTCGGTCTATCCAAGTCAACAGGCACGCCCGAAGCGAAAGCTCCTGATCCGTTGATTCGTTTGTTGCAAGTGCCGAGAAAGCCAATTCCGGAGCCAGCGGAGAGCATCCAGGCCTCTTGGACACGGTCTGACGGCAAAAATCTTGGCGGTTTTTCGGCGGTGGGTTATTTCTTCGCTAAACATCTGGCTGCCACTCGCAAGGTGCCGATCGGCATCATCAACAGTTCGGTGGGGGGCACTCCGGCCCAGGCGTGGACACCGCGTGAGGCCATGACTGGCAATCCGAAGTTGAAACCCCTGATTACGGAATTCGATAAGCGTGTAAAAACATACGATCCTGTCGTTGAAGCGACGAAATACAAGGACGAGTTGGCGAAATATGAAGCCACGATAGCCAGGAATCCAGAGGCGAAACAAAAAAATGGACGACCGCTGCAGTCGCCCAATCCGCCGGTCGAGCCCAGCATTTATCAGCGCAGTCCAACCACCCTATACAACGGGATGATCGCGCCGCTGGTACCGATGGCGATTCGCGGCGTCATCTTCTATCAAGGCGAAGGAGACTCCGGTGCTGCTGAGCTATATCGGACTCAATTTCCAACGTTGATCCAATCTTGGCGCAAGGATTTTGGACACGAGTTTCCCTTCCTTTTTGTTCAGATCGCACCGCATCAGAACATGGTGCCGGAGATCCGGGATGCTCAGCTTTTCACATGGAAGACGGTGCCCAAAACCGCCATGGCGGTGATCACCGACTACGGCCATCCGACCGACATCCATCCAGTGGACAAGCAGCCGGTGGGGGAGCGTCTGGCTCTGGCGGCAAGAGCCCTTGCCTATGGCGAGAACATCGTGTATTCCGGGCCGCTCTTCGACACGCTCGAGATCCGCAGCAATCAGGCGGTGTTGTCATTCAAGCATGTGGGCGATGGCCTGGTGGCCAAGACCGACACGCTGGTCGGTTTTGACATCAGCGGCGGTGGCACCAACTTTGTGCCAGCCTCCGCCGTAATCGAGGGGAATACAGTGGTGGTGACCAGTGATAAGGTGGAAAAACCGGTCGCTGTCCGCTATGGCTGGAGCAATATCCCGGAAGCCAGCCTCTACAACAAGAACGGCTTGCCCGCGACCCCATTTCAATGTGAACTTTGGCAATAACCCCTTTGTAGTGTTGATAATGGATCATTATAAGAAAGGAACATGGATATGACGACGTTTGAGAATGTAACGGTGGT
>JFJP01037356.1_pt1 | contig 43290 bp, 38 predicted proteins | sample 431651 | NCBI WGS metagenome assembly JFJP01 (sample SAMN02602958, study PRJNA72255) | Microbial mat metagenome, whole genome shotgun sequencing project. | biome: fresh water; feature: sink hole; material: water; isolation source: purple microbial (photo- and chemosynthetic) mats found in...
TTATCATCAATGGTTTTCCATTTTCCGACGATGGAGGTGTTGTCTGATGCAAGAAGGGAACCGATGGCCAAAAAATAAAAAATAACGGGGAAAACACAAAGCCTGACAACTTTTTTCATGATGGGTCTCCAATGAATAAGATTAATAGAAAAACACTGTTAACCTTTTTACCCTCATGCATTTCTGGAGTCAAGAAAAATCAGATTGTCGGAATCTATCCACATGAGTTTCCCCGGTGCCGGTTTAATCATTAAAGATTCTCATGCTTTACAACCGGGTGTTTTTTCAAATATTCCAGCCGGTTCAGGCCGTTGATATAGGCCAGGGCACTGGCAATGATGATATCTGAATCAGACCCTTTCCCTAAGGCCACAATCCCGTCTTCTTCCAGGCGGACCATAACTTCGCCCTGGGCATCGGTACCTTCGGTCAGAGCTGAAATAGTGAACCGCAGCAGTTTGGACTTTGTGCCGGTCAGTTTAGAAATAATATTGTAAACCGCATCAATGGGTCCGGTGCCTTCGGTAGCGCCCTGAACCGGCTGGCCATTGATGTTCAACTGGACGCTGGCTGTGGGAAAAACAGTATTGCCGGACAGGACATGGATGTACTCAAGACAGAAGGTTTCCGAACTTCTCAAAACGCCTTCATTGATAAGGGCTTCGATGTCCTCATCCTGGATACTTTTTTTCTTGTCGGCCAGGCGTTTGAATTTTTCAAAAACTCTGTCCAGTTCTTCTTTGGTCAAATTATACCCCAATTTTTGAACATGGTCATTCAAGGCATGGCGGCCGGAGTGTTTTCCCAGAACCAGGTTGTTCTTGTTCAGACCAATGGTTTCAGGATTCATGATTTCATAGGTCATGGGATTTTTCAGCACGCCATCCTGATGAATGCCTGCTTCATGGGCAAAGGCGTTGGCGCCGACAATGGCACGGTTGGGCTGGACCAGAATACCGGTGATCATGCTGACCAGCCGGCTGGTGGGATAGATCCTCTTTGTATCAATGGTCGTGGTCTGGGGAAAATAATTGGGTCTTGTATGAAGCGACATGACCACTTCTTCGAGAGATGTATTACCGGCCCGCTCGCCGATTCCGTTGACCGTGACTTCCACCTGTCTTGCACCGGCCTTGATGGCGGCCAGGGTGTTGGATGTAGCAAGCCCGAGATCATTGTGGCAATGAACACTTAATACGGCTTTATGCATATTGGGTGTGTTTTCCATGACATAGGTGACAAGCTGTGCATATTCTTCAGGAATGGCATATCCGACTGTATCCGGAAGATTCACTGTCGTAGCACCGGCATCAATAACCGCCTCAAATACTTTGCAGAGAAAATCCCGATCAGACCGGGAACCGTCTTCTGCCGAAAATTCCACATTATCAGTGAAGGAGGCTGCCAGTTTCACCGATTTTATGGCCTGTTCCAAAACTTTTTCAGGCTCCATCTGGAGTTTATATTTCATGTGCAGCTCTGATGTGGCAATGAAGGTATGAATCCGCGGGTGTGCTGCATCTTTAATCGCTTCCCAGCCTCTTTTGATATCATCTTCATTGGCCCGGCAAAGAGCAGCCACCTGAGCGGTCTTCAAAGTCTCTGCAATGGCTTTAACCGCTTCAAAATCCCCTTCAGATGCGGCAGGAAACCCCGCTTCGATGACGTTTACACCGAGTTTTTCAAGCTGGGTCGCTATCCTGAGTTTTTCCGCCTGGTTCATGCTGGCGCCGGGGGATTGTTCACCGTCTCGCAAGGTTGTATCAAAAATTATAATCTGATTATCTGTTGTCATGTCATATCACCTTCTGTTGATTGTCTAATGAGAGTTTGTATTGAAAACTGTCGGCCAGCGCCTGCCAGCTTGCTTCGATAATGTCTTCGGAAACGCCGATGGTGGAAAAGATGCCGTTTTCATCCCTGGATTCAATCAGAACCCTTACTTTTGCAGCAGTCCCGTCTTTGCCGTCAATGACGCGGACCTTGAAATCCACAAGGTGCATGGTGTTGATCTCAGGGTAAATTGTGGTCAGGGCTTTTCTAAGCGCATTGTCCAGAGCGCTGACTGGACCGTCTCCTTCGGCTGATGTAATTTCCGTTGTATTGCCGACCCTGATTTTGATCATGGCATGGGAATAACAAGGCCGCTCTTTGTCCTTTTCAACCACCACCCGGAAGGATTCCAGTTCAAAACGGGGTTTGAATTGTTCGGTCAGTTTTTCCATGATCAGTTTCAGGGAACCTTCTGCGGCATCAAATTCATAGCCATAATCTTCCAGGTCCTTGATGCTGGAAACGATCTGATGGCCGTTGACTCCGTTTTCCCCCAGATCTACCCCCAGCTCTTTTGCCTTGAATTCGATATTGCTTTTTCCGGACTGTTCGGAAACAATCACCCGCCGCTTGTTTCCCACCAGTTCCGGTGCCATGTGTTCGTAGGCTTTAGGGTTTTTCATGATGGCGCTGACATGGACCCCGCCCTTATGGGCAAAGGCGCTTCTTCCCACAAAAGGCTGTGAATTGTTGGGAGGCACATTGGCGGTTTCAGAGATAAATCGGGACAGGGTCAGCAGCTTTTCAAGATTTTTTGATGAAATGCAGTCGCAATTCATTTTTAGACTGAGAATTGGGATGATAGCAGTCAAGTCGGCATTTCCGCAGCGTTCTCCATATCCATTGATGGTCCCCTGGACCATGGCCGCACCAGCATGTACGGCGGTGACGGAATTGGCAACGGCCATGGCACAGTCATTGTGGGTGTGGATGCCGAAGATCACATCAGAATGAGTTTTGAAATGCTCAACCATGGCTCGTGTGAAAGTCTCAATTTCACAGGGCATGGAACCGCCGTTGGTGTCGCAGAGGACCAGGCATTTTGTCCCGCCTGCAACAGCAGCCTCAAGGGTTTCGATGGCATAATCCGGATTGGCCTTGTACCCGTCAAAAAAATGTTCGGCATCATAGATGACCTCTCGTCCATGACTGATCAGATAGGCAATGCTGTCCTTTATCATGGTCAGGTTTTCTTCTTTTGTATTCTGCATAATGGATTCCACATGCAGATCCCAGGTTTTCCCAAAAATAGTAGCAACAGGGGCTTCGCTTTTGATAAGAGCCTGGAGATTAGGATCTTCCTCACAGGTTTTGTCCGGCCGCCGGGTTGAACCAAAGGCGGCAATCCTGGCATTTTTCAGCTTGACATGCTTGATCGCATCAAAAAAATTCTGGGCGCCTGGGTTTGATCCGGGCCATCCGCCTTCAATATAATGAATCCCGGCTTCATCCAGACGTTTAGCAATTCTGAGCTTGTCTTCAGTGGAAAAAAAGATGTTTTCCCCCTGCATGCCGTCTCTGAGCGTGGTATCGTATAAAAATGCTTTTTTCATGGTGTGTCCTGTTTTTTCAGATATTAAAAAAAATACTGATTAATATTTTCCGTTCTCCCTTGCCAGGGCAATGGCACCTGTGGAAGCAATTTCAATGATTCCCATGGGTTTAAGAAGGGAAACAATGGCATCATGTTTCTCAGTATCTCCCGACACCTCGATGATATAATGGAAAAGCCCTACATCCACTATCCTGCATCTGAAAATATCAACAATCCTCAGAATTTCAGCCTTTTTATCAGGCTGGGCATTGACCTTGATGAGAGCGAGCTGGCGCTGAACATATTTTTTATCCGTCAAATCATTGACCGTTATGACATTGATGAGTTTGTGAAGCTGTTTTTTGATCTGCTCAATAATCTGGGGCTCACATTTGGTCACCATGGTGATCCTTGACACATTGGGTTCTGCTGTGCTGGCCACACTCAGGCTGTCGATATTGAACCCCCGTCCTGAAAAAAGTCCTGCAATCCTTGAGAGGACGCCAGGTTCATCATCTACAAGAATGGAAAGTAAATAGCGGTTTGTTTTCATCATCAGTATCCTTATATATTACACCAGAAGCATTTCAGTAATGGACCCGCCTGCCGGAACCATGGGGTAAACAGACTCTTCCCGATCCACAATAAATTCCATGATAACGGTTCCCTGCGTATCCAGACCCTTGGCAAGGACCCTGGACACCTGATCCGGTTTTGTACATCTAAGTCCTGTGGCGCCGTAAGCTTCCGCCAACTTTACAAAATCAGGGGCATTTTCCATATTGGTGGAAGAATAGACCTTGTCATAAAATAATTCCTGCCACTGCCTCACCATGCCGAGATACCGGTTGTTCAGAATCACGATTTTTACATCTATCTTTGATTCCACAGCCGTCATCAATTCCTGGATATTCATCTGGATGGATCCGTCACCCGCTACATCCACGACCATTTTATCCGGACAGGCTACCTTGGCGCCGATAGCGGCTGGGAGGCCGAACCCCATGACACCGAGCCCGCCCGAGGTGATGAAATGGTTGGGTTCATCAAAATGATAATACTGGGCCGCCCACATCTGGTTCTGGCCGACTTCCGTGGTGATGATGGCTTTTCCATCGGTAAGTTCATAGAGTTTTTCAATGACATACTGGGGTTTGATGACATCATAGCTCTGTTCATATTTCAATGGGGCAGCACTTTCCCATTCCCTGATCCTGGAAAGCCATTCAGGCCTTTTTTCGGTAAGATCTCTAAAGTTTTTTTCTTCCATCAGGTGAATGATTTCTTTTAAAGCCGCCTTGCAATCGCCCACAATTGGGATCTGAACCTCAATATTTTTGTGAATGGAAGTGGGATCAATATCAATCTGGACAATGGTGGCACCGGGTGCAAATTTTGAAATATTACCCGTGACCCGGTCATCAAACCGAACGCCTGCCGCAATCATGAGATCACAATGGCCGATGCTCATATTGGCTCGATAGGTCCCGTGCATCCCAAGCATCCCAAGCCACAATGGGTCGGAACCGGGAAAGGCCCCGAGGCCCATGAGAGATGCGGTAACCGGTATGTTCGCCATTTTGGCAAGACGGGTCAGCTCCTCTGAAGCCTGGGAGAGGATGACTCCGCCGCCTGCAAAAATGACCGGCCTTTCAGCCTTGCTGATTAAATCCACCACTTTATTGAGTTGCTTTTTATTGGGCTTATAGGTCGGCTTATAGGATTTTAATGAAATCTCTCCGGGTTCTTCAAACTCCACCAGGGTCTGAACAATGTCTTTGGGCAGATCCACTAGAACAGGCCCCGGTCTTCCGGATCGGGCCAGATAAAACGCCTCTTTAATGATAAAAGCAAGCTTTTCCACACTTTTGACCAGATAATTGTGCTTGGTGCAGGGCCTTGTGATACCCACAATATCCACTTCCTGGAAGGCATCATTCCCGATGAGGCCTGTCGGGACCTGGCCTGTAAACACGACTAGAGGGATGGAATCACAATGGGCCGATGCAATTCCCGTCACCGTGTTGGTGGCACCGGGACCGGAAGTGACAAGGGCCACACCTACGGATTTGTTGGCCCGTGCATAGCCGTCGGCCGCATGGACAGCTCCCTGTTCATGGCGCACAAGGATGTGTTTGAGCCCTACCTGTTTTGCAAGGGCATCATAAATATCAATAACGGCACCGCCCGGATAACCGAAAATCGTGTCAACGCCTTCTGCTTTAATCATCTTGATGAGAATCTGGGCACCTGTAAGTTTCATGGGGTCTCCTATTATATATCTTTAAATATGGCGCCATTGCCGGCTGAACTTACCATCCGGGCATACCGGGCCATATATCCTGTTTTGATTTTGGGCTCAGGCTTTTTCCATCCTGAAAACCGAATCTTAATGTCGTCTTCCGAAACCAGAAGTTCAATGGTTTTAGCGGGAATATCGATTTTAATCTGATCATTTTCTTTTACAATCGCAATCCGTCCGCCATCTGCGGCTTCCGGTGAAACATGGCCGATGGATGCCCCTTTGGTGCCCCCGGAAAATCTTCCGTCCGTGATCAGGGCAACACTTTCATCAAGGCCCATACCGGCTATAGCCGATGTCGGGGTCAGCATTTCCCTCATTCCAGGTCCGCCGGCCGGGCCTTCATAGCGGATCACAATGACATCCCCTTTGTTGATTCGATTACCGAGTATGGCCTCTGTCGCCTCTTCTTCAGAATCGAACACCCTTGCAGGACCCTGATGTTTCAGCATTTTTTCAAGAACGGCAGACTGTTTCACCACACATCCATCCACAGCAAGATTGCCAAAGAGAACCGCAAGCCCGCCTTCCTTGTGATAGGGGTTACCAACGGGCCGGATGACATCCTGGTCTTTTACTGCAATGGTTTTAAGGTTCTGACCTACTGTTTTTCCAGTTGTGGTCAGGCAGTTCAAATCCAGCATGTCATGGTCGGACAGTTCTTTCATAACCGCCGGGATACCTCCGGCAGCATTCAGGTCTTCTATTCTATCTTCTCCGCCGGGACTGAGGGAACACAAATGGGGAGTCTTTTTGCTGATTTCATTGATAAGGGTCAGGTTGATGTCTATATGGGCTTCATTGGCAATTGCTTTTAAATGAAGCACGGTATTGGTGGAACATCCAAGGGCCATATCCACCACCAGGGCATTTTCAAAAGCTTTCCGGGTCAGAATTTTATCCGGTGTAATGCCTTTTTTGAAAAGTTCCATGATCTTTATCCCGGTCTCTTTGGCGAGCCGTATTCTTTCAGACATGGGTTCAGGGATGGTGCCGTTGCCGGGGAGGGCCATACCGATGGCTTCCGTCAGGCAGTTCATGGAATTGGCTGTAAACATACCGGCGCAGGAGCCACAGGTGGGGCAGGCTGCGTTTTCAATCTCCAGGAGTTGATCTTCCGTCATTCTTCCGGACTGGACCGCACCCACGGCTTCGAAAACCGTAACCAGATCGATTTTTTTGTTTTTGTTTTCCGGATGCCTGCCCGAAAGCATGGGCCCCCCACTGATGACGATGGCCGGGAGGTTCAATCTTGCCGCTGCCATGAGCATGCCGGGAATGATCTTGTCACAATTGGGCACCAGAACCAGGGCATCAAAGGGATGGGCCATGGCCGTGACTTCAATGGAGTCTGCAATGAGTTCCCGGGATGCCAGAGAATAGTGCATGCCCTTGTGGTTCATAGCAATGCCGTCACATATGCCGATGGTTGAAAATTCCATGGGAGTTCCTCCGGCCATGCTGATACCGGATTTGACAGCCTTGACGATGTTGTCCAGGTGCATGTGGCCCGGGATCAGTTCATTGGCTGAGTTGGCAATGCCGATCAACGGCTGACTGATCTCTCTATCGGTATAGCCCATAGCCTTCATCAGGCTTCTGTGGGGGGCTCTTGCGATACCTTTTGTTGCAATATGGCTTCTCATATTTAGTTCTCTCCAAATTAAAAAAGCCGTTATCTGCCTTACTGGGGCTGATAACGGCTTTTTTGTCTTTTCAGGTTTATGCCACTACGTGCCCCTTCTCCCGGAGGTGTTAATAATCACCTCCACAATAATAAGGACTAGTAGTATGTTAATCATATTAATTTTCATTGTGTTGTTTCACTTTATATAAGTAAGATTAATTATATATAAATTTTATTTATGTCAAGTAAAAAAATCAGCCATGGAAACTTAATTGCTAAAAATTAAATTTGACAAGCAAGTTCCTGTTTCTATATAATTTAATTAATGAATTCAACCGTGCATGATTCAAATACGCTAAGAAATTTATCGCTTTTTTTTTCAGGATTAGTCCTTGTTCATTCCATCCTGTTTCTTAAATTGGGCGCACCAGGTCTCTTCCTTTTTTGCGGCTTTATTTTTCTGCTGATCCTGGTCAATGCCTTTTATGCCAAACCATACAGGCATATACAGGCCGGGCATGTATTGAATACGACTTATCTGGTTTATGTTGCAGGTCTTTGTGGTAAAACCGGTGGGATTTTCAGTATTGCCATCTTTATGCTTTTATTAATGCCGCTGCTTACTTCTGTATTTCCAGGGAAAAAAGAGAAAATAGGGTATAATTTTTTTGCAATGGCTGTTCTCTTGGTCTTTTCTTTCGGGCCAAACATTTATCCTGGAAGTTTCCAGCCTGAAAAAATGATCAATCTTGGTTATTTCAGACTCACCCATCTTTTTTCCATGTTTGTTTTTTTCGGTGGTTCCATGCTTGTTTTTATAGCAGACAAAGACCGGATAAACCGATTACTCACCGAATCCGAAAAAGAGAAAAATCAGATTGAAAAAAATGCAGAAAATACGCTGAAAATAAAAAATGAATTTTTAGCCAATATGAGCCATGAGATCAGAAATCCTATGAATGGAATTATCGGAATGATGCATGTTCTTCTGGATTCCGATCTCAATGAAGATCAGAAAAAATATTCACAGATTGTGTATAACAGTGCGCGGGCTTTATTAACCATTGTCAATGATATCCTTGACCTGTCAAAGATTGAAGCCGGAAAACTTGAACTGGATATCCGGGATTTTGATCTGGAAATTGCAATAAAAGATATTGTTGCCCTGCCTGAACTCCAGGCAAGACAGAAGGGTATTGATTTCATTTATTCCATAGATCCGAATGTGCCCTGTTTTTTACAGGGAGATATCGGCCGGATACGGCAGGTGATCAACAACCTCACGGGGAATGCCATCAAATTCACAGATCAGGGGCAGGTCACCCTCACTATTAAATTGAAATCAGAGGACAAATCTTTTGCAACCCTTCATTTCAGTGTGGAAGACACCGGAATCGGCATCAAAGAGGAAACAATAGGCTCCCTTTTTGAGTCTTTCACCCAGGCCGATATGTCCATTACCAAAAAATATGGGGGAACGGGCCTGGGGCTTGCCATATCAAAGCTTTTCGTCGAAAAAATGAATGGAACGATAGGGGTTGAAAGCATTGAAATGATTGGTTCCACCTTCTGGTTTACTCTGCCGTTGAAAAAACAGGAAGAGAAAGAAGAACCCTGCGATTTTTCAATTCAGCGCCAGGCAGATATAAAGGTTCTTGTGACCACCGATGGATCAGATCTGGGAAGAAATTTTGAACAATATCTGAGTGACCTTAAGATGAATTATAAGCTGGCCTTGAATGAAACAGAGGCCATGGAAATGCTGATGCGGGCCTCTGAAGAAAATCAGCCGTTTCATGTAGTGATCATGGAGGCCAAAGAATCCGATACCCTGGCTGAAAATCTGGGCCGGGAAATAAAACAGGATAAGATTTTAAAACAGACAAGGCTTATGCTGTTAACCTCCATTGGCAAACAAGGGGATGCCAGAAGGTTTGAGGAAATCGGATTTTCAGCCTTTCTCAGCAAGCCTGTGGAAAAAACACTCCTCTCCGACTGCATCAAAGCTGTAATCGCAAGGCCATACACCGACAGTGGATCAATGCTTCCTATTATTACCCGCTACAGCATTATTGAAACAAAAAAACATTTCAGGAAGATTTTGATTGTTGAAGATATGGAAACCAATCGCTTGACTGCCAGAGTCTTGATCGGAAAGCATGGATATAAGACCGACGAGGCAAAAAACGGACTTGAGGCTGTTGAGAAACATCAGGCAAATCACTACGACCTCATTCTGATGGATTGCCAGATGCCGGTGATGGATGGGTTTGAGGCAACCCGGAGGATCCGGGAGAATGAAAAAAATCAGAGCCTTGCCCACGTCCCGATTATTGCCATGACAGGGAATGCCTTTGATAGTGACAAACAAAAATGTTTTGAAGCCGGTATGGATGATTTCATATCTAAACCGGTTGAACCTGAAAACCTGGCCCGGAAGATCAGTTCGAATCTGACAGATATGAAAATCGATCATGATGACTCTCCTGACGGGCATAAAGAAAAAATTGAATTTTTAAAAACTGATACTGAAAAAAAAGCATCAGGCGCACCCACTCCCCCTGTCGAAACAGATTTGTGTTATGACAGAGAAAAACTCCTGGAAAGATTTGGTGGTGATAGCGAAACCGTGGAAATTATATTGGACTCCTTTTTTCAGGAGGCGCCTGAATTTTTTGAAAAAATTGGAAATGCGATCGATAATAAAGATATGGAAGATGTCAGATCCAATTCCCATGCGTTGAAGGGGGCGGCTGCCAATGTGAATGCCGAGGTGTTGAAAAAAGCGGCCCTGGAAATGGAAACGCATGCAAAGAACGGTAATCCGGATTCTTTTGTTGAGAATTATCAGAGACTTCAAAATGAATACAAAAAATTTATAAGGGAAGCCAAATCATGATCGATCCTGAAAATATGTCCATTCTTATTGTTGATGATATGAAGAGCATGCGGCTCACCATACGGAAAATGCTGCAAACTTTAAAAATCGGAGGGTCTTTAAACTTTGCTGAAAACGGAAGAGAAGGCATGGAAATACTGCAGCAGTCAAGATGTGACCTTGCCATCATAGACTGGAATATGCCGGTGATGAATGGCATTGAGATGCTTGAAACAATTCGGAATGATAAGGTACTCAGAGATCTGCAGGTGATCATGGTGACGGCTGAATCTGAACGTGATATTGTTACCGAGGTGGCGGAAACGGAAATTGATGGATACCTTTTGAAACCGTTAACCCTTACTTCCCTGGACAGTAAAATTAAAGCAGTCATCGAAAAAGCCAATAACCCGGATCCTGCAACAAAGCACCGGATCAAGGCAAGAGATTTCGAAGAAATCGGGGATTATGACGCTGCCATAGAACAGATCCGGATTGCGCTGGTTCACAAGCCGGCTGCCTCCAGGCTCCTTCGCCAGCTTGGATTGCTGCATTTTCCAGTCGGAAAGCCCGATATAGCTGAAAAATGTCTTTTAAAGGCCGCTGCGGTAAACAAACAGGATACTTTGACCCGGGCCCATCTTGCAGAATATTATGTCAGCAAAAATGAATTGGAAAAAGCAGGCCGGTATTATATGGAAATCATGGGGCTGAGTACACGGTATTTTGACCAGGCACTGGAGGTTGGTGAAAAACTCCTGGAAAAAGGATTTAATAAGCTTTCAGTTGATATTTTTTCAAAAATCCTCGCTCTTTCCAAAAAATCGGTTTCAACAAAGGAAAAAATAATTGAGATCTGCCTGGCCAATAAAGAGCATCAATTTCCTCTGCAATTGTTTGAACAGAGCATAAGGGAAAATTCTTCAAATTATGATATCGTCTATAAAGTCGGGCTCATCTATTTTGAAATAGGAAATAAGGAAAAAGCCCTAAGCTATTTTCTTGACGTCGACTGTCATGTGAGAAGCCATGTGGGTGCAAAATTCCATATCGCAAAGATATATTTATCAATGCAGAAAGTCATTCAGGCGGATGATTATCTCAACCAGATCATGAAAATTGATCCCAAGCACCAGGAAGCCATTGAGCTACGAAAAGAAATTTGGTAGTCGGCTTTTTTTTAATACTCCGGAGAAGGGATGACCAAAGAAATCATGACTGGATCAGAAATCTTATTATCAGACTGCCGCTATATGATTGATGGAAGAGGCCATGAATCCTGCTCCGAACCCATTATCAATATTCACCACGGCAATATTTGAACTGCATGAGTTCAGCATCCCGAGAAGTGCTGCAATTCCACCAAAGCTTGTTCCATATCCGATACTGGTGGGGACGGCAATAACCGGCGATTTCACCATCCCTGCGACAACGCTTGGGAGAGCTCCTTCCATTCCTGCCACAACAATGATGACTGAGGCCCCCATTATTTTTTCATGATAGGATAAAAGTCGGTGGATACCGGCAACCCCCACATCAAAAATAGAGTCCACATCGTTTCCCATGGCCTTGGCTGTTAATAAGGCTTCCCTTGCAACCGGGATGTCGGAGGTGCCGGCACAAATCACAAGAATTTTACCAAACCCGGTAATGACAGGGTCATGTTTTTTAATCCATAAAAGCCGGGCATCTTCAAAATAATCTGCATCCTTAAACAAGGGTTTTATGATGACTGCCTTTTCTTTTTCAAGCCGGGTCACAAGCGTGATATTCTCGGAAAGGCTTATTTTTTGAAGGATGCCGATAATCTGGTCCGGGGTTTTTCCTTCGCCGAATATGACTTCTGGAAATCCTTTTCTAAGGGATCTGTGGTGATCGATTTGTGCATATTCAATGTTTTCAAAATCAAGATGTTGAAGATGCTTTTGCCCCTCTTCAACAGTGAGATTACCGGCTGCAATCCGGGAAAGGATGAGTTTAAGATTTTCCCTGTTCATATCAGACCATGGCGTCAGCTTTGCCGGCGAAGCCAGGAAAGACCTCTGGAGGATTTTTCAGTACTGATCTCCTCTGGTTCAGGTTTTACGGAGGGTTCTTTATTTTCAAGCTCCCCGGCATTTTTCGGTTTTTCTAAGGGGCCCTGTTCTGAAAGATATTTTGTATACCCCCATTTATACCGGCCGAATTTGCAATACCCCTGGACATTGTTAAACCGGGCATCAATATTCTTTGGAATGGGGATGATATTTCCCTCAATACCTGAAGTCAGATATTCTGCAAGTTCCACACTACCGCCGCCGGAAAGGATAATGGAATCAATATCCCAGTCATTTTCCCAGAGACGGTTGAGGTCTGACACAATGGCAGCCGCAGCATGGGTGTAAACCCGTTTTTTAAGATTGGTGATATTATATTCCTTGCCACGGATTTTAATGATTCCGGATTCGATAAATTTGAACATCCTGAACAATTCGATATTGATATTGCTTTCCTGCCGCAATTTGCCGGCAATGACGGAAAAGCATTTTGAAATTCCGGTATCCATGGTGGAAGATCCTCTTTCAATATACTGAAGATGATCAAAGATACTGAAATCAGTGGTTTTAAAACCAATGTCCACAACACCGAGTTTCTGACCTGCCAGCACTTTGTCAATGATTCTTCCCTGTTCATCAAAAATCAGGTTGAAAATCGACCCGATGGGCTGGGGAATAACATGGATTTTTTCAATGTGTATTTTTCTTGTTTCATCTTTTCCGTCAGGATGGTGAAAGGTGATGTGATGAACACCGGTGATCAATTCCTTTAATTTTTTTGTGTCCCTTTTCATGTATCCGACAGGAAGGCCGGATACAATATGAATGGGTGCTGCTGTATCTGTACAAAGCCCTGCTGCAGTGATGGCGAGAATTTTGAAATAATTGTCCAGTAATTTTTCCTGATCAAGGGTATACTCCCGGATATTGGACTGGAGTTCGGCATAACTGCCAAGAAAATATGATTTATCATTGAGCGTAATGTGCAGGTTGGCGGTAGATGAATCCTCTCCCAGCACCGAATGAAACTGGATATCAGTTGCATCGCCGATGATAGATTTGAATATGACGGAATTTTTGCCATTATAGGCTTTTGTAAAACCAAATCCGACATCGATTCCAACAATTTCCATGGTATTCTCCTTTAGAAAGTTAATGTGGTGGTCACCGGATCCATTGGAGTCTTGATTTCAATCTTAGATATCATTATGAATCCTCCTGAGTCAAGGAATAATGAGACAATGGGGGTTTGGGGCAGTCTTGCACTTCTATTTAAAATGGTATAAAGGTTGTAAAATTTTGATTTTCAGGGAACATATGTATGGGAAAAGACAGGATATTTGCCGGAAAAAAAGAAAAGGCCGAACCTTTTAAATTCAACAGGGAAGTTGCCAATGTGTTTGATGACATGCTTAACCGCTCCGTACCGTTGTATGGAGAAAGCATCAGACGTCAGGCCGAGATAACCTCTGAATATTATCAGGACAAGAGCCGGATATACGATCTGGGCTGTTCCAACGGCAATCTTGGTCTTTTGATTCTGGATCGAATAAAGGACCGGAAATTCACCCTGATAGGGGTTGACAGCTCCATGCCCATGATTGAAAAATATAAAAAGAGGCTTAACGGCAAGCGTGAGCAAGAGTCTGTCCATCTTGTCTGTGGTTTTCTGGAGGACGTGAAAATCCAAAATGCCTCTGTTGTGCTGATTAATCTCACACTCCAGTTTATCGATCCCCAAAAAAGGGATTCCGTCATAGCCCGTATTTTTCAGGGACTGAATTCCGGCGGCATTCTTCTTTTAACGGAAAAAACTATTCACAGCGAAGATGAATTGAACGATCTTGAAATCCGTTTCTATAAAAAATTCAAACTTGATAACGGTTATTCAGAACTTGAAATCAGCCGGAAAAGGGAGGCCCTTGAAAAAGTTCTTTTCCCGGAGACCATTGAAACCCATCAAAAAAGACTGAGTCAGGCCGGGTTTAAAACTACTGATATCTGGCTTAAATGGTTCAATTTTGCATCCTTTATCGCTGTCAAACCCTGAGATACATCCCACACGCTATGGAAAAACTTCTTCAAAACATCAAAAAGTTTAAACTCAGTCATTTGCAGCCTGATCTTGAAACCTTTATTCGTAAAAAAAGAGAATTTCTGGATCAGTCAAAGGGCAATTTTTTAAAATTCAGTAAAGTTTTTGAAAAAATACAGTGCCATGATCCTTCGGTCATTGACCTTGAAAATCGGATGGTCACCATTGGTGCTCCGGACGATCTTGAACCTGAAGAATTAAAAGCACTTTATCAAAGTCTTGATCAGCTCTGCCCCTGGCGCAAAGGGCCCTTTAATTTCTTTGGAATCAAGGTTGATTCGGAATGGCAATCCTGGATGAAATGGGAAAGGATTTTCCCCCACATCAAAAATCTGAAAGGTCGCCGGATTCTGGATATTGGTTCCAGTAACGGGTATTACATGTTCCGCGCAGCCGCCCATAACCCTTTGATAGTCCTGGGTCTTGAACCCCAGAGCTATTTCTATTTCCAGTATCTCGCCATACAAAAATTCTTAAAACAGGACAATGTCTTCTGCCTTCCCATTCCCCATGATGAATTGCCGAAAATGGGCGACTATTTTGATACGGTATTCTGTATGGGTGTCCTCTATCACAGGCCGTCTCCGGTTGAAATGCTGAGAGAGATCCATGATTCCATGAAAAAAGGAGGGGAGCTGGTCCTTGAAAATCTTATTCTGGAAACAAGAGAAAATTTTTGTCTTTTTCCAAAGGACCGGTATGCAAAAATGAGAAATGTGTATTTTATCCCTGATCTTTTGGCCATGGAATCCTGGCTTTTGCGGGCCGGGTTCACAAATATCAGATGCGTGGATATTGCTAAGACATTGGTTGAAGAACAGAGAAAAACAAGGTGGATTCAGACTGAATCATTAAAGAATTTTCTTGATCCCCATGACCCGGACAAAACCGTAGAAGGATATCCTGCACCGGTCCGGGCTATTTTCCTGGCAGAGGCACGCTGAAACCAGCATGGTGAATGCTCCCGGATAGTTTTTACTGAAATATCCGGGAGCAAAAGTGGCACAAAAGTTTATTTGGCTTTGCCCAAAGACAGATGGGCAAGGCCATAAAAAAAGCTCATTTCACCAGATCCGACAACACCATCACCGTCCAGTAAGGCGCGACCATCAGAATGATGATGGAGATAATATAGGCGGGGATGTAGTAAAGACTTCCCCTGAATACCGTACTGAGCGGAATATCGTCTGCCATGGCAGCCACCACATAGCAGCAGATGCCGACCGGAGGCATGATCGATCCCATGGTGGTTACGATACAGACCACCTGGCCAAACCAGACCGGGTCATAGCCCATGGCCATGACAATGGGGTAAAAGATGGGCAGGGAAATCAACAGGAACGCCAGGGCATCCATGACACAGCCGCCGATAATATAACAGCCGATGATAATGGCAAACACCAGCCAATGCGGCATCGCCAGGGCACTGATAATCGTCGCGGTCTCAAAGGGCAGCCGGGTCAGGGCTAAAAACCTTCCGAATATGGTGGCACCTGCTAAAATCATAAAGACCAGGCAGGAAATGCGGAGGGTTTCGGAAATGGCCTTGATAAAACTTTTCCACGACAGTTTTTTCCGGAAAAGACAAATGCCGAGACCCAGGGCGCAACTTAGGGCTGCTGCCTCGGTTGCCGTGACAACGCCAAGAAAAAGCGCAAACATGATAATGACAAACAGGACAAAGATGTCAAAAATTGCCGGAAGGGCTTCCATCCTTTCTTTCCAGGTGCTCTTTTTCGCCTTTGGGCCCCATTCCGGATGAACGGTGCAGATGTAAAAGACGGTGGCTGCAATGGCTGCCGTCAGAATTGCACTGGGAATCACATTACCGAAAAAAAGCTTTCCAATGGATTGGCCCGTGTAAAGACCATAAATCACCAGCACAATACTGGGTGGAATCAATACACCCAGCGTTGATCCGGCAGCAACGGCACCGGCATTGACCATGGGATGATATCCATATTTTTTCATTTCAGGGATGGCAACACTGCTCATGGTTGCCGCCGTGGCTGTATTGGAACCGCTGATGGCGGAAAACGCGGCGCAGGCCATGATGGTGGTGATTGCCAGCCCGCCGCGAAAATGCCCGAACCATTTGTAGGTTGCCTCGTAAAGGCTGTTATTGTATCCTCCAAAATGAACAAATTCCCCCACCAGGATAAACATGGGGATAACCGTCAGGCCATAATTGGAAAAGATACCCCACAAATCCGGCCCGATCATTCCAAGGGCCGCATTAAAGGAAGTCACATAGGAAATTCCTAAAAAACCTACAATCATCATTGTAAATGCTGCAGGAATCCGAAAGAAAAATAAAACGGCGAACATCACGCCAATGCCCATAACCCCAACGATAGGACCACTCATGATCTTTCTCCATCTTCTTTTTTGCTCACCGTATGAATCAGATCAATAAACAGGGTGATGGATAAACTGACAAATCCAATTGCGACAAGATAAACAAAAGGGTAATAGACAATTTTCAGGGTTTCTGAAACTTCACCCGATGCTGCAATCCGGCTTCCCCATCGGAATAAGACAAAGCTGATGATAAGGAAAAAGGTAGTAGAAACGGCATACCCGATGAAATCAACCACTTTTTTCAGCCACGCTGGATATCGATCGGTAATGATATCCACAATAATATGGCTTTTTCTCATTTGGGTATCTCCCAGGGCAAAGGCAGTTACAATCGCACCTAAAAATGCAACTATTTCATATGTTCCCCTGTAAGGCATGGATAAGACTCTCAGGCAGACATTGATTGACGCAAGGCTCATTAATGCAAGGACCGCAACCCCTCCTATGACAATAGGTAAATTATAAATGCCCTTGAGCATTTGTTTGATAATATGCATTTTACCTCAATATTTTTTTTGATACACATTCCCCCCTCAAAAAGAGGGGGGTAATGGTCGGTTACGGTTTATTTTGCAGGCACATCATGTTTTGCTTTCAGGGCCATCACATCTTTGATGATCTGATCGCCGGGCAGGCCTTGTTCGGTAACTCTTTTTACGTAAGCATCAATGATCGGCTTTAAAAGCTTGGGGATTTCTGCTGATTCAGCCGGTGGCAGGGTATGAATCTGCAAATTGGCCTTTTCTTTTGACCAATCAATGGCTTCTTTTACATGGTTGTCCACGTAATCAGCCGTCCACTGGCTTTGTTCTTTGGAAAGGCCGTCAATGACTTTTTTTACATCGTCAGGAAGCGCATTATATTTATCAAGGTTCATCACAACACCAAAAGAAACCACAAATAAATTGGCCATGGTCACATTGGGAGTGTAAGCAGCGAAATTAAAATCTTTCAGGACTTCCATGGAAGATACATTTCCCTTGACGGTTCCTTTCTGAAGGGCTTCCGGTGTGTCGGATTGCGGCATGGCAATGGGAATACCGCCGAGATTTTTAACAATATCAGCCTGTGTTCCGCCAACTCTGAGTTCCATTCCTTTCAAGTCTGCTATTGATTTTACAGGTTTTATCGTCATGAAATTTGCAGGAGGGCAGGTAAAAAGAGCAATGACTTTTACTTTTTCAAACTCTTTGGGTTTATATTTTTCAACAAGGTCATAAAGCGCCATACTAGCTGCTTTGGCACTTGAAAACCCTAAAGGAAGATCAATGGCTTCGGATACCGGGAATCGTCCAGGCTGATAGCTCATGGCAAAATTGCCGATATCGGCAGCTCCTGAAATGACACCGTCAAAAATATTTTTTGCAGGCAACAGAGTTCCACCGGGGAAAGTCTGGATATCCACTTTATTACCGGTTTTTCCCTTGACCTCTTTGGCCCATCTTTCCATCTGAACGCAGGGGAATGTGGATGCGGGCGGAAAATTTGCATAGGTCAGCTTGATCGGATCAGCAGAGAAAGCCAGCGATGGTATCATCGGTAGCATCAGGATAGCGGCAACCAGAAGAACAGTAACTCCTTGAATTCTTACCTTAAAACTTCGTTTCATTTTTTTCTCCTTTTTTCAAATTAGGTCATTACCTATATGTACTGCCAACTCGTATACGGTATACGGTGTACAATTGCCCTGTGTCAAGAATTATTTTTAAATGGGATTATCCTTTGTGTAATGGATTTTTTACAACTGGACCAAATCTAAAAAATCAGACGGTGCCGTGCTTTTTTCGGCATATGGGAGCAGACCGAGGCAAGAACAAAAGAGATCACAACCAGAAACTTTCCTGCTACCCCACCGTGAACCGCAACTCCTAATAAAATAAGTTTAACAATGGTACCGACACCGATCACCTCCCTGAAAAACTGCCTGTGCCGGATGCATTCGGCAACCAGCAGTATTCCGCCGGTTACAGATGCAAGAATCAGATATGAGCCGGGCAGTTCCGCAGGAATCTCGAAAAGAAAGGATGAAAGGAATACGGCAGCCCCCACCTGGTGTGCCGACCGTATCCCGATGGAAAGAATCAAAACCCAATAAGGACGGTCTCCTTTTCTGCCCATCTTTATTTCATCGGATTTTTTTGAATTCATCAGATCATCCATTTTATTTTTTCTTCAACGCTTTTCCAGCATTCCAGGCACCTGCCACGGGTTCGCCAAGTGACCAGTATTTTATGGAACTCATGTCAAACAAAAGGGGGTTTACCTTGGAGATATCGATTTTATTATTGGCAAGGACATCTTCTTCCGCATAGGTGGCCGTAATTTCTCCGATAAACACATCATGGGTTTCAAAATCAATGGTTTTTGCCAGTTTGCAGATCATGGTGATGGGACATCGTTTCAGCATGGGAGCGGCTTCATAACCATCAGCGCAGAATGTTTCCAGAACCGAGGACTTATCCGTGTTCTTTCCGGTCATGATGCCGAAATAATCGGTTTCCACCACAAGATCTCGCGACGGGATATTCACGCTGAACATCTTGTTTTCAATGATTCCCTGGTTGGAATAATGGGATTTTGATACCCCGAAGGACAGATACTGGGGATCGCCGTGGTTCATGATACCCACATGGGCTATGGTGATAAAATTCGGCCGTCCGTTGATGGTGGTGCCAAGAATGGTGGTGAGTGACGGGTAAAGCGCGTTGGTTCTGCCGATTTGTTTTTTCATGACGTTCTCCTCCTGTTGATGGATTAAGAATTATTTTTCATCCTGCAAAAAACCGTTTCATAAAATCAAGATAGATCTCTGCTGCAGTTTGAACCTCCCTGAACGAAACCGATTCATCCTGGGTGTGAGCTTTTTCAAGGTGTCCAGGCCCCAGAAGGATGGGTCTAACACCGGAAGCAAACATCTGGTTGGCATCAGAATGGCTTCGGAAAGCATCGGTTTTCCAGGGAAGATTATGATGGGAAAACGCTGCCATGAGGCAGTCCGAGGCCGGACCCTTTTCCGGCAGTTCATACCCGGCATCAATGGTCTCTGTTCGGAAAACAACTTCGATTCCGTTGCTTGATTTGCTTCTCAAGGTCACGATGTCTTCCAGTTCAGTGATGATTTCTCCGGGAATGGCGCCGGGCGGCAGATGGATATCAATCCAGGCTTCTGAATATTCAGGAACGGCAAATCCTGCGGACGGGGTATACAGATCCCGGATATTATAAATCAACTCAGGATGGGTGTGCTCAAAAAAATGGGTCACCTTGATCAGTCTTCCCAGAAGTGTTTCCACGGCATTCTCGCGGCGTCCGGCCATGGCGGCGTGAAGCCTTTTCCCATGGGCCCGGATCATGGTTTCAATATATCCGTAGATCTTGAAACAAGGCAGAAGTCCTGTGGGTTCCCCGATAATTGCCCTTGGGAACCGGTAGTCTTTCATGAGCCGGGCTGCGCCGTCACCGGTTTCCTCCTCGCCCACCACAAGACACAAGGCAATGGGCGGTGTCCTGGAACCCTGATCGATAAAGGCCATATAGGCTTCTATCATGGCAGCACATCCGCCCTTCATGTCTGCTGCGCCAAGCCCCTGGATATCGTCCTCCTCCTTCTCCACGGCTGCATAGTGTTCAAGATCATAGGCCGTGACTGTGTCCAGATGGCCCACCAGGGCCAGTTCAATATCCCCGTTCTCCGGGGCCAGGATGAGATTATACCGGTTATCGTCCACGGGCTGAACCTGAACATCAAATCCCCTGCGTTTCAGATATCCTTTCAGATACTGAAGCAGGGCCTCCTCTTTTCCAGATGGGCTGTAGATGTCGATCATCCGGAGAAGTAACTTTTTTAGGCGAAGGGGGTCAATCAGGGTCATACTTTTTTCTTTACCTTCCTGGTGGGTCCCGATTCAATGGTATCTGGGCCGTATAGCCCGGCCCGTCCGCCGTTGCCGGTCGCCTTTTTTTTCATGCGATGAAGGTCTGCATCCAGATTCATGGTCATATACACATGGGGCATGGGAACCCCAAACCCCATTTTGTTGAAAAACCGGATGGCCTGCTTGTTTTCCGCAGAGGTATCTACCATGAGCATCCGGCCGCCAGCTTTGAGTATAATATCCTTGAAGCGGTTGAACAGTTTTTCCGCCACCTTCCCGCGCTGGTATTCCCGGCAGACGCCGAGCCAGATGAGATACCCGTATTTCCAGGCAGAATGATTTTTGGTAATGGTGGTGCCCAAGGCAAACCCGACAAGGGTATCTTCGTCCTCGGCCACGAGACAGAATTCTGTATCGCTGTTAAAAAGGGTGGTCACTTCAAAGGGGTCCCAGGTCCGGTACATGGTGGGTGTTTCATCGGCCTTGAACAAGATCTCGCCCAGATGAAACACCGGGGCAATGTCATCAATTTCCATTTCCCGTATCCGGATCGGCGACCGCCGGGTTACGGGTGATATGCTGCTGCGCGTCATAAATCCTTGTAAAGAAAAACCCCTTTGATGTCAAGGCATGTTTCCCTTAAGCGTTCATCATCCTCTCATTTTCAGGTAAAATAAACTCTGTCGACCTTGTATTTGAGTTTTGAATGGTCATATTAGAATGCCGTGACAAAAGGTTTCAAAGGGGGTTTTAAAAAAGGATGAAAATGCGACTGACCCAAACAAAATTAATCCTTGGCACATCGATTTTTTTTGTGCTTTTTGATAATTCTGCTTTTTTTCAGCATGTCATCCAGGTTTACCCCGTCACCTTGAAAAATATCGGATTCCTGGCATCTCTGGCCGTGGGGCTCACCTCATTAATAATGCTTCTTTTAACCCTCGTCAGTTCAAAATACACAACAAAGCCGGTTCTGATCCTTCTCCTGATGCTGTCATCGTTGGCCGCATATTTCATGAATCATTATAATGTGGTCATCGACGATACCATGATTCACAACATGCTGAAGACAAATGTGAATGAAACTTTGGATCTTTTGAGCCCTCAACTGCTGTATTATTGTTTTTTTCTGGGCGTGTTACCGGCCTTTCTGGTTTTCATAATCAAACTTGAGCCCACACCCTGGAAAAAGGCAGGCCTGATAAAAACAAGGGATTGCCTGATTTCCATCCTGGTCATTATTGTGATGCTTCTTTCGTTCAGCAGGTTCTACACTTCTTTTTTCCGGGAGCATAAGCCTTTACGCTATTATACCAACCCCAGTTATTATATCTATTCAGCCGGTAAATATTTGAACAAAACCTTCAGCAGCAGCAGTGTCACCATCCGTTCGATTGGTGAAGATGCTAAAAAATCAGCAACCGATACCGAAAGAAAACTGGTCATCCTTGTGGTTGGTGAGGCCGTCAGAGCGGACCGGTTGTCCCTGAACGGATATTCAAGAGAAACCACCCCCCTCCTACAAAAAGAAAACGTCATCTCCTTTACCAATATGTATTCCTGCGCCACAACAACGGCTCTTTCCGTTCCCTGCATGTTCTCCATTCTGCCCCGGGCCGAATACAGCGAGGCCAAAGGGGAGGCTGTTGAAAATCTTCTGGACGTGCTGGGTCATGCCGATGTTCATCTTCTGTGGCGGGATAACAATTCAGACTCAAGGGATACAGCCCGTAAAGTCCCCTACCAGGATTACACCAATCCGGAAGTGAATACGGTCTGTGAAGGGGAATGCCGGGATGAAGGAATGCTGGTGGGCTTGCAGGAATTTATCGACGAAAAGCAGAAAGGCGATATTCTGATTGTTCTGCACCAGATGGGCAACCACGGCCCTGCCTATTATAAACGGTATCCGGCTGAGTTTGAAAAATTCACGCCGGTCTGCAGGACCAATCAATTTGATGAATGCACAAAAGAAGAAATCGGCAATGCCTATGACAATGCCACCTTATACACAGATTATTTCCTGACCCAGGTCATCGGCCTGCTCAAAAAAAATTCAACCGGATTTGAAACCGCCATGCTGTACATGGGGGACCACGGAGAATCTTTGGGAGAATATAATATTTACCTGCATGGCCTTCCCTATGCCATGGCACCGGATTCCCAGAAACATATTGCAGCTCTTTTCTGGTTTGACAACAGGTTTAAGATAGACCGGCAGTCTATTAAGGGCAAATCTTCAAAACCCTTTTCCCATGACAACCTCTTTCATACCGTTCTCGGATTGATGAAGGTGGAAACATCGATCTATGATAAAGGCATGGACATCCTTGCAAAATAGATGCTCACACGCCGCAATTTCCATTTCCTCATGGACTTTTACCGGTTCAAGGTTCAAATGATTGCCTGGGAAAAAATCGACCGGGTAAACATCCCGGGGCAGGAACAAGAGATAACGCTTCAAAAACGCGGGGAAGAGTTTTCCATCCGCACTGCCGGGGTGGAACTGATGAACAGCCGGGCTCACGGGTCTGAAGAAGAGCTGGCAAGACTGACCTGCATCCGTTTAACCCACAGAGCCGCCTTAAGAATTCTAATCGGCGGGCTCGGCATGGGATTTACCCTGGCGTCAGCGCTGAAACACACTGCAAAAGATTCGAAGATCATTGTATCCGAGCTCATCCCTGCCGTGATCCTCTGGAATCGGGAATATCTGGGACATTTATCCGGGATGCCGCTGGATGATCCCAGGGTTCAGGTGAAACAGGAGGACGTGGCAAAAACCATCAGGAATAAAAAATTATGCTGGGATGCCATTCTTCTGGATGTTGACAATGGCCCGGAAGGCCTCACTCAGAAAGAAAACAATAGCCTTTACAGCAGTTCCGGTCTAAAAGCCGCATTTTGGGCTCTTCGCCCTGGCGGGATTCTGTCGGTCTGGTCTGCCGGGGAGAATGAAGCCTTTACCCTCAGTCTCAGGCAATGTGGATTTCATACGGAAAAAAAGACCGTTCGCGCCCGCAATTCTCAAAAAGGGGGCATGCATACCCTGTGGTTTGCCCAAAAGCCTAAAAGTGCTCTTTCTCCTCAGTCTTTTCAGGAGAGCTTACCCTTCAACAAATCCGCCAGACCCGCAAAGGCCTGAACCCCTGAACCCTTTTTCCCCGGCCGTCCGGGTGAATCCTGATCATAGGCATCTGCCACCTGGTCACGGGAATGTTCATTATCATGGCAATAAATGCATAAAAGTTCCCAGTTGCTTCCATCCGGCGGATTGTAGTCATGGTTGTGATCCCGATGGTGCACGGTGAGTTCACGCAGCCGCTTGCCGTCAAACTCACGTCCGCAATGGCCGCAGACCCAGGGAAAAAGCTTTAACGCCCGTTCCCGATAGGTGTTTTCACGCTCTTTCTGAGCGCGCAGGGCCTCATCAAGGTTTGTTTTATTCTTTTGATTATTTTTTACAGACATATGGAATTGCTCCTTTTGGGTTCCTTTCTTTTATGCTGAACATCAAATTACTGACCGAACTGAAATTCAAAAAGGGCCATAGACAATGAGCTAAAGGCGGATGGCAATAATATGCCGGGGAGATTCCCGGATGTTTTATAATCGAGCTCATGGCTCATTTTGTCCATCAGATACTCCTTAGCCCCTTGCTTGTAGCCTCATTCATTGTTTGATTTTTCACACGTCTCTCATTATAAAAGGTTGGCGAATAAGCCTGATCCGATTATCAGGAGAGCACTCGTGAAGAATTCCTTTATAGATCAGTTTTCTGAAAATATCAAATTTGATTACACCCGTTTTGACCGGGCCATCATCTGCGAATATATTCTGAGATTATTTTCATCGGTGGCCCTCAGAAGGCGGAGGGTTTAATGGTGCCAAATTGAGATTTGTTGAAAGGATTGATGCCGAAAAATTCAGCGGTCTTTGTCGGAAGCCATTGCCTTTTTGTGTAAAGACACAAAGAGCCTAAAACAAAAAAGCCGGTAGTCATGGAAACACCATGAATACCGGCCGTTATAACATGTTGGTAGCGACGCAGGGAATTGAACCCCGGACCCTGCGGATATGAGCCGCATGCTCTGACCATCTGAGCTACGTCGCCATGAACCAAAAACCCGACAAAAATATCACATAGAAATGTTAATTGTCAATACGTATTTTCAATTGCTGGATGCTTTCACAAACCCCACCACCTTGACATTGAAGTTCTGGAGTTTTTCAGGGAGGTCGGAAAATACAACCATAAAGGGGACACTGGCACCTGGTTTTATATTCACATTGGAATTATGATTTCCATCTTTGACCTCAAGGAGCTTGCTGATTTCAGCAATATCTCCTGTTTTCAGCATTTCTTCTGTTATGATGTTTCCACAGAATGCATTTTTTGTTTTTGCCACCGGTGTTTCTTTTGTGGATAAGGCTCCCTGAACTTCGATATGGCTGAAAGAAAGAGTTGAAGGGTTGTCCACACGCCCTGTAATTACGAACAGAGTTCCACCAGCGGAATTGGAAACAAATCGGCCGTTCACACTGTTTTCATTGGGGATCGGTTTTATATCCGTGGCTGCAGGGGCGGTTTTTTTCAGATATTTTTCGACAAACGGTATTTTGACGTCAGGCAGGTAAGGAATTTTATATCCGGTCATGATGCTGGCAACATAGGCCCCGGCAGCCACAAGAAAGATTAAGAGAAACAGCAGAACAGGAAGGCTGACCAGAGGTTTTTTCTTTCTTATGGACTTTTTCTCCAGCAAGTCCATTAAGGCAACTGATTCCTCGATCAGCGGTTTTTCTTCTATTGTTTCTTCTTTATTTGTATCTTTTCTCACAGGTTCTTTATCATCGGAATTGTCTTCCGGTTCGTTCTTTTGTTCTAAAACCGCATCATAGTCTGAGAAATCATCTTCCGGTGTGATTTCTGCGAGTTCTTCTTCCGGTTCATCCCTTTCAAGGGTGGGCGTTTCCTCCTTGTCTTCGAATTCCAGCATCATTTCAAGGGGTGGGTCATCTTTTTTCGGGTCAGGCGCGTTGGAAAGACCATCGGTTGAGTCATCGTCCACATCAAACTCCAGTTCAAACTCATTATCTTTCTCTGTTTCGCCTTCTTCCATGCTCAGCCCAGGTTCTTCAGCCTCATATGCCATGGGTTCAAATTCGATTCCATCAAAGTCATTGTCCTTCTGTTCCAGATCCTGAGTTGTAAATTCAGAATCCTCCAGAATTAGATCCTGACTTTCAAAATCCAATTCAGAATCCTTTAGCGAGAAATCAGTGTCCTCCATGTTAAAATCAGATGTGTCTTCAAAGATCGGAGCTTCTTCGGGAATAAAGTCAGGATTTTCTCCATCGGCTTGTTCTGGTTCCCGGGGCAATGGATAGACTGTGAAAGTGTTTTTGCAGACACTGCAACGCACTTTTGAACCGGTTTCTTTGACAAGAGAATCGTCAAGGTTGAAACTTGTTGAGCATTCTCCACAGGTAATAATCATTGGGTTCCCCTTATTCTGAAGTTTCAGATTTCCTAAAGTTTCAGGTCATAGATGGCAGGAAGGTTTCTATATTTCTCATTATAGTCCAGTCCATACCCGACAATAAACCCTTTTTCAAGCGAAAAACATGAATAATCCACATCAATTTTTACATTACGTCGTTCATGTTTGTCAATCAATGCACAGATTTTAATGGACCGGGGATTTAATGAAGTGATGGACTCAATGATCTTGATCAGAGTTTGGCCGGTGTCCACGATATCTTCAACGAGAATAACATCCCGGTTTTTGAGGTTCAGATCCGGTTTTTTGGTAAATACAAGATTTCCGGTGGAGGACGTTCCCTGATAGGAAGAAGCACCGATCAGATCAATCTCATGATCAATGGTGATTCTGCGGGAAAGGTCGGCAAGAAAAATAAATGATCCTTTCAAGATACCGACAAGAATTAGATCTTTTGTTTTATAGTCAGCGGAAATCTGTCGTCCTATTTTTTGAATCTGCTCATGAATTTCCTGCTCAGATATCAAGGGAATGAATTCAGGCATTTTATAAGTTATAATCCTGTTTTTTGAAGTTGCTGGATAATCTCTTTTTGTTTGTCGGTTAATTCTTTTGGCATGGTTATATTAATCACAACAAAGAGATCCCCGCAACCATTTCCTTTCATTTCAGGAATTCCTCGGCCGGGTATCCGCATTTTTGCCTTATGGTTTGTTCCTGCAGGGACCTTAAGATTGAGGGTCGTCCCGTCCGGTGTGACAATTTCCAGGGTGTCCCCGAGCAGGGCAGTGCTGAGCGAAACCTGCTTTGAGACCAGCACATCATTGCCTTCAACGGCATAACCGTCTGAAGGGATAAAATGGGACCGGATGTACAGATTACCTGCCGGGCCGCCATTGGGGCTCATTTGACCTTTTCCGGCCAGCCGGATTTTTTTGCCCTCGGCCAGCCCTTTGGGAATATTGACCTCAATGGCTCTGGTACTGCCGTCCTGGCTGATGGTGATGGTCTTTTTTGTACCATTCATGATTTCATGGATCGTCAGGGGGATTTCATATTCAATATCTTTACCTTTTGCCGGGGGCCTTTGTCGTTGACCAAAACCGCCCTGTCCGGCACCCTGGAAAAACGGATTGCCGCCGGCACCTGAAAAACCATTGCGCTGACCGCCTCTTCCAAATGAGGCTCCCCCCATGGATCCGCCGAATCCGAATTCCTTTAGAATGTCACCCATATCAAAGTTTCGGAAAATATCTTCCTGTGAAAATCGCTGCTGAAATCCGGCAGACCCGTATGTGTCATACTGATTTTTTTTCTCAGGATCGCTTAAGACAGCATAAGCTTCACTGATTTTTTTGAATTTTTCTTCCATTGCCTTATCCCCCTCTGTTTTATCGGGGTGATATTTCATGGCGAGTTTTCGATAAGCTTTTTTTATTTCAGAAGCGTCGGCGTTTTTTTCAATACCTAAAATTTTGTAATAGTCATCATCAGCCATATCATGTTCCTTTTACTCATAAATCCAATCAATTTAATTATTTGTGCCTTTTATAGTAAGTTTGAATTGTTTCAAGTCAAGTTTCCGGTTCTATTTTGAAAGGCTGAAATACCAACCATCAGAACGGATATGGCTGCTGGCGTCATCCCATCAATTCTGGATGCCTGGCCAAGGGATGTGGGAAGAATCCGATAGAGTTTTTCCTTCAGCTCGTTTGAAAGGCCGGGGGCCTTAGAATAATCAAAATCATCCGGTATCCGGATTCTTTCAAGATCTTTATATTTTTTGATTTCATTATACTGGCGCTGGATATAGCCTTCATATTTAATCTCGATCTCAGCCTGCTCCTCAGCCCTTTCAAGCACAGGCTCCGAAGGTGGGAAGATATTCTTTAGGGAGGCATAATCCAGTTCAGCCCGTTTTAAAAGCTGCTCAAGCTTAACCCCATTGGTGATGGGGGTTGTTCCTCTGGCCAAGAGGAATGCATTCATGGCTTCAGTGGGCTTCACCACAAAGGTTTTGATCCGATGGACTTCCTTTTGCGTCTGCGTTTTTATTTCTTCGCAGAATTTCAAGGTGTCGTTATCAATGAGACCCAGTTCGTTTCCGATGCCGGATAATCTCAGGTCGGCATTGTCTTCCCTCAAGAGGAGCCTGTACTCCGCCCTTGAGGTAAACATTCTGTAAGGCTCGTTGGTTCCCCGTGTTACAAGATCATCCACCATGACGCCCATATAAGCTTCGGAACGATCCAGAAGCAGGGGAGGGCGTTTCTGCACTGTGCAGGCAGCGTTAATGCCTGCCCATAATCCTTGGGCACCGGCTTCTTCATAACCGGAGGTGCCATTGATCTGACCGGCCAGAAACAGCCCTTTTATTTTTTTGGTCTCAAGAGTCAGGCAAAGTTCCAGAGGATTGATATAATCATATTCAATGGCATAGGCCGGTCTCATGATTTTTGCTTCTTCCAGGCCTTTTACGGATCGGACGATCCTGTACTGGATTTCCAGCGGCAGACTGTTTCCAAGGCCTGATGCATAAATTTCTTTTGTATGGAGGCCCTCATATTCCAGGATGACATGGTGGCTTTCCCGTTCGGGAAACTTGACGATTTTGTCCTCAAAAGAAGGACAGTAGCGCGCGGACTGGCCCTTGATATGGCCGCCGTAAAGTGCTGAATATTGCAGGTTCTGCCGGACAATGTCATGGGTATATGGATTGGTGCGGCCCATGAAGCTTGGTACCAAGGGGTTGGTGATGGTTTTTGTTGAAAAGGAAAACGGTTTTGGGGTGCTGTCCGACGGGTGAGCGACAAATTGTGAAAAATCAATGGTATCCGCATGGAGCCGTGGCGGGGTTCCGGTTTTCATCCTGCCAACATTAAACCCGAGATCGGCAAGATTCTGGGCAAGGCCGATGGATGAAAATTCTCCGGCCCGTCCAGCCTGGATTTTTGTCGCCCCGATATGAACCGTTCCTTTCAGAAAGGTTCCTGTTGCAATGACAACAGCCTTTGCAGCATATTCAAACCCGGTCTGATCCGTTATTCCCGTTATGGTATGGTTTTCAATCCGGAGTTCATGAGCCATGGCCTGTTTTAAATCCAGGTTTTTTGTTTTTTCAATCACGGCCTTCATATTTCTTGAATATAGCCCCTTATCATTCTGGGTCCGGGTTGAGTGAACCGCGGGGCCTTTGCTTGTATTTAAGGTCTTGTATTGAATGGCGGAAGAATCGGTGATTTTAGCCATTTCACCTCCCAGGGCATCCATTTCTTTCACCAGTTGTCCTTTGGCCATTCCGCCGATGGAGGGACTGCAGGGCATGGAAGCAATCTTATCCATATCAATGGTCAAAAGAAGGGTCGCACATCCCATGCGTGCGGATGCAAGGGCTGCTTCGCATCCAGCATGACCGGCGCCGATCACAATGACATCATAGTCTTTAATATCTGAATCCATGGCGGCAAAGTATATCCCTGCCTGAAGATTTGGTCAACGGAATTGAACTCTGAGGCTCAAATATGGAAGTAAATGAGAAGCAACTGTTTTGCCGATTATCTTTTCGGCACCCTTGATTTGTTCTTTAACACAGGAAATAAATCGCACCCGGCAGATTGACTGTGTACCGGGTGCGGTTTATTTTAAGCTAATATCGTTTCCAGAAAGGTACCGTTGACATTTTATTGGCCTTAAAATCAGCCTCCGTCAGTTGGTAGACCGCTATTTTGGGATCAGCACAGTCGCCGTTTGCAGTGCAGGTGATAGTGCCGGTGAGGCCCTTCATCCCTTTTGTTTCGTGCAATGCCTTATTGAGTGTGTCTCTGTCTATTTCAAGGGCATCGCCTTTAACAACAGCAGCTTTTTCAAGAGCCTCGAATATCAGGAACATGGCATCATAAGCATGGGCATGGTAAGGCGCTTCCGGGGCAACGCCGTATTTTTGCTTATATTTTTCAAGGAAAGAGCTATAAGAAGCATCCATGGCAGTAAAATCAGGGCTGGAATGATACATGCCGATGGCTGCATTACCGGCAGCAGCAAGAAAAACAGGAGCAAAGGAACCATCCGAACCCATGATGGCAACTTTTTCCAGACCTGAAATCTCTTTGGACTGGCGGACACAAAAAGCGGTTTCCGCAGGAAACATCGGCATATAAATCATTTGTGGCGCAGCACTGGCAATTTTTGTCAGAACCGGTCTCATATCTGTATCACCAGGAGAAATCGCTTCGATAGATGTCATGGTCCCGCCAAGTTTTTTAAATGTATCCGCAAATACCTGGGCAAGCGATTGAGTCATGATACCTCCGTCATGGATGGCTGCCGCCTTTTTAAGTCCTAATTTTTTAAAGATAAATTCTGCTGCGACTGCACCCTGGACTTTATCATTATGACAAGTTCTCAGGTATCCGGCAAAGTCGGGCCCACTTTCAGGATCTGTCAGGAAAGGGGCTGTCGTGGATGGAGAGATGGAAGGTATCCTCATTTTCCAAAGAATGGGCATACCGGCTTTTGCAGCACTGGAGCAACTTGCGCCAATGGCCATAAGGACCGTCGGGTCTGATGCGATTCTGGATGCAGCAGTCTGACCGCCTTCCGGGGTGCATCCTTCATCCTGGCTGCTCAGTTTGATGGGGTGACCTTTAAAAGATCCGCCTTTGGCATCGATAGCCAGTTCAAGGCCCCGAATGATATCAACCCCAAGAACTAAAACAGGACCGCTTGTTGCAAGCCAGGTTGCCAGATGGATAGGCTCTCCTTTTTTTATTACGAGGACATTTCCTGCTGTAGCCGGGCCGGCAATCAGACCAAACAGGAAGCAAACGGCAATTAACACTCTGAATAAATGTTTCATAGGACACTCTCCCTTTAACCAATAAATAGTTTTATGTTAAAATATTCGGGTCAAATGCTGATATGAATGTTTTATCTGTGCTTTGACCCGGCTGGTATAACCTTTTTATTGCGTCCGGTTTTAAATTTTATTAGACCCTGTCCACTCATTATTGGTAAATTTGTTTATGATACCTCACCGGAGCCATGTGCAAGAATAAATTGTTTGATCCTTTTTTCTGTATTTTCGGACCGGCCGGACAGGACCATGGCTCTCCCTTCTTTAAATTTGGCTGCTATTTTTGCGGCATATGAATTCAGCAGGTCATCCAGTTCCTCTATCTTGCAAACCTGATTCACCAGACCGATCCGGAAAGCTTCGGCGGCATCTATGTCACGGCCCGTCAGCATGAGTTCCTTTGCCCTTGTAGCGCCGATGATCTGTGGCAAAAGCCGGGTGGAGGCATTGGAATAAAAAAGTCCCAGATCCAGTTCGGGTAACATAATTCGCGTATCCTCCGCTGCAATGCGTAAGTCGCAGGCAAGGGTGTGCTCAAACCCGCCGCCAACCACCCAGCCATGATATCCCGTTATAATGATGCCGGGATGACCCATCATGGCAACGGTCAGATCCTGCCAGGACCAGAGGTAATCAACGGCATCAGATGCCTTTTCCTTATTTGTCAGAAGATCGTAGCCGTATTTCAGATCAGCACCAAAAGTAAAATTTTTTCCTTTGGCTGAATAAATGACACACATGTCTTCATTCTTCCGGCTGAGTTCAAAAGCTTCGATCAGCAGGCTGAGGATTTCCTTGGTGATGGGATTGGATTTTTCCGGATGGTTCAGTGTAATACGACCGATGGGGCCATTTTTTTCATACAGCACTTTATCGCTCATAGCAGTCCCTCTTTTATTTTTTTTATGATTTCAGTTTGTAGCAGAGCCCGGTTGATTTTACCGATATGGGTGACAGGCAGGTCATCCTTAATGATAATGCGTTTGGGAACTTTGAATTTGGCCAGTTGGGTTTCACATAGGTTGATCAGATGGTCCGGATCAATGGCTGATCCGGATGCAGGGCTGACAATTAGCCACACAACTTCTCCGAGAATTTTGTCCGGTACCCCGATGGCCGCTGCAATGCCGACGGAAGAATCCTGGGTGACCACCTCTTCAATCTCTGCTGGCATCACCGTATAGCTGCCGACCCGGATGATATGTTTTGTCCGGCCTTTGATAAATAATTCGCCCTCTTTGGTCAAATAGCCAAGATCCCCTGTTCTGCAATACCCATCGTGCGTAAATCCCTGTCGATCCTCATCCGGCATTTTAAAATACTTTTTGATGGTGAAGTCACTTCTGACCAGGACCTCACCTTCCTCATATTCCGGCAGATCATGGTCTTCCCGGTCCACAATTCTGATGCTGTATCCCGAAAGAGGGTGTCCTACAAAGCCCTGTACAATTTTTTGAATATCGTCTCCGGGCTCTGTAAAGGTCACCTCGGCTCCGGCTTCGGTACTGCCGTACCCGATAATGAGATTCGGACATATCCGGGTCTGGATCTGCTCCAGCAATTCAGTCTCTGTCTTTTCCCCTGACAGAACGGCCAGCTTTAAAGAAGAAAGATTATAATCCTTTAATTGCGGTGTGATGAGCATAATCGCATACATGGTGGGAACGCCGCCGATCCATTCTATATTTTCTTTTTCAACGGTTTCGAAAATATGGACAGGGCTCCAGGTATCATTGACAAACATTTCCATGCCACCGGTAATCCCCATTCCCATCAACTCAACCGTTCCACCGACATGACTGGGCGTGAGCGAGACAATGGATTTGATTCTTTTGGGCCCATCCTCATATCCAAGGTGTCTGTTAATAATGGACACCTCTGCTGCGGCCATACCGGCAACATTGATTTTTGACAGCATGGCGGCCTTGGGAGTGCCTGTGGTTCCGCCGGTAAAAACAATCAGCAGATCATCGTTTTTGTTCTGATCCGTTTTTGCATGTGTAAGGTTTTCATCTTCAGTTGGGCCTGATACCAGCAGATCTTCAAATGATAAACCTGTCCCTCGTTCACCCACTGTCACGTATTGAACCTGGGGGGCAATGTCGAATTCATTCATAATGTCATGCAGGATAGTCTCAGTATCGGAGCTATCCTGATGCCTTAAACTGATCAACACGGCGGGGTGTAAATGGGATAGAAATTTTTTCAGGTCAGCCGATTTATATTTTACATCCAGAGCACAGATAACAGCACCGATTTTGTCGGCTGCGATCAGGGTAAAAAGATATTCCGGCGAGGCCGGGAGCATGGTTGCAATAATATCTCCTTTTTTTAACCCGATATGTAAAAAGGATTTGGCAAGGGTGTCTGTCTTTATATCAAATTCTTTCCATGTGAAATGCCTGTCCTTAAAATGGATTGCTGGCAAATCGGGATAGACAGATGCCCAATAGCTGACATATTGCCAAAGGTAGCTCATTTTTTTTTCGTTCATAAAAACTCCCAGCTTGTTCCAAAATCAAGCCAAACATGAAGGTTAAAAATTTATTCAAAAGAATAATAAATAACCATAACATAAAAATTATACCCAAGGTCAACATATTGACAAAAAGAATGTCTGTCAAGAAGAATTTTTGTATGGATTAAAATAAAATTTAAAATGATTTCAGAGGTATGAAATTCTTTATTTGATCATCAAGGATGCCGGGAATGTAAGAAACGATCATCAGGATTGAAAAAAAGAATCGACCATGGACAGGATAATTTTTTGGCATGCGGTCAGATCAACCGCGTGGCTGTCTGAAATATACTGTAGGCCCAGTCCGTCCAACATCCCCTGGAGTACAGCAGTGAGTGAGGCGGTGTCGATTTCTGATATTTTTCCCAGTTTACCGTCTCTGCTTAAAAGCTGGGCAAGACTTTCCCGGCATTCAAAAAAAGTCTGTGAACTGAATAAGGGATCTTTTGTGTTGAGATTCAGGTTCATCCCGAGTTCCATAAGAATGGAAAATTTATCCCTGTTCTCTTTGATAAATTCAAGATAGGCTTGGATATAAGCCTTGAGTTTGTCTGAAAGCGGCGTAATATTTTTTATGTGTTCCCTTGTATGGGATCTCAATTCCTCAAGGAGAACCTGACTGATCTGGACTGCCAGCTCGTCTTTATTATTAAAATAATAAAAAACCACGCCTTTGGTAAAGCCAGCTTCTTTGGCAATATTCGCGATTGTGGTCTTCTGATACCCTTCTCTGGAAATGATTGCAATGGCAGTGTCAATGATCTGTTTTCTTCGGTGAACCTCTGTGAAGGTCATCTCGGACTCAAGTTTCTTTTGGCTTTCCATTTTTTTTCAACTCCTGAATAATTTTTATACCAGTGGTGAATTATTATACCAATAGATATTTTATGTCAATATTGGCGATGTGATTGCAACAATTCTTAACGAGAAATATTTTTAAGCTGCCCTGTGTTTTAAAATAAATTCAGAAAAGGGGGCGCCATTTTCAAATCAATTTTTGTTTGACACAAATCTCAACATACCCGTATGCTTGAAACGATGCCTGGGGCAAATACCGATCTGTACAATCAGGGGAATTTATTTTTATTGGGGTGGTGGGCAGGAAGCATGGATAAGAAAAAACGATATTCGGATTATAATGCATACCTAAGGCGCCTGTTCGGCGAGCGGGTACAGAAAATCTCCATTGATGCCGGACTGTCCTGCCCCAACCGGGACGGGCGCCTTTCCCGGTCGGGGTGTATCTACTGCAATGAAAAGGGTTCGGGTTCGGGGCTGTCAGAAAAGGGATTGTCCATCACAAAACAGATCGAGGCCGGGAAAATCGGGAGTACGAAGAAATACAAGGCCAAAAAATTTCTGGCCTATTTTCAATCCTATTCCAATACCTACACCACGGTTGGTCATATAAAAGCAATGGTTGATGAAGCCCTTTCCTGTGAGGGCATGGTGGGCATGGCCATCGGCACCCGGCCCGATTGTATTGACTCAGAAAAATTGAACCTGATCGAAACCTATACAAAAAATAATCTTGTCTGGATCGAATACGGTCTTCAGTCGGTTCATGATGACACATTGAAGCGGATCAACCGGGGGCACACCTTTCAGGATTTTACCAGTGCTGTTCATCTGACTCTGAACCGAGGCATTCAGATCTGTACCCATGTGATCCTGGGACTTCCGGGTGAAAATAAACAGATGATGCTGGAGACGGCGGAAATATTAGCCGACAGCGGTATAAACGGGATAAAGATCCATCTGCTGTATGTCGTTAAAGGAACCGCTCTTGAAAAAATGTGGCTGCAGGGGGAGTATGCCCCCCTGGCGCAGGCAGAGTATGTGGATATTGTCTGTGATTTTCTTGAATTGCTTCCGGAGCATATCATTATCCAGCGGATCACGGGAGATCCCCATCCGGATGAATTAAGGGCTCCCCTATGGGCCGCCCAATACAGGGAAACCTTTAATATGATCCAGGATATGCTTGAAAAGCGGGATACGTTCCAGGGCAGAAAGTATAAAGGGGGGTAAAGTTAAGGGATCAATCAGACAGGGACCGCTGGAAATTTTTCGACATATGGCTTTCGATATCCCCCCCTCCGTTTTTTTTTAAAATCATGCATTCGGTTCCTTCAAGGCTGTTGACGAGCCTGAGACTTTCTTCCACATCCATGACCATCAAAGCTGTGGCAAGCCCGTCGGCAAAGGTGCAGTCTTTTGAGATGACGGATGCGCTGACGATCTGATTGTCCATCGGGAACCCGGTTTTCGGATTAATGATATGGGAATAGGATTTACCGTTCAGTTCAAAGAAATTCCTGTAATTGCCGCTGGTGGCAATGGCCTGGTTGCTTAACCGGACAATTTTATACAGATTCTGTTTTGACGCGTCTTTATCCGGTCTGCTGATACCTACGGCCCAGGGCTCTCCTTTCTTGTTTTTTCCTGCTCCATATAGCTCTCCCCCGATTTCGATCAGCACGTCATGAATGCCTGAGGAAAGAAAAAGAGCAGCAACGGCATCCACGCCATACCCTTTTGCAATGGAGCTTAAATCCAGGGTAACATCTGCATCTTTGGAGATCGTATGATTTTCTGAGAGCCGGATATGATGGAATCCGGTTTTGGATAACCCAAGGGTTATCTCTGAAGGATCTGGAATTTTATTTTCACTGTTTTTTGTTCCAAACCCCCAGAGATCCACAAGGGGCTTCACCGTCCCGTCCCATGCCCCTTGGGTCAGATGATAAAGGTTTTGGGATGTCAGGAGAACGGAGTAAAAATCAGAAGGGACTCTCATATCCGTGTTGATCTTTTCGCGATTAAACCGGGAAAGCCTGCTTTCAGGGTCAAACATTGAAAAGGTTTTGTTGATATCCTTGAGGCAGATATCCACCCGGGTCTGCCATGAATTTACATCTTCATTCTTATCCGACAAAAATTTAATGGTATAAAAGGTCCCCATGGTTTTGCCGGACAGGGTAAATTCAGTCTTTGAATTAAATGAAAACCCCTGTGAGTGAAAGATCAGGAAAAAAAATACCCCATAAATCAGCATCAGTTTTTTTATTTTCATATGATAAGAACATCCTTGGTATATATTTTTCCATTCAATATATGTATCTTTATATTATTGCAAGACCCTTTACATTCAGGAGAATATGGAAACAAGAAGTGTAAAATTAACAAAAATACCGGTAGAACTGTACAAAATTTTAAAATTTGAAAGCCTTGCAGCCAGCGGAGGGGAAGCAAAACATATGATTTCGGAAGGGCGTGTAAGGCTAAACGGGAGGGTTGAAACACAAAAACAAAAGAAAATTTATCCCGGCGACATCATTGAAATTGAGAGCTTTCGGCTTGAAATAGAAACCGATGTACTCACCTGAAAACAAATAACACTCACGGCTGTGGCAATATTGATGGAATTTTTCTTCCCGAACATGGGAATGTGGACGAACTCGTCACAGGCTTCCAGGACATGGGATGAAATTCCGTATTCTTCATTGCCGAACACAACTATGGTGTCCTCCTGCCAGGGATAATCACAAAAAGAACGGGAGTTCTTTATGGTTTCGATTCCAATGATCCTGTAGCCGGCCTTCTTTTTTCCATACAGACAGCCGGCAAGATCGGTTACAATTTCCTCTTTGACCCATTTTTCAGCTCCCATGGCGGTTTTTTTTATTCCGGGATGATCCTTTCCCAGGGTGTTGCCAAGAATGACGGAAGAAAACCCGGCAGCTTCGCTTATCCTGAAAATGGAGCCCACATTATAAAGGCTTCGTATCCCGTCAAGGGCGATATGGCAGTTGATATCCGTCAGGGTAGGAGATAATCCGACATCGCCTGTCCGAACAGTTTCAAGTAGATCATAATCCCGGAGGATACGGCCTTCAGCCGAGCGATGGAGATGAATCCGGTCGGAAATGCATTCGATCCATAATCTTATTGTGTCTGTATCAGGCGGGATAAAAGGCGCCATCCCGGCCCATTCTAGAACTTCATTGTATTGCCGGGAAAAAAGTTCAAAACCCCTTTGGCTCATCCGGTTGGTGATTAGTTTCTGATAGAATCCGGATAACCATGCAACCATCTGCCTGTTCCGGCTTTCAATGGAAAGGGATAAAAATTTTTTTTTTGTAAATGAAAAAGAATCCATGAGAATTTTATATCAATAATAAGCGGTTCATTAAATAATTTATTTTAATTAATTTTGACGGACTGCCGATAAGCATACCACCTGGAATATGTGATCATTCCCCATTTTTAAGGAGAAACAATATGAGCAGCATACAGAGCCAGCCTTTAACGGCAGTGCCATCATATCCGCAGAGCACCTTGTCTGACTCTCAATTTTCACACTATGTGAAAAAACAGTCTTTTAGCGCCTATGAGAGCCTTGATGCCGGATTGACCATCAAAACCAGGGAAGGCGATCTGGTTACCCTTTCATCCAACACCTATTCAAAACTGGACGCATTCCTGTATAACAGCAAAGGGATTTTGCAAACCGATGCCGGAAAGGTGGCTGTGACACAGACTCAAAGAGAAATCACCCTGGCCTCAGGGGAAAGCTTTACATTTTCAATTGCAGGGGATTTGAACGAGCAGGAGCTTAAGGATGTTGAAGCCATTGTAAAAGGGATTGATGGGGTCATTTCCGAAATGGCCCAGGGTAATATGAATGATGCCGTTGCAACTGCTCTTTCCATGGGGGGATATGATTCCATTGCCGCCTATGCTGCTGATATTACCTATGAGAAATCTTATGCAATGACATCGGAAATTGAAGCCGATCAACGAGGAGTCGCTCCTGAGACTGCTGTAACACCGGATGAATTTTTTGAAAAGATGGCTGAAATGATTAAGCAGCTTGATGAAAAGCTGGCGGATAAAGCTCAAAAACCCATTGAAAAGCTCTTTGGGCATCATCTGGGGAATATGAAGGGAAACAGCAGCGGGGAAGACGGGTCACTTTATAATGAAATTGAAAATGCAGGAAAAAAGATTGATAAGCTGATTGAAAAAATAACAGCGGGAATTTTTAAAGATCAATTGTCGGCGTTTCTCGGATAACTACAAATAATATAAAAGGGAAAAAGGCTGATATCCTTCATAGAATGGGGTATCAGCCTTTTTATATTTTAAATGAGATTTTTATTTTGCCGGCGGAGGGGTGAACACCCTTTGGGCCAGTTCATTGTCCATCATCAGCACGCCGTGGCCTTCACCGCCGATGAGTTTTAATTTGTTCACAATGGTTTCCATTGAAGATTCTTCTTCCACCTGTTCTTCAACAAACCAGTTGAGATGGATCCTGGCAGCATGATCATTCTCTTTGATGGCCAGATCCATGAGATTATGAATCAGGCTTGTAACCAGTTTTTCATGTTCATAGGCCATTTCAAATACTTCAAGGGAGTTTTTGAATTCTGTTTTCGGGACCTCAATGGCTTTTAAATACACCCTTCCTCCCCGGTCATTGACAAACTGGTACATTTTCATGGCATGCAGTCTTTCTTCCTGAACCTGAACCAGGAAAAAGTTTTCAAACCCTTTTAACCCGGCAGAGTTAAAATATGCAGCCATGGAAAGGTAAAGGTATTCGGAGAACAATTCTCGATTGATCTGTTGGTTGTAAGCATCCTGCAGTTTCTGTGAAATCATGGGACCTCCTTATGGGTAAATGATCTAATCATCATCATGATGATCGGATTTTTTATTTTTCTTATGTTTATACTTTTCTTTATAATTTCTCAGTTTATGGGGCACATCACCCCTGTCCGCAAGACGCCATCCTCTGTCAAGGCTTGCAGACACAAGCCACCTGCCATCTGAAGACATCCGGATATAGAGATTGTCACTATAGTAGGTGTCAGGATCCCTGACAACGATATAAACATCTATATCCGAATCATATTCAAGGTCATGTCCGTCATGGTGTTTGTAACGGTATCCATGGGCCGGAGCATGGGGCGGCGGGCCTTGTCTGTGATAAGATCTGTCCGGGTGGCGGTCATAACGGTCACGGTCATCCATCACCACACAACCTGAGAATATAAAAAGTCCAGAAAAGATAATCGCGGCAATTGTATTGATTTTCAATTTCCCCCCTTTTTCATGGTTTATAATTCAAGATACTAAGCATCCTGTTCTTTTTTGAAAAGGGCTTCAACAAGACAAATGGCATTATTTTTAAAGTTGGCGGCCATATTTTGTCCGAAAAAGGCGGCCTTCTTCCCAAAGACAATGCCGGGCCCCAGGGTATCCAGCCGTGGGGTATGAGTTACGGAAGCCTTCCTGACTTTTTCCCACCAGATAGCGGCTTTCATGCTTTCATCGGAAATAAAATGATTTTTAAATCCTGCCTGTTCAATGATTCCGGCAAGCGCTTTCCAGGACTCAAGAAAGGACAGGGATGCTTTGGATGCCCAGGGAACTGGATAGCCCATATCTCGGCCCGGGCCTTGGGTGATTTCATGGAGAACCAGTTTTCCGCCCGGTTTCAGCACCCGGTAAAATTCTTTTACGGCTTTTGCCTTATCCTCGATATTCATGAGAATATGCTGACACAAAACCGCATCAAAAGAGTGATCATCAAAGGGCAGGGCGGTCACGGAACCTTCCTGGAACAAGGCCCTTTCTTCAAGCCCGGTGCATTTTGTCAAAAACACGGCGCATTCGATAAACGCATCCGAGAGATCAAGACCCGTGACCCGGCAATGGAAGTCTTTGGCCAGGAGCCTGGAAGATCCGCCAATGCCGCAGCCTGCATCCAGGACTCGCTCATCCGGTGAAAAACCAGCTTTTTTGAAAAGCTCGATGCTGGATACTGCCCCACCCGTATGAAGCTGATCCACAGGGGCAAGATCTTTTAATTCAAGCCGGTCCATGTCTTTGCTGGTCTTCTCCAATGCATTTTTTATCTTTTGCAGCAGATTGTCTGAATGATAATGCGCTTTTATTTTCAATTCTTTTGCAAGCATAGGCCTTTTACCTTTCGGCAAGATTGTTTTTAAAGATGGATACTGCCTTTTCGATTTCATCTTCAGTCACCACCAGCGGCGGCATCAGCCGGATGGACATTTCTTTGGGAGAATTGATCAGAAACCTTTCTTTCAGGCATTTGGCGACAACATCAGCTCCTTTTGTTTTCATGAGATCAAATGCGATCAACAGCCCCTTTCCCCTGATATTTTCAATCTCATATCGTTCTGAGAGTCTGGTCAGCCTTTTCATCATCAGATCACCCATTTTTCGGGTGTGTGTAACCAGATTTTTGTTCAAAATCTCATTGAGAACTGCCAGCCCCACAGCCATGGCCAGGGGCTGTGCCGTATAAGTGCCGCCCTGATCACCGGGATCAAAAATATTCAATCTTTCTTTTGCAAGCAGCGCCGAAAGCGGAAATCCGCCTCCGATGCCTTTGCCAAGGGTCATGATATCCGGCTCAATGCCGTAATGGTCATAACAGAAGAGCTTTCCGGTTCGTCCCATGCCGGTCTGGATTTCATCGAAAATAAGAAGGATATCTTCTTTGTCGCATAGTTCCCGCAATGCCGTCACATAGTCCGGATCAGCCACATTGACTCCGCCTTCGCCCTGGATGGGTTCGATCATAATGGCGCAGGTGTTTTTTGTGACGGTTTTCCGAACCGATTCAATATCATTGAAGATGGTTTTGATAAACCCTTTGGTTTTGGGTTCAAACAGCTTTTCCCATTCTTCTTTGCCTGATGCGGCCATGGTGGTCAGCGTTCTTCCATGAAACCCGCGAAGGGTTGTGATAATGTCGGATGCCCCGTTCTTGAATTGACTGCCGTATTTTCTGGCCAGTTTGATGGCCCCCTCATTGGCTTCCGCACCGGTTGAAGTAAAGAACACCCGGTCAAAACAGCAGTGACGGGTCAGCAGATCTGCATATTCCAGCATGGGCACATTGTAGAAAGAAGGACTTGCATTGATGAGGGTCCGAGACTGCTCAGAAAGAATATCGGAAATGGTTTTGGGCGAATGACCCAGGCAGTTCACGGCCCATCCGCCGATGAAATCCAGATATTCGTTGCCTTCCGTATCCGTGAGTGTGAGGCCCTGCCCGCTTTGCATAATGATGTCGGGCCGGTTGGTGACCTTGAGCAGTTTGGTTTCTGCTGTTTTTAATAATTCTTTTGTTTTCATTGATCTTCCTTTTAAATATAATTTATTCCTTTCCACGATATTTCTTAAGTGACATCCAGCCGAAAACCGGCCCAAGAACCAGGGGAAGAAAAGCTGTTCTGATTCCCAGGGTCTTGATCCAGACATCCAGAAGCTCGATGGTGACAATGGTGATCAGAAAGCCGATGCAGTTGACAATGGTCAGTGCCGATCCCACATAGTCCCTGGGTGCAAAAAGGGTATTCAGGGTTGAGAACTGGGGAGAATCTGCGACCACGGCCGCCCCCCAGATAAAAACAAGGATCAAGGCCGCCCAGACCGGCAGGTAAAACAGCAGCGGAGAGATGAGGCAGAGGACACCGGAGACGAACAGGGAGGTCATTGCGACCCTGCGGCTGCCGGTTCTCAAGGCAATGAGGCCGCCTGCCGCGCATCCTATGAACCCAGCCACAAAAAAGCCAAAGGACAGCGCGGCAGCATGGCTGTCAACCAGGGCTGCAATCAGGGACGGGACATAGGCAAAGACGGCATAGAGTTCCCACATATGGCCGAAATAACCAAAGGCGGAAGCCCTGAACCCGGGATGACGGAAAACGTCCCGGATTACCGTAAGGTCCAGGTGGCTGGCCTTGGGCAGGTAGGGGCCGTCTTTGACCAGGAAAAGCTGGATCATCCCCCCGGCTGCACACAGAACCGAAGTGACCGCCAGGATGGTTCGGCCGATTCCCTGCCAGTCCAGCACCCGGATGAGATAAGGAAACCCGGCGGCCAGCACCAGGGCCCCCACGAGCCAGCCCAGAGCCTTGGAAACCGTTTCAGGATACCAGGAGGCGGCAATTTTCATCCCCACCGGATAAATCCCGGCAAGGCTGATGCCGCAGATGACCCGGGTGATCAGCAGCATTGGAAAATGGTTTGAAAGAAAAATCCCGGAAAAATTGAATAAGGCCCCGATGAGAGAACAGATGAAAAAGACCTTTGCCGGTGAAAACCGGTCGGAAAGATTCAAAGCGGCAAATACCAGGGTGCCGCAGATAAATCCGAACTGGATCGCGGATAAGAGGATGCCCTGTCCCTGGTAGGCCACATTGGCGGCAAACCAGATGGACCCGGAAAGAAATTGCGAAACAATGATAAAAAAAAGCCGCATTCAGGATTGTTCCCCTGTGTGTAAAAGGAAAAACCTTAAATGATTGCCTAAAGGCTGTCAACCGCTTTTCAGTCCTTGCAAAAGGTTTGAAAAAGAATTGGATAAGCCCCATCTCCTTGCCCAACATGAAAATCACCGGTTTTATCCGATGTATTTTTGTTATTGGGATATAAACCTTTTTGTAAATTCATTTCTGGGTGGTTTAACTCTTCTTGCATAACAAATTCATTATCAATTTGATCAGAATGTCTTTTTGTTTCGGGTCTGATTCAGCAACCAGGAGTGTCAGTGCTGCCAGGCCCGTATCATTGATGACCGGTATTCCGTTCTCAGACAACAGGCAACCATTTCGGTGTAAAAAATCCACGAATAAAAATGCGCCGCTTCGTTTATTTCCGTCCGTGAAAGGATGGTTTTTTACCACAAAATAGAGCAAGTGCGCGGCTTTGCTCTCAATCGTGGGATAGGCCGGTTCTCCAAAGACAGTTTGATCAAGGTTGCCGAATATGGCTGCAAGATTATCGGCACGGGATGGATGGGCAAACAGGTCAGAGGCCTCTCCTTT
>JFJP01037132.1_pt1 | contig 43219 bp, 39 predicted proteins | sample 431651 | NCBI WGS metagenome assembly JFJP01 (sample SAMN02602958, study PRJNA72255) | Microbial mat metagenome, whole genome shotgun sequencing project. | biome: fresh water; feature: sink hole; material: water; isolation source: purple microbial (photo- and chemosynthetic) mats found in...
ATAATTAGTGCCATTGGTAAAAATAAGAAAAAGACAGCATCTCCGCCTCCTGTGAACGAAGATTACGAACCTGAGGCTTCAGTTCCATCAGAACGGAAATGGACAAAAAGCTTTGAGGATATTTTATCCGAGGTTATGGATCTGCCACCACAACAGGAGATTATTAATCGTCCAGGTAAAGAGGTGGTTGAAAATAAAGTGAAGGAGGAAGCTGATTCCTTGGAAGCAGTTATCGATGAATCTTTTACGTACGATGCTCCTGAAAATATTAAAATGGGAAAAACAGCTAAACTTGCGCCAGTCTTTAATTTAAATGTAAGTGAAAAGGAACTTGAAGAACCTGTTTTTAAAGAAGGGGAATTTGACATTCGCCAAGGTATTATTTATGCCGAAATTTTAAACCGGAAATATTTTTGATTGGTTAAAATTTGTAAATTAGGCCTATTGTTTTTTGATATTTTTCCATAAATATTTTGTTTTATTTTTTTGTATATGTTTTATAACTTGTTGGTTAGGATAGTATAGTTTAAATAATATATTTGTATCGGGAAAAGGGTTCCGAGTCATCGGGATTCTTTTTTGTTTTTAATAATTATTCATTAGGAGGTTTTACAATGGCTAACGTTTCATATTTAACAGAGGAGGGTCTACATAAACTTAAAAGCGAATTGGAACATTTGACCAATATAGAAAGGCCAAGTATTTCAAGGCAAATTGCTGAAGCTCGCGATAAAGGAGATCTTTCGGAGAATGCGGAATATGATGCTGCAAAAGATGCGCAAGGGATGCTCGAGCTTAGAATCAAGAAGTTAGAAGATATTATTTCTAATTCGAGAGTTATTGATGGCTCGCGAATTGAAACAGATAAGGTTCAGATTTTGAGTAAAGTGAAAATTAAGAATTTGAAAACTAATGCTGTAATGGAATATTTCCTGGTTTCAGAATCCGAAGCAAACCTAAAAGAAGGAAAATTATCGGTAAGTACTCCTATTGCCCAAGGGTTAATTGGTAAGAAACCGGGCGATGTAGTGGAAATTACAGTGCCTTCGGGAAAAATGTCATTCGAAATAGTTGAAATAAATCGTTAAACCGAAATCATGGCTACTATTTTTTCGAAAATTATAAAGGGGGAAATACCAAGCTATAAAATTGCAGAGGATGATAACTATTTTGCATTCCTTGATATTAATCCGCTTGCAAAAGGTCATACGCTGGTCGTGCCTAAAGTTGAAACGGATTACATTTTTGACCTCGATGATACTGTAATTGCAGGTATGATGGTTTTTGCCAAAAAGGTTGCCAAAGCTATTGAAAAATCGGTTTCTTGTCAACGGATTGGGATTGCCGTTATAGGTATGGAAGTTCCACATGCGCATATTCATTTAATTCCCTTGAATACTATACACGATATAGATTTTTCAAAACCGAAACTTAAGTTTTCGAAAGAAGAATTTGAGAGTACATCGGGTAGTATAAAATCCAATTTATAGTCTTACTTGAGTCTACCAGGGTTTTTGTTTATAAACTCTTTCCAGCTTTTAGCTCCGCTATTAATATTTTCATTTTTATTCTGGAAAAAATGACAAAGGGCTGCAGCTAATCCATCTGTAGCATCTAAATTTTCAGGGATTTCTTGAAGTCCAAGCATTTTTTGAAGCATAAAAGCAACTTGTTCCTTACTGGCATTTCCTTGTCCGGTTATTGACATTTTAATTTTTCTAGGGGCATATTCAAAAATTGGTATGGACCTCGAAAGAGCTGCTGCTATTGCTATTCCTTGCGCTCTTCCTAATTTCAGCATCGACTGAATGTTTTTCCCAAAAAATTGCGCTTCAATAGCTAATTCATCAGGATGGTATTGTTCTATTAGTGATAGCGTCCGGTCAAATATCATTTTTAGTTTTACAAAATGGTCATCCAACTTTTGAAGGTCTATGATGCCGATAGAGATTAAAAAAGGTTTGTTTCCTTTAATTTCTATAACTCCATATCCCATGATTGTTGTTCCCGGATCTATTCCAATAATTACGCGCTCTTTCACAGGGAAGTATTAATTGTGTTATTTCTTTTCTTCAACTTGCTGACGATAACTCCTCCAATAATAAAAATCAATCCAATAAAAGTGGTGCCGTAAATTGGTTCTTTGAGAAAGATATGAATAAAAAATAGAGATATAAAGGGCGCAAAGTATACCAAATGGCTTACTTTTCCTGAATCTTTGCTCAATTGAAGCGCTTTTAACCATATGAGAAAAGTAAAGCCCATTTCGAAGAAGCCTATATAGATAGAAGCTAAAACCCCTTTAATCTGAAAATGATGAAATCCATTGGTAATTAGCATCAATAGTGTAATGTATATTCCGGCAAAAATGAAATTAAGAAGCAGTCCAGACTCCTGATACTTTAAACGAGAAGCGTTTAATAACCAATAGGTTGCCCAGATTAATGAGCTTCCGATGGAAAAAGCGACACCCATTGGGTTCTCAATATCTGTAATAGAAGATCCTCCCTGCATTGAGATAATTAAAACGCCCAAAAAACTTATAAAAATTCCGAGAATTGCTGCTTTTGATATTTTTTGTTTTAGAAAGATAATGGATAGAAGTACCAGTATTAATGGCCACGTATAATTTAGTGGCTGGGCAATTTGAGCGGGTAAAACCGAGTAAGCTTTGAAAAGAACTAAATAATAGAGAAAAGGATTTAGTAAGCCTAAAAAAGCACTTTGCAATATAAACCTCCTGTCTATTTTATAAAACTCTTTCCATTTACCAGTAAAAAAAATATAAGAAGAAAGTCCGGTAATAGCTGTGTAACAAGAAATAGACAGTGTTTGAATAATACTTAACTGACTCAGTGCAATTTTAAAAGCAACGGCAACTGTCGACCAGCATAATATGGCCAAAGCGGCATATAGATAAGCTCTTTCCTGATTTTTCAATATTTTTAAGATAAATGCTTTGCAAAAATATCGATTTTGTTAGCATAATCTATACTTTCAACGAATACTTATTTGCCTTCTTGAAAATTTAGAATAAAACAGTATATTCGCTCATTGAACAAACGTAAAAATGAGGACAACCCTGTAATTGAATTTAAATTATTTAAAATATTCAGACAATTATCGGTTTGAGGTTAAAATAAATTAAGATGGAAACTAATATCATCACTCTTATTCATCAATTTGCTATTGAAGGGACATGTTTAGATTTTGAACCTATCAAATCAGGTCATATTAACGACACATATCTTATAAGAACAATTGAATCGGATAAGCCCGACTATATTCTTCAAAAAATTAATAATTCAATTTTTCTAAATGTTGCCGAACTTCAAAATAATATTGTTAGGGTAACTAGCCATATAAGGGCAAAACTTGCTCTGGAGAATAGTAGTAATATTGATCAGCGGGTTATTACTTTAGTTCCTGCAAAAGATGAAGCATGGTACTGTCAATCATCTCCTGGCAGTTTTTGGAGGGTAATGAAATTTATAAAAGATAGTCATAGCTATGATCAATTGTCTTCTCAAGAGCTAGCATTTAAAGCTGGAAAAGCATTTGGTGAATTTGGAGCTTTATTGGCTGACCTGCCTGGCAAACCACTTTATGATACAATTAAAGATTTTCATAACATTGAGTGGCGTTTGCAACAATTTTCCGAAGCACTGAAAAGCAATCCGGTAAATCGTATTTCAATGGTAGGCGAAGAAATTAAAAGTATCCAAGAGCGGGCAGACGAAATGTGCCTTGTTCAAAAGCTAGGACGGGAGGGGAAATTACCAAAGCGGATCGTGCATTGCGATACGAAAATTAATAATGTTCTTTTCGATAAGAGCGACAATATCCTTTGCGTTATCGATCTGGATACTGTAATGACGGGATACGTTTCTTCCGATTTTGGCGATGCCATTAGAACAGGAACAAATACCGGAGCCGAAGATGATCCTGATTTAGAAAAAGTTTCCATGAATCTGGAGTTATTTCAAGGCTTTGCGGAAGGTTATATTACCGGAGGCGCATCATTCCTCACTACTGCCGAAATAAGTATCCTTCCGTTTAGTGCTAAATTATTTGCTTATATGCAGGCAGTTAGATTCTTAACCGACTTTATAAATGGAGATACATATTATAAAATTCATTCTCCTTACCATAACCTGCAGAGAACAAAAGCGCAGCTAAAACTATTGTTTAGTATGGAAGACCAATACCCGGCCATGTGTGAAATTGTAAACAAAGTAGCTAAAGAAAAATGTATGAATTATGCTTAATGTTAAAAAACTCGACTTTTTAAGCGTAAATCCTTCTTTAGAGGAAGTGTCAGCTGCTCTAAATAAGCATTGTGGAATGAATCCAATCGCGTTTGTTAATTGGTCGTCCTTTCCATATAAACCAGAGGTAAATTTCTTAATAGGCCATTCCTCCTCGGAAATTTATCTTCAATATATTGTTAAGGAGAAATATATCAGGGCAAAGTATACAAACGATAACGATGCGGTTTGGACTGACTCGTGTGTCGAATTCTTTTTCTCTCCTGTTGACGATGGTTCGTATTATAATTTGGAGTTTAACTGTATAGGGACGGCGCTGCTTGGATTTGGGTATGGGAAACCTAACCGGGAGCGAGCTGATTTAGAACTTCTGAAAAAAATTAAAAGATATTCCACCTTGGGAAATAAACCAATAGAGCATTCTGAGGGTGATTTTACCTGGTCAATTACTTTATCGATACCCATAAACGCTTTTTACAAACATTCGCTCACATCTTTTTCGGGATTATCGTGCAAAGCTAATTTCTATAAATGTGGCGATGAGTTAAAAGAATCGCACTACTTGTCTTGGAATCCAATAGAATCTCCCGTCCCCAATTTTCATAAACCTGAGTTTTTTGGAGATTTGAAATTCGAATAGTTTTTGATTTGAACTTCCACCTTTGTTTAATCCGCTTTTATATTAGCTAAAAAAGCATTTAAAATTATATTTTTGCATTTTTATAGCTTTGTAAAACGAATATAAACTAAAGTGAAACCAACATTATTAATATTAGCAGCAGGACTTGGAAGCCGGTATGGCAGCCTGAAACAAATGGATAAATTAGGCCCTTCGGGCGAAACACTTCTGGAATACTCAGTTTTTGATGCAATCCGGGCTGGATTTGGAAAGGTTGTTTTTGTTATCCGAAGAGATATAGAATCTGATTTTAAGGAATCAGTCTTGAGTAAATTGGCAGGTAAAATTGTTGTTGATTATGTTTTTCAGGAAATAGATGTACTTCCGAAAGGCTTTGAACTTCCAGCGGATCGGGTTAAGCCATGGGGTACAGGACATGCGATACTTGTTGCAGCCGATAAAGTAAAAGAACCTTTTGCTGTTATTAATGCAGACGATTTTTATGGAAATGGCTCATTTAAACTGTTAGCTGATTTTCTTACTTCCAAGGAAATTGATAATAATAAAACATATTCCATGGTAGGGTTTCGACTTGAAAAAACATTGTCGGAATTTGGATTTGTTTCCAGAGGGGTTTGTTCTACCGACGCCGATTTTAACTTGTTAGCAGCCACCGAAAAGACACATATTGAAAGAAATGAAAAAGGAATTGTTAGTAAACTTTCGAATGGCGATTTGGAAATATTAGATCCTCAGTCGTTTGTTTCTATGAATTGCTGGGGATTTGCCCCTTCTGTTTTTGATTTTTTAAAACAAGGCTTTGCTGAATTTTTAAGTCAAAATATTCAAAACCCAAAATCGGAATTTTATATTCCATTTATGGTGAACGATTTGATTGAAAGAGGCTCGGTAAAAGTGAAGGTTCTGAAAGGAAGTGATGAGTGGTTTGGAATGACCTATCAACAGGATCGGGAACTGGCAGTTGGCAGAATCAAAGCGCTGATTGAAGAAGGGGTGTATCCGGATAATTTATGGAAGTCGTAAATACATAATAAAAATGGCATTGAGTATTTCTCAATGCCATTTTTTTAATACTTAAGGGATAATCTAATCAATATATTCGAAACCTGTGAAAGGAACTAATACTTTTGGGATCCTAATCCCTCTATTGGTTTGATTGTTTTCCAAGATAGCAGCTAAAATTCTGGGCAATGCCAATGCACTTCCGTTTAAGGTATGCGCCAAAACAGGTTTCTTTTCAGATTCTTCGCGATAACGTAATTTCAATCGGTTAGCTTGAAACGATTCAAAGTTCGAAACGGAACTTACCTCCAACCAACGCTTTTGTGCTGCCGAATATACTTCAAAATCATATGTTAAGGCAGATGTGAAACTCATGTCTCCACCACATAACCTTAATATTCGATATGGGAGTTCAAGCTTTTTTACAAGACTTTCTACATGCTTAACCATCTCTTCCAAAATTTCATACGATTTTGCCGGGTGGGCAATCTGCACAACTTCAACTTTGTCAAATTGATGAAGACGATTTAGGCCACGGACATCTTTACCATACGAACCTGCTTCACGACGGAAACATGGTGTGTAAGCAGTTGCTTTTATGGGGAGCTCAGAAGCATTTACAATAACATCGCGGAATATGTTGGTGACAGGAACTTCTGCTGTTGGAATCAGATAAAAATTATCGAGGGTAACATGGTACATTTGCCCTTCCTTGTCAGGCAATTGTCCGGTTCCAAATCCTGAGTCTTCATTTACCATCAAAGGAGGCATGTATTCTTTGTAACCTGCATTAGTTGCCTCTTCAAGAAAGAAATTAATAAGGGCCCGTTGTATTTTAGCCCCCTTTCCCTTATATACGGGAAATCCAGCTCCGGTGAGCTTTGTGCCGAGTTCAAAATCGATTATGTCATAGTTTTTTGCCAATTCCCAATGTGGAAGAGCCGATTCGGAAAGCGAAGGTATTTGTCCCCCTTTTCGAATTTCTACGTTGTCTTCAGGAGTGTGTCCTAAAGGGACTGAAATGTGCGGCAAGTTTGGCAATTGTACCAAAAAACTGTTAAGTTTTTCTTCAGTAAGAGTTAGTTCTTGCGATAATTTCTGCGATTCTTCTTTTATCTCCGTGTTTCTTTTCTTGGCTTGCTCTGCTTCCTTTGCATTGCCGGCTTTCATCAAAATCCCAATTTCTTTCGAAATTTTATTTAGCTCTGCTAATAAAGCCTCTGATTGATTCTGAAGTTTTTTTCGATTGTTATCAAGTGATATAATTTCATCAACCAATTCGGGATTTTTAAACCTTTTTACGGCTAAACGCTCCAGAACAAATTCTTTATTTTCGGTAATTTGTTTGATAGTAAGCATAATTTTATTGATTTTCCAAGGTTATATAAATAAAAAATCTCCTGAACAATTTACAAAAGTAAACATTCAGGAGACTATGCTTTCAGATAAATTTCTTATTCGGAAAGAGGAAGAACAGATACAAACGACTTGTCGCCTTGTTTCTTTTTAAATTCAACCACTCCGTTAGCAAGTGCAAAAAGTGTATGATCTCTTCCTATGCCAACATTCTGACCTGGAAAATGAACAGTACCACGTTGACGAACAAGAATATTGCCAGCTTTGGCAAATTGTCCTCCAAATAATTTTACGCCTAATCGTTTACTTTCCGATTCTCTACCGTTTCGCGAGCTACCCGCTCCTTTTTTATGTGCCATTTTGCGAAATATTAAAAATGATTATGCAGTAATGTTTTCAATTAAGATTTGAGTCAAATTCTGACGATGTCCTGTCATTTTTTGATAACCTTTTCTTCTTTTCTTTTTGAAAACAAGAACTTTGTCTCCGCGGAGATGGGTTATAATTTTTCCTGTAACAGAAGCCCCAGTTACTGTTGGTGCGCCAATTTTTACATCCTTATCATCTTCAACCAATAATACCTGGTCAAATGATACCTGCGCTCCTTCTTCTCCTTCGAGGCGATGAACAAAAACCTTCTGGTCTTTCTCTACCTTGAATTGCTGGCCTGCTATGTCAACTATTGCGTACATTCGTTTGAAATTTACTTTGTTATTAAAAATCAGGGTGCAAAAATATAAAACTTTCCTATATCTGCAAAAGTTATTCACAATAATTATTGTATATAATACCGTAATAGTTTAGAAATGGCCTGTGCACCTGTGTTTTTAATGTTTTTAAAAAGAACTTCCTTTAGATTACATATAGATTATTCGTGTAAAGTAATTTCTAAATATTTATATTTGTTCTTATATTGAAGTTTTTATTCCATTGCTAAAAATGAGTAAAATCAGGCTAAATGTTTTAGGTATTTCTTATAGCCAAACACAATCTGGTGCTTATGCTTTGGTACTTAGCGAGGACAACGGGCAACGTAGGGTACCTATAATTGTTGGAGGATTCGAAGCTCAGGCTATTGCGATTCAGTTAGAGGGCCTAAAGCCTCCCAGACCTCTAACACATGATTTATTTGTTAATTTTTCACTTGCATTTAAGATTAACCTTGTAGAAGTAAATATTTATAAATTAGAAGAAGGGGTGTTTTTCTCAAAGCTAATATGTGATAATGGACAAACCCGAATTTCTATTGATGCCCGGACTTCTGATGCCATTGCGCTTGCATTGCGGTTTAAGTGCCCTATTTATACTACTGAGGATATTATGACCCGAGCAGGGATAGTTATTGATTTTGAAAGTGAATCGAAGATAAAGAGACCGGAGCCGGAAGACTATCGGTCGGAACCAGTTGTGCATATGCAAGCCGATCTTGATGAACTTAGAGATATCGATATGGAGGAGTTAAAAGAAATGCTTGAAGAAGCCATTTCGAAAGAAAACTACGAGCGAGCTTCGCTTATTCGGGATGAAATTAGCAGACGATCTGATAAATAATTTTTACTATACCAAATTGAAATAAATTTTCAACAGAAATGACAGAATCTCATAGCTTTGATGTGTGGTCGTTTCTTCGTTGCATATTGGGAGTTCTGGTAATTATATTTATTGCCTACCTTTTAAGTACTGATAGAAAAGCAATTTCGTGGAAATTAGTTTTTTGGGGGATTTTAGCCCAGATAGTTTTAGCAATGGGGGTTTTATATTTTCCACCTTTAAAATTTGTTTTTGAATTTATTGGAAGACTATTCATTCTTGTTCTCGATTTTACGAAAGAGGGCAGTCGGTTTATTTTTGGTGATCTTGCAGATTCACAAAAAATTGGATTTTTCTTTGCATTTCAAGTGTTGCCAACTATCATTTTCTTTTCAGCTTTAACAAGTTTACTTTTTTATTGGGGAATAATTCAAAAAATTGTATTTGGATTTGCATGGTTATTATCCCGTTTGTTGAAATTGTCAGGTGCTGAAAGTTTGGTAGTTGTTGCGAATGTTTTTCTGGGACAAAGCGAAGCACCTCTGCTGGTTAAGCCATACTTATCCAAAATGACGCCCTCTGAAATATTTATGATTATGACTGCAGGAATGGCTACATTGTCTGGTGGAGTTCTCGCTGTATATATCGGGTTTTTGGGAGGAGATGATCCTGTTCAAAGAATTCTTTTCGCAAAACATTTACTGTCTGCTTCAATAATGGCGGCGCCAGGAGCGGTTGTTTTAGCAAAAATTATATTTCCACAATCCGAAAAAGTTGATGTTAATGTTTTTGTTCCAACTCAGGTAGTTGGAGCTAATACTCTGGAGGCTGTTTCAAATGGTACTGTTGATGGGCTTAAGCTCGCAGCAAATATTGCGGCTATGCTTATTGTTTTTATATCATTTATGGCAATGTTTAATTATGTTATTGGCTGGATAGGAGAGTGGACGCATATTAACAACTGGGTGTTTTATGTAACTCATGGAAAATATAATCAATTATCCCTACAGCTTTTACTTGGTTATGCTTTGGCTCCTTTAATGTGGTTGATTGGCGTAAACGTTCACGATATTGATTTAATAGGAAGATTATTAGGTGAAAAAATAGTTTTAACTGAAATGATTGGATATAAAAGTTTGGCCGAATTGAAAGCCACCGGAGCTTTTTTCGATCAGCAATCAATAGTGATAGCTACATACATATTATGTGGTTTTGCTAACTTTGCATCTATTGGTATTCAATTAGGGGGTTTAGGGGTGTTAGCTCCCAATCAACGCGTTACTATCTCAAAATTTGGTTTTGTTGCTATGGTTGCAGCTACTTTGGCATCATTACTTTCAGCTACAATTGTTAATTTGCTAATGGGACTTGTAAAGTTATAATTTAAGAAACATAATGCTATTTGTTGGAGATTAAGTGAATTTATTCTACTTTACGCTTTTGAAATGGCTTTGATGAGTAAGACGAATACATTATCATACGAAGAATTAAGTAACCTAAATCATAATCTGGAGAAAAGAATTAAATATCTGGAGGAGAAGGTTATGAAACTAACTAGCCTGGAGGAAGGCCTTCGAGAGAGTGAAGACCGTTTCCGCCAATTAGCCAATTCAACCTTTGAAGGAATTATAATTCACGATCATGGCAAAATTATTGACATAAATCAGAAAATTCTTACTATGACTGGGTATTCCGAAGAGGAATTACTTGGAAATAATATTCTGGATTTTGTAGTTTTAGAGCAACGAAGGGCGGTATTAAATGGTATTAGGTCTGAGACCCCCGAAGCGTATGATACTGCGATAACTAAAAAGAATAACGAATTGTTAGAAGTGGAAGTCCTATCCAGACCGTTTCACTATAAGTCCAGAACGGTTCGTGTTGCTGCAATTCGCGATTTAAGTTATAAGAAGCATTTTGTAAAGAGTATTGAGGAAAGTGAAGAAAAGTTCCGCCAATTAGCCGAGCATTCTACCGATGCGATCGTGCTTATGAACCAATTTATGGTTTTGTATACCAACGAATCTTTTGATAAGATATTTGGGTTCTCTGGTAAGAAAATTCCTAATCAGGTTAATTATTTGTTAAATTTTGTTCATCCAAGTGACAAAAAGCATTATTCAGATATAATTAACAGCCAGATATTTAAATCTGAACATAAATTTGAAGCGCAATACCGGATTGTTAAGCCTGATGGGACGGTACGCTGGATTTGGAACCGGTGCTTTCCTATTTTCAATTCCGAGGGGAACTGGATTCGCCAGGTAATGGTTATAAGTGATATCACAGACCAAAAGTTACTCGAAAACGATTTATATAAAAGTAAGGCCCAGTTGCAGGCAATCCTTGATAATATTCCTTATTGGGCATGGCTAAAAGATAATAAAGGCAAATATGTTATGGTTAATCAACCATTTGCTGAAAATTTCCATACAACAACCGACCGAATTCTAGGAAAAACGGATTTCGATTTATATAATTTTGAATTGGCCCGTAAATTTGAGGAAACCGATAAGGAAGTTGTAAAGCTTAAAAAACGAATCCTTTTTCAAGAGGTAGAAGATCAGGAAGGGGATTTAAAGTGGTCGGAAACATTTAAAACGCCTATTTATAATGAGAGTCACGAAATAATTGGAATTACCGGTATTGCCCGGGATATTACCAACCGCAAAAAATCGGAGCTTGCTCTTAAATTCTCTGAAGAAAAGTATAAGGAGCTTGTTACTATGCTTCCTGAAATGGTATTTGAAACGGATGTAATCGGTAATATTACTTTCCTTAATTTGAAAGGATTTGAGCTGTTTGAATATTCCAATGAAGATTTTACTGAAGGAATAAATCTTTTCGATATGTTGTGCGCTGAAGACGTTTCGAGGGCAAAAATCAATATGTCACGCATTTTTGACGGAATGAAGGTTCGGGGAGAGGAATACACAGCTGTCACAAAATCCGGAACACAAATCCCGGTTATTGTTTATGCCGATGCCTTAAGCTCCGATAATAAAATTTCCGGCCTTCGCGGAGTTATGGTTGATGCCAGCGATCGAAAAATTGCAGAAGACCGTGAAAAGAAGTACCATAAAAATTTAATCTTCCTTTCGAATACGGCTTTAAACTTTTTAAGTTTTTCTACCGACGATGATATTTTCATTTTTATTGGCAAAAAACTTACTGAACTGGTTAAGAATGCTGTAGTAATTGTATCCTCTTTTAATGAGCTGGAAAATAATTTTTCGGTTCGTTTTATTTCAGGTATTCACAGACATCTTAACAGTATATTAAGCTTGTTAAAAACAAACCCCGAAGATCTTAAAATTGCTATTCCCCAAAGCTTTAAACGAAAACTTCTTGAAAATGAAATGGCCTTTTACGAAATAGATGGGGGCCTCTATAAAACCACTTTTGGATTAATATCTTCGGAGACTTCATCATCTCTCGAAAAATTGCTAAAACTTCACCGGGTTTATGCCATGGGATTACTACGTGGTGGCAATATTTACGGAAGCGTAATTATTGCAACGCGTAACTTTCAGGAAATTCGGGATATTAAAATAATTGAAACTTTCTTATTTCAGGCCTCTATCTCTCTTCATAGAAAGCAGTTAGAGAACGAACTGGTTCGCGCAAAAGAAAAAGCTGAAGAATCCGATCGGTTAAAGTCAGCTTTTCTGGCAAATATGTCGCACGAGATCCGAACACCGATGAATGGTATTCTTGGAATGACACAATTGCTTGCTAATCCGGAAATATTGCAGGAACAGCGGAAGGAATATGTTGAATTAATCAATAAAAATAGCGATACCCTCCTAAACCTCATCGACGATATTATAGACGTTTCGAAAATTGAAGCCGGACAAATGAAGATAATTCATAAAGGCTTCCGGTTAAATGGCTTATTTGAGCAGGTGGTTGCCTTATTCAAGTCGAGCGCTGTTTTTAAAAATAAGCAGGGTCTTGAACTTATTGCCAAGCCATCGTTGCCAGACAGCTTGAATATAGTTTCTGATCCAGATCGTTTACGTCAAATTTTAATTAACCTGGTTGGGAATTCAATTAAATTTACAGAGAAAGGAAAGGTTGAATTTGGCTATAATCTTAAAGATGACGTACTTGAATTTTATGTTCATGATACGGGTATCGGAATTTCCAAAGAAAAGCAAAAAGTTGTATTCGCCCGTTTTACGCAAGCCGATGATTCTTTAACCCGAAAATTTGGAGGATCCGGTTTGGGGTTAGCAATCTCAAGAGGGTTAATTGATCTGTTAGGGGGGAACCTTTGGGTTAATTCTGTTTTGGGAGAAGGATCGTCGTTTTATTTTACCATTCCTTATCAACTTGCTTCTGAAGAAGAAAAACTGTTGAATATAACAGAGACTCAAAAGTCTGACTATGATTGGTCAGGAAAATCATTTTTAATTGTTGAGGATGATAAGGTAAGCTTTAAGTTTTTAGAGGGAATGCTGAAGAAGACAGGCGCAACAATATTTCACGCTGATAATGGACTGAAAGCAATTGAATATTGCAAAAAATATCTTGAAATAGAAATCGTTCTAATGGATATTCAGTTACCTGAAATGAGTGGCTTGGATGCGACCAAAATAATTTCTTCTTTCAGAAAGGATTTGCCAATTATCGCTCAGACAGCCAATGCCATGTCAGAAGATAAAGAAAAATGTCTTGAAGTTGGATGCGTTGATTATGTTTCTAAACCAATAAACATCCATGTTCTATTTCATAAAATAGATAAGTATTTGGTTGACAAAACCTCCTGATAATAGGCATGGTATATTTTTTTCTAATTGCTCCATATTTTTTATTAATTGTAAGTTTTATACTAGGCTGGCTGAGAAAGCCTTCTTCTTTAAATTCATTCAATAGATCTTCGATTTTTATATCAGTATTAATTCCTGTCCGTAACGAGGTGGAAAATATTCCTGCCCTCATTTCCTGTTTAGACTCGCAAACCTATCCCAGGGAACTATTTGAGGTTATATTTATTGATGACCATTCTACTGATGGAACATATAAATGTATTTACAACTATCGGAATATAGATACACAATACAAATTGATTTCATTGCCAGATCATGTAAATGGCAAAAAGAAAGCATTATGGCGAGGAGTGGAAGCATCGTCGGGCGATTTTATTATGACTACGGATGGTGATTGTGCATTTGGTCCTCGGTGGATTGAATTGATGGCTGATTGCTTTGTTCAAAATCCTCAAAGTTTAATTATTGGGCCGGTATTTCTTAAAGATCAAAGAGGGATTTTGGGTCAGTTCCAATGCCTTGAATTTATGAGTCTGATAGCCTCCGGAGCCGGGGCTGCCGGAATCGGGCATCCGATACTATGCAACGGCGCTAATTTGGCAGCTCCTAAATCAATGTTTTACGAAGCTGCTGACGTGTATAAAGCTGAAGTTCAATCGGGGGATGATATTTTTTTGCTTCTTGAGCTTAAAAGGAAGGGATTTGAGGCCGTTTTCTGTAGAAATAATGAAGCGGTAGTAGAAACTGAAACTAAAAAAAAGTTGGGGGATTTTATCGAACAACGTTCGCGCTGGACTTTTAAATCGAGATACTATCGCGATTTGGATATTATTGCTGTTGCTATAATCGTTTTGGCAACTAATCTATTATTCCCGATCAGCTTTGTTTTTGCCTTATTTAATCCATATTTTTTTCTAGACATTATCATTTTATTTATACTTAAATGTTTTGTTGACTTTATTTTACTTTTTCTGGTAGCTGATTTTTTTCATCGGAAAAAGTGGTTGTCGTTTTTTGTTATTCATCAATTAGTTTACATTTTTTATGTTTCATGGGTTGGTATATTCGGTCATTTATCTACTTTTAGTTGGAAAAGTAGGTCGCAAATATCAGGTAAAGGATAAAATATGGATGAACAAAGATTTTGGATTCGGTTTAAAGATAACAGATTAGCTCTTTCGGGTTTTTATTTCATATTGTTCTGTCTTGCAATCTCTGTATTTGCATACTGGATAGTTCCTGATAATTCTTCTAATGCAAATTCGCAGCATTTATCAATTGCAGCAAAAAAACCATTTTCGAAAATACTCTTTATTCGAATTCCCGGGGATGAAACAAAAAGTGAGTCTTCTGTTTTTAAAACTTTATTGGTAGGTAAAAAAGCTGATTATAAAGAAATTCCTATTAAGAATTACCGTTTTTCCGATGAATATATTGAAGTAATAGAATATACTGATATAAACGATACGACTAATATAAAGCGACAATTTCCATTGTTAGATATAGTTTATAAGGGATGTAAAGTTTTGAAGGACTCTTCACTAAGCTATATAATTAATTGCAATGGTGGCACCCGGATTGTTGTTTCTCGGAATGACCTTATTAAAGAAGTAAAAGAAAACTATCTGGTGGAGAAAACATTTGTTTTAGGTACTGACAGATTTGGCCGTGACATGCTTAGCCGGTTAGTTATTGGAACCAGGGTCTCGTTATCGGTTGGATTTATTTCGGTGTTAATATCATTGGTTATTGGTCTTGGGTTGGGTGTAATAGCAGGTTATTACAGGGGAATGGCAGATAAAGTTATTATGTGGATTATAAATGTTGTTTGGTCGGTACCTACTCTTTTAATGGTATTAGCTATTTCTTTGGTTTTGGGAAAGGGTTTTTGGCAGGTTTTTGTTGCCGTAGGATTAACTATGTGGGTTGAAGTTGCTCGCGTAGCACGAGGTCAGGTATTGAGTATTAGAGAAAAAGAGTACATTGAAGCAGCAAGAGCATTAGGCTATAGTAACTTTCGAATTCTTTCGCGACATGTTTTACCTAATATTTTAAGCCCGGTAATAATTATTTCAGCATCGAATTTCGCTTCAGCAATATTAATTGAATCTGGGTTAAGTTTTTTGGGAATTGGAGTTCAACCCCCAATTCCTTCATGGGGAAGTATTATAAAAGATCATTATGGCTACATCATATTAGACCAGGCATATCTTGCTTTTCTTCCGGGTATTGCGATTATGTTGCTGGTTCTTGCTTTTACATTGGCAGGGAATGGACTGCGAGATGCTTTGGATACAAAAATGCTTTAGACGGGTTAATTTCCCAGTTCTGACATAAATTTAATCCGCATAAGCCGAACTTCTTCTTCCGAATAATTGTCTTCGCCTAAATTTTTCATGGCATCCTCAATAGATTCTGATTCCGCTTCTTCTTTAAAATATTGGAAAATCTCATCCTGATGCTCTTCATCAAGAACATCATTGATATAGTAATCCAGATTAATTTTAGTTCCAGAACTTACAATTGCTTCAATTTCGGTAAGTAAGTCTTTCATTTCTAAATTTTTGGCTTCTGCAATGTCCACAAGAGACATTTTGCGATCGATTGCCTGGATGATATAAACTTTTAATCCCGACTTGTTAACCACCGATTTTACTACCATATCCTGCGGACGGATAATTTCTTTCTCCTCCACATAGGATTTGATGAGTTCCAAAAATTCTTTTCCGTATCGTTGTGCTTTTCCTGCACCTACCCCAACAATATTCTGAAGTTCCTCCATCGTGATAGGATACTGAATTGCCATATCTTCCAAAGAATTGTCCTGGAAAATTACGAATGGGGGAAGATTCTTTGTTTTTGAAATCTTTTTGCGAAGATCTTTAATAATATTGAATAGTTCGAGGTCGACCGTACTGGTTTTCCCCCCTGCATTCATGAAATCGTCTTCGTCTTCTTCATTATATTCATGATCTTCGGCAATGTAAAATGGTACAGGATTATTGAGGAATTCATGGCCTTTAGCGGTTACTTTCAAAAGTCCATAGTTCTCAATTTCTTTTTGAACAAATTGTGCTATCATGGCCTGACGAACAACCGCATTCCAAAACCGAACATCTTTATCACTACCCGATCCAAATATCTCAAGTTTATGATGTTTATAAGTTTTTATAGCGCTGTCCATATTCCCAGCTAAAATATTGGCAATGTGTTCCGATTTGAACTTTTCTTTTACCTCCAGAATAGCCGATAGAATTTTTACAATATATTCTTCTCCTTCGAATTGTACTTTTGGATGTTTGCAATTGTCGCAGTTTTCGCAGTTGTCTGGTAGGTACTCCTCTCCAAAATAATGAAGTAGCAGTTTGCGGCGGCATACGGCTGATTCTGCATAGGCTGTGGTTTCGAAAAGCAACTGTTTTCCAATTTCCTGCTCGGCAACTGGTTTGCCTTGCATAAATTTTTCAAGCTTTTGGATATCTTTATAGCTATAAAAAGTAAGACAGTTTCCTTCTCCGCCATCTCTGCCAGCTCGTCCTGTTTCCTGGTAATAACCTTCCAAACTTTTTGGAATATCATAGTGGATTACATAGCGAACATCCGGTTTGTCAATTCCCATTCCAAAAGCAATGGTGGCAACAATAACATCAAAATCTTCCATCAGAAACTTGTCCTGATTGTCGGCTCGTGTATTTGCATCTAAACCTGCATGGTATGGCAGTGCTTTTATGCCATTTACCCGCAGCATTTCGGCTAGTTCTTCAACTTTCTTTCTGCTAAGACAGTATATTATCCCCGATTTACCAGTATTATTTTTTATGTATTTTATTATTTCTTTCGTTGCATTTACTTTAGATCGGACTTCGTAGTAAAGATTTGCTCTGTTAAAGGACGATTTGAAGTGAGTCGCCTCAAGAATATTAAGTGTTTTGAGTATGTCGTGCTGCACTTTGGGGGTGGCTGTTGCGGTTAGCGCTATAATAGGAGCTTCTCCTATTTCGTTAATAATCGGACGAATTCGTCGGTATTCAGGACGAAAATCGTGTCCCCATTCAGATATACAGTGCGCTTCATCAATGGCATAAAAGGATATTTTTACCTGTTTAAGAAATAAAATATTTTCTTCTTTTGTCAATGATTCAGGAGCTACATATAGAAGTTTGGTTTTGCCTTCAACAACATCATCTTTTACTTTCGTAATTTGAGCTTTTGACAGAGATGAATTTAAAAAATGAGCTACTCCGTCTTCCACACTAAAACTACGCATAGCATCAACCTGATTTTTCATCAATGCAATTAAAGGGGAAATGATGATTGCGGTGCCTTCCATAATTAAGGCCGGCATTTGGTAGCATAACGACTTGCCCCCTCCTGTTGGCATTAATACAAAAGTATTATAACCATCTAAAACATTGCGAATAATGTATTCCTGGTTTCCTTTGAATACAGAAAACCCAAAATATTTCTTTAGGTAATCAGTTAAAGATATATCAGAATAAACTCCCATTTAAATTTCTTTTGACAAATTATAACTATTTAATAGTTAAGCAATTGCATATTTAAGTAAATACAAATATAAATAAAAATAGAATAATTAAGGGTATAGCAATTATTATGCTAGGTTTTTTACTTCAAATTTTAAATACATTTGTACCTAAATTTATGAAAAAAAATCATATAAATGAAATATCAGTATTATTTGGTTAACATCGCAAAATAAAAACTGGTGGCTTGTACGTTTAGAAATAAAAAAAGGTTTTAGGAAGGAGTAGGTCTTATATGGCAAGAGAATTTAATGGTGAAATGTCGTTTTTACAACACTTGGAGGAGTTAAGGTGGCATTTAGTGCGCTCTGTTGGTGCAATAGTTGTTATGGCTATATTGGCATTTATTTTTAAAGATTTTATTTTTGATGGAATTCTTATCGCTCCCAAAAATCCGGATTTCATTACGAACAGAGTCTTTGCTGCGTTTGCTGAAAAAATGAATACTCCCTCACTGAGAATTAACGATAATCCTTTTGAATTAGTTAGTATTTCCATGTCAGGTCAGTTTTCTACCCATATTTGGATTTCAATAATTAGTGGTTTGATTTTAGCTTTTCCTTTCGTAATTTATCAATTTTGGAGTTTTATAAGCCCCGCTTTGTATGAAAAGGAACGAAATAATGCTAAATATGCTGTTTTTGCCATATCTGGGCTCTTCTTTTTAGGGGTCTTGTTTGGTTATTATGTTATAGTGCCTCTTTCTATTCATTTCTTGGGGTCCTATCAGGTAAGTGCCTCCGTAAAGAATACGATTAATCTGCCTTCCTATTTTTCAACAATTGCCTCTGTTACTTTAGCTTCTGGGTTGGTTTTTGAACTTCCTGTGGTAGCCTATTTTCTTTCGAAAGTAGGATTAATAACTCCACAGTTTTTAAAAACGTATAGAAAACATTCGTATGTTGTTATTTTAATTCTTGCAGCCATAATTACTCCACCTGATGTATTCAGTCAGATCTTAGTTACTATTCCTTTGGTTGTGTTATATGAGGTGAGCATTTTTATTTCGGCTGCCATATATAGGAAAAAAGAAAAAGAATCGGTTGCATAACATTCTTACTTTTGCATTGTTTTTGTAGAAAGAGGCATTTCAGGTTTTAACTGAATCTGTCGAACGCTGTTTACCCTATGAAAACGTATAATATTAAAGTATTACTTGTGTGCTTTGGGCTATTCCTTGTATCTGAAAGCCTTTATTCTCAGATAACTAAAATCCGGGGGAAGATTATTGATAAATCTACTAAGGAAGCCGTACCTTTTGTCAATATTGTTATTAGAGGTACTTCTGCGGGAACAATTACCGATTTTAACGGAGATTATTTTTTGGAAACAAAAGTGGTTTCTGATTCCATAATTTTTTCCTGTTTGGGTTATCAAACCATTGCTTTCCCTTTTGCTAAAGGCAGTTTTCAGACATTGGACCTTGAAATGGAGCCGGTAACCACCCAGCTCAATGAAGTGGTTGTTTTACCCGGCGAGAACCCCGCTCACGTTTTACTTCGAAAAATTATTGACAATAAGGAAAAAAACAATCCCCAAAACATTTCCTCGTATACTTATGAATGTTACAACAAACTACAGTTTGATGTTAATAACTTTGATGAGCGTTTTAAGAAAATTAAAATGATGAATAAATTGCAGTTTGTGTTCGATTATGTCGACACATCTGCCATAACCGGTAAGACATATCTTCCATTTTTACTGATAGAATCTCTTTCGGACAATTATTATCAAAGTAAACCAAAAATGGAAAAGGAGCTCATTAAGGCTTCAAAAGTTTCGGGGACCGAGAATCAAAGCATTGCTCAGTTTACTGGAAAAATGTATCAGGATTTTAATGTTTACGACAACAATATTGATATGTTTGGACAAGGTTTTGTCAGCCCCATTTCGAATATCGGCTTAGCGTATTATAAATATTACCTCATTGATAGTACTTTTATTGGAAACAACTGGTGTTACGAATTATCATTTAAGCCCAGGAGGAAGCAGGAATCGGCCTTTACTGGTTTTATTTGGGTTGCCGATACAAGTTTTGCCGTTGTAAAAGTACAGGTACGAATTCCCGATGACGTTAACTTGAATTTTGTGAATGACCTGGTTGCATCGGCAGAATATAAAAAAGTAAATGATTCGGTGTGGCTTCCTGAGGTAGAGTTTCTATTCATCGATTTTAACCTTTCGGATAAAACTACCGGGTTTTTTGGAAGGAAAACAGCCACCTATAAAAATTATGTTGTAAATCAACCTATCTCAACCGAAATTAAGGCCCTTAAAACTAATATAAGCGTTGCTGACGACGCAATGAAGAAAGATGCCACATTTTGGAACAACGCAAGGCATTTACCCTTATCAAAAAAAGAAGAAAATATTTATGCCATGGTAGATTCGGTACAAGGACTACCTATATATCACACATTTATCGATCTACTTAATTTGTTTATTAATTATTATTACGTAATCGGCAAATTTGAGGTTGGGCCTTATTATACACTGTATAGTTTTAATCCGATCGAAGGAAATCGATTTAGGCTTGGAGGGCGCACAAGTAACGATTTTAGTACAAAAGTTATGTTTAATGGCCACTTGGCCTATGGTACCCGCGATCAGAAATTTAAATACGGTGCCGGGGTACTTTATATGCTTGATAAGGAGCCCCGATTAGCAATTGGAGGGAGTTTCGAGAATGATATTCAGCAGTTGGGAAAAAGTAGCAATACATTTTTAAGTGATAATATTCTTTCTTCAATTCTCAGTCGAAACCCTAATGACAAGCTTACCATGGTTAACCAACGGAAAATATTTCTTGAGAAAGAATGGCTTCCGGGACTTTCTAATACAATTAATTTTGGCTACAAGAGTATAATACCGGGGAAAAATGTTCCTTTTAAAGTAGCTCAAATTACAGATACTATTTCGATGGCATCTGTAAAAACGACCGAAATTACTTTAAATACACGGTATGTTTATAACGAAAAATTTGTTGAAGGGGAATTCGAACGCGTTAGCCTTGGATCTGAATATCCTATTATTAACTTAAATCTGACAGCGGGTATTAAAAATGTATTTAGCAGTGGATATAATTATTTTAAGGTAAATTTGAATGTTGAGCATTATGTGAATACTTATCCTTTTGGTTATTTTAAGTATAATTTTGATGCCGGTAAAATATTTGGGAAAGTCCCATATCCGTTAATGGAGCTTCACAAAGGAAATGAAACGTATTCTTTCGATTACTCGTCCTTCAACATGATGAATTACTATGAATTTGCCAGCGATCAATATGCCAGTTTGTTTGTTGAACACCACTTTCAGGGAGCGTTTTTAAATAATATTCCACTGTTAAGAAAGCTTAAGTGGAGGGAGGTCGTTTCGGCCCATGGACTAATTGGTAGTATCAATAGTGGGAACCGCAATACAATGATTTTTCCTGATGGATTATACGATGTTCGCAAGCCTTATTTTGAAGCAAGTGCAGGAGTAGAGAATATCTTTAAATTCCTGCGTATCGATGCTATGTGGCGGTTTGATTACCTGGACCATAAAGATGTGTCGCCTTTTGGTGTGAGAGCTATGCTACAGATTGCCTTCTAATCAAGAATCCGATGGTGCAAAATTAGAATTGACAAAAAAGCATATCTTTGGATTTTTAATCTTTATAAAATGATTCTTCGTACCGAAAATCTTGTTAAGCGCTATAAAAATCGCGTAGTGGTTAAGGGAGTGAGTATTGAGCTGAAGCAGGGCGAAATTGTAGGGCTACTGGGGCCGAATGGCGCCGGAAAAACTACCACATTCTACATGATTGTAGGATTAATTGTACCAAATGAAGGGAAAATATTTCTCGACGACGAAGAAATTACCCATGAGCCCATGTACCGTAGGGCTCAAAAAGGGGTTGGCTACCTGGCTCAGGAAGCTTCTGTTTTTAGGAAACTAAGCGTTGAAGATAACATCAGGGCTGTATTAGAGATGACCAAGTTATCCAAAGCCGAGCAAGCTGAAAAAGTAGAGTCTTTGCTGCAGGAATTTGGCTTAGTGAAAATTCGTAAGAGTTTAGGGATACAACTATCCGGTGGAGAGAGGCGCCGAACTGAAATTGCCCGGGCTCTTGCAATAAACCCAAGTTTTATTTTACTCGACGAACCTTTTGCCGGAGTGGATCCGATTGCTGTTGAGGATATTCAAGCTATTGTTGCAAAACTTAAAGATAAAAACATAGGTATTTTGGTTACCGATCATAATGTACACGAAACCTTATCCATTACAGACAGAGCCTATTTGCTTTTCGAAGGCTCAATACTTAAAGCGGGAACCTCCAAAGAGCTGGCTGAGGATGAGCAGGTACGCAGGGTGTACCTGGGAAAGAACTTTGAATTACGCAGTTACTAATCAATGTCGTTTAGTTAAGAGTTAGGCTTCGACTCCAGCCTGACGAACTGGTATTAGTGTCACACTGGAGTCGAAGTGTGTATTAATTATTCAATTCCTAAACTAAACAACATTGAGTTATTAATTCTTATTCTAATTAAATTTTAATCGGTAGGCTACAACATTATCCTTAAAAAATGTTGGAACTAATAGAATGTTTTGCTCCTTAACATATTCTATATCTGCCGCATTAATTTCTAATGGTGTAGTGTCGAGAATTAATAGCGGCTTCTGTCCTGATTTTATTTCATAAATATGTCCTTGCCAGTCAGAAACTAAATAAGTGCCTTTCCCTGTAGCTGCTATTCCATCAATTTTGCAGGTGTTGTCAACATAGGATGTTATGGCTTTTGTATTCATGTCAATACTTACAACACGACCTCCAGGACCAGCCAATAAAGTATTGCCGTGAGCGAAAAGGCCGTTCACATCCTGAAGTTCGTTCGATTTTAAGAAAAGTTCGACACTCCCTTTTTTTATCGAATAAATTGAAGCATCTCCCATGTCGGAGATATAAACTGTTCCGGATTTATCAACTGAAATATCATTTAATTTTTTTGCGCCTGAGATTGGGTATTTCTTAGTAATTTCTCCTTTTTTTATGTCAATTTCAACTATTTCATCAATATCACTTACATATAATTTTCCTTTATAAACTCCCATGCCTTTTGGTCCGCTTAGTCCTGTTATCCATTTGGCAGAAAGTATGTCACCTTTTAAATTAAGTGTAGAAATAAAACCATTGCCATCTTTTTCCCAAGGGTTGGCATTTACGTTCGAGACAAATACCAAGCCGCTTTCAGCATCGTACAAAACAGATTCCGGTGTTTTTAAATCTGTTTTGGTTTCCCAAATAGTTATTAATCGTTCGTGCTGAAACTTTTCCTGTGCTTGAGCGGTTGGAATGTTTGCCAGTCCAAGAACCAAGGTAGTTATAAAGATAGTGGTTTTGATTTTTGTAGTTTTCATAATTGGTTTATTAAGTTAAAGTTATGATATAACAATTGAAAATTAAAAATTGCAATAATAATTGGAAGATTTTAGTTAAATTTTTTTTAAATCAAAAATTAAATACCTTTGCACCCGGTTTTGCGGATGTGTCGTAATTGGTAGCCGAGCCAGACTTAGGATCTGGTGCCGAAAGGCGTGTGGGTTCGAGTCCCTTCATCCGCACACTAATACCGCCTTTACTACCCTTTTTCAAATATGGATAGTTTAGGCGGTTTTTTTCAAAATAATTCAGTAAATTTATTTTTTAATTTTTCAGGAATGAATATTGTTAAAGAACAAATAGACGTATTAAACGCATTGGTTAAGGTTCGTATTTCGAAAGAAGATTATGAGCCAAATGTTCAAAAAACTTTAGCTGATTATAAAAAGAAAGCCCGTATTGATGGTTTTCGTCCAGGTAAAGTGCCTTCAGGTCTTATCCAGAAAATGTATGGCAAACAAGCCATGCTCGAAGAAGTAAATAAATTATTGTCCGAATCGGTAACCAAATTTTTATCCGATCAAAAAATACATATCCTGGGAGATCCTCTCCCAAGTGAAAAAGAACAAGCTATTATTGACTGGGAGAATCAAACGGAATTCGAGTTTGCTTTCGATTTAGGATTAGCTCCCGAATTTGAATTAAACCTTTCAAAAAAAGACAAACTTAATTTCTACGATATCACTCCTGCTGCAAAAGTAACTGAAACATACCTCGATAGCTATCTTCGTCGTTATGGTTCTTTCGCTACCTGCGATGTGGTTGAAGATGGAAATGAATCGCTTACCGGCAATTTTGTAGAATTAAATGAGGATGGCACGGTTAAAGATTCTGGGATTGTAACTGATAATTCGGTTATTTATCTGGAATTTATGAAGGACGAAAAGCTTAAAAAAGAAGTAATTGGCTTAAAAATTGGCGATACCTTGACTTTTAATCTTCGTAAAGCATATCCTAACGATGTTGAGCTTGCTTCTATCTTGCATATGAAAAAAGAAGAAGTTGCTTCTATCGATTCTGATTTCCTTCTTACTATCAATTCTATTTCGCGCTTCCAAAAAGCAATTCTCAACCAGGAATTATTCGACAAGGTTTTTGGAGAAGGTGAAATAAAATCGGAAGAAGAATTTAAAGAAAAAATTCAAGTTGAGATAAAACATAATCTTCAACGCGAAAGCGAATATAAATTTCGGATGGATGTTAAAGAAGCTTTATTGTTAAAAGCCGATTTTAAATTACCCGAAGCATTCCTGAAACGTTGGATTTTCTCCATTAATGAAGGCAAATTTACGCTAGATCAAATTGACGCTGACTTTCCAAAATTCATGAGCGATTTGCGCTGGCAGCTCATGCAGAATAAGGCAATTAAAGAGCACGACCTCAAAATTAGCGACGAAGAACTGATTGAATTTGCCAAGTATATTACCCGCATGCAGTTTGAACAATATGGACTTCATAATGTTCCTGATGAGAACATCGATAATTATGCGAAAGAATCGCTGAAACGTCCCGAAGAAAAAAAACGGATGATGGAGAAACTTTATGAAGACAAGGTAATTGATTATGTGAAGACATTAATTACCGTTGAAGATAAAGTTATTTCGAGCGAAGATTTCGATAAGTTAATGGAAGATAATAACGAACAATAGGGTCTTACTTGAACATTGTTTAGTTTTTAAATACCATAGTTTTTTATACAAATTGAACAGATCATAAATTCTTAACCTTAAAATTGTACGAATGAATTATCAGGAAGAATTTAAAAAGTTTGCCACAGCAAAGCAGGGGATAAGTAGTTTGACACTTCATAAGTACGCCTCTATATACGATAATTATATTTCTCCAACCATTATTGAGGAACGTCAAATGAATGTTGCCTCCATGGATGTATTTTCGCGTTTAATGATGGATCGGATTATCTTTTTAGGGTTGCCTATTGATGACTATGTTGCCAATATTGTTCAGGCCCAACTGCTTTTCTTGGATTCTGTTGATCCACATAAGGACATTCAAATTTACTTTAACTCTCCTGGAGGTGCCGTACATGCTGGTTTGGCAATATACGATACCATGCAGTGGATTAATTCGGATGTGGCAACTATTTGCACCGGAATGGCCGCATCGATGGCCGCTGTTTTATTAACAGCAGGAGCAAAGGGGAAACGTTCGGCATTGAAACATTCGCGCGTAATGATTCACCAGCCGATGGGTGGAGCTCAAGGGCAGGCAACAGACATGGAAATTACCCTGCGCGAAATTCTGAAGATGAAAAACGAGTTATACGCAATAATCTCCAGTCATAGCGGTCAACCTATTGAGAAGGTCGAAAGGGATTCCGACAGAGATTATTGGATGCGAGCCGATGAAGCGAAGGAATATGGTATGATTGATGAAGTTTTAGATCGTCAAAAACAAAAAAAGAAATAAGTTGAGTGCGATGGATAAGTGTTCCTTTTGTGGGAGAGAGAAAAAGTATACAAATTTACTTATAGCCGGTATATCCGGGCATATTTGTGATGCTTGCGTAGAGCAGGCTCATACTATTGTTGAAGAGGAACTCAGCCAACGTTCGGGCTTTGATATGAGCCATATCAAGCTTAGCAAACCTGTTGAAATTAAAAAATTTCTCGATCAATATGTTATTGGTCAGGATACAGCTAAAAAATATCTATCGGTTGCCGTATATAATCACTATAAACGATTGACTCAGGGAAAACCAACTGACGATGATGTAGAGATTGAAAAATCGAATATTATTTTTGTTGGTGAAACAGGTACCGGAAAAACGCTGATGGCAAAAACCATTGCCCGTCTTTTACATGTCCCGTTTACCATTGTTGACGCAACGGTTCTTACCGAAGCTGGGTATGTTGGCGAAGATGTGGAAAGTATTCTTTCGCGTCTTTTGCAGGTGGCCGATTATAATGTGGAAGCTGCCGAAAAAGGAATTGTATTTATTGACGAAATAGACAAAATTGCCCGAAAAGGAGATAACCCCTCTATAACCCGCGATGTTTCAGGTGAAGGAGTACAGCAGGGATTACTTAAACTACTCGAAGGTTCTGTTGTTAACGTTCCACCCCAGGGAGGCCGTAAGCATCCCGAGCAAAAAATGATTCAGGTCGATACTAAAAATATCCTTTTTATATGCGGCGGTGCGTTTGAAGGAATTGAACGAAAAATTGCTCAACGTCTTAATACTACCGTGGTCGGTTATAATGCTTCCCGTAAATCGGATGTTATTGATCGGGCTAATTTATTGCAATATATTGCGCCTCAAGATTTACGCTCTTTTGGATTAATTCCTGAAATTATTGGCCGCTTGCCGGTTCTAACGTTTCTGAATCCTTTAGATCGTGAAGCGCTGCGGAGAATTTTAACCGATCCTAAAAATGCTATTATTAAGCAGTATAAAAAACTGTTCAAAATGGACGGTTTGGATCTTGTTTTTGATGATCAGGTTTTGGAATATATTGTTGATAAAGCCGTGGAATTTAAACTGGGAGCACGGGGATTGCGTTCTATCTGCGAAATTATTATGATGGATGTGATGTTCGATATGCCGACCGAACCTGAAAAGACCGTTGAAATCACATTCGATTATGCGCAGAAAAAACTTGAAAGCGAAGAAGCACGTAGGTTAAGGGTGGCTTAAAATTTCAAATTGAAATAAAAATTTAACTTTTACTTGCATTTTCAAAAAAATATTTATTGATTTGCAAACAACAAATAAAACAAAAATGATACAGACTAAAAATTGGTGGTGGCACAGTATTTATTTCGATAAGAAGTGAACAGTTAGCCCTATACCCGATTTTTACCAAAATATAAAGGCTTGCCAATCACGGCAAGCCTTTTTTTGTTATAAACCTTTTAAGAACAAAAGTTATGGTTTACCAGGTACGAACAAACATTAAAAAAATCCTTGCCGACACTATTACTCCGGTAAGTATCTATCTTAAAATACGGGATATATTTCCAAATACTATTTTACTCGAAGGTGCGGATTCCCAAGGTAGTCGAAACAGCTATTCGTTTATCGCCCTAAATCCTGTGGCCGAATTTAAAGTTGAAAACGGAGTAGCTTCTTATAGTTTTCCAAATTCCGATAACTCAACTGCTAAAATAACTTCAGAGCAGACAGTAGTCGACTTATTAAACCGTTTTATCCGTTCGTTTGAGTTGGTGAATTTCGATCCTGCAGTAGTTGTGAATGGGCTTTTTGGTTATTCATCGTACGATTCGGTTCAATACTTCGAATCGATAAATTTCAAAGCCAGTCAGGTAGCTGAAGAGCAAATTCCTGAAATACGCTATGCTTTCTATAAGTATGTTATCGCGATCAACCATTTTCAAAATACGCTTACCATTATTGAGAACCTCTTCGATGGTGAAGAAAGTCAGTTGGATTATCTGGAAGGTTTGCTTCAGAATCTAAATTTTGCCGTGTATCATTTTTCACCTCTTAATCACGAAGCTTCCAATTTAACGGACGATGAATATAAAAACATGGTTACCAAAGGCAAGGAGCATTGTCATCGCGGAGATGTTTTTCAGATAGTTCTTTCCAGAGGGTTCTCCCAGCAATTTCAGGGGGATGATTTCAATGTTTATCGCTCACTTCGTTCCATAAATCCTTCGCCGTACCTTTTCTATTTCGATTATGGAAGCTATCGGATTTTTGGTTCTTCTCCCGAAGCTCAGTTGGAAGTAAAAGGGCATAAAGCATATATTCATCCGATAGCAGGAACTTTCAGAAGAACGGGCGATGACGAAAAAGATAAAGAACTGGCTATTGCGCTCTCGAACGATCCCAAAGAAAATGCAGAACATGTTATGTTAGTTGATTTGGCCCGAAACGACCTGAGTCGCAATGCTGAAAATGTTACGGTAGAAACGTTCCGCGAAATTCAATACTATTCGCATGTGTTGCATATGGTGTCGATAGTATCGGGCGAATTGCCTATTGGCGCTAACTCATTTCAGGTAATGGCCGATTCCTTTCCGGCAGGGACATTAAGTGGCGCTCCTAAGTTTAAAGCCATGGAATTGATTGATACCTACGAAAATAAAAAGCGAGGTTTTTATGGTGGTTGCCTGGGTTACCTTGGATTTAACGGAGATTTTAACCATGCCATTATGATACGTTCGTTTTTAAGTAAAAATAATGTGCTGTATTATCAGGCGGGAGCTGGAATTGTGGCCGATTCGAAAGAAGAAAATGAACTCAACGAGGTGAATAATAAACTAATGGCCCTGAAAAAAGCTATTGACCTGGCAAAAGACATTTAATTATACAAATAAATTCACTGGTCTTTGGTTTAAAAGCGGCAAGGACCCTAATAAAAGATAGTATGAAAATTCTTGTTTTAGATAATTACGACTCATTTACATATAATCTGGTTCACGCAATAGAAAGCATTACCGGAGATAAAGTTGAGGTTCGGCGGAACGATAAAATTTCCATCGAAGAAGTGAATCGATTCGATAAAATTGTGTTGTCACCAGGGCCAGGATTACCCGATGAAGCTGGGATACTGAAAGAATTGATAAAAACGTATGCCGGTAAAAAAAGCATACTGGGGGTTTGTTTGGGGCATCAGGCTATTGGCGAGGTGTTTGGTGGGAAACTGATAAACCTGGAACGGGTTTACCATGGTATTGCAACAGACATTAAGTTAGAAGTTGATAATGAGCCAATGTTTAAAAATCTTCCCCAACAATTCAAAGGGGGACGTTATCATTCCTGGATTGTAGAGAGGGAATCGTTACCCGCATGCTTTGAAATTACTGCCACTGAAGAAAATGGACAAATTATGGCGATGCGTCACAAAGAGTTCGATTTGCGTGGGGTGCAGTTTCATCCTGAATCGGTGTTAACTGAATTTGGCCAACAAATGATTGCAAACTGGTTAAAAATGGAATCTTCTTTTTAAGAAAAAAATTTTAGAAATAACTTCAAATACTAAAATATGAAGGCGATTTTAAACTATCTGTTCGAGCACAAAACCCTTACCAAAGCTGAAGCGAAGGAGGTGCTTACAAATATAGCCAAAGGCATGTATTCGCATAGCGAGATGGCTGCTTTTATAAGTGTTTATCTTATGCGAAGCATTACTGTTGATGAACTTACCGGTTTTCGCGATGCTTTGCTTAACCTTTGCATTCCTGTTAATTTGAGCGACTACGATACTATCGATCTTTGCGGAACCGGGGGCGATGGGAAAAATACGTTCAATATTTCTACATTAACGGCATTTGTTGTTGCCGGGGCAGGAGGAAAGGTCGCCAAGCACGGAAATTATGGGGTTTCTTCTGCTTGTGGCTCGTCAAATGTGATGGAATATTTAGGCTACCAGTTTAGTACCGATGAGTCGAAGCTTCAACAGGAAATGGCAAAGTGTGGTATTTGCTTTATCCATGCGCCTCTCTTTAATCCTGCCATGAAAAATATTGCACCAGTTAGAAGAGAGCTGAAAGTAAAAACGTTTTTCAATATGTTGGGGCCAATGGTAAATCCAAGTTTTCCCAGGAAGCAGATGGTGGGTGTGTATAGCCTTGATTTAGCCCGGTTATACAATTACTTGTATCAGCAAACCGATAAGCAATTTGCGATTGTTCATAGTTTGGATGGTTACGACGAAGTGTCATTAACCGGTTCTTTTAAGGTAATTACCAATACAAAGGATTCAATTCTTACCCCTGCTGATCTAGGGATGAATACTGTAAATGCAAAGGATATTGGCGGAGGGGATACGGTGCAGGAAGCTGCAGAAATTTTTATTAACATACTGGAAGGGAAGGGTACCGATTCCCAAAATCAAGTAATACTTGCAAACACTGCCCTGGCTTTGAGTTGTTATTATCCTGGGAAATCGCTGCCAGATTGTGTTGAACAAGCAAAGGATTCTCTTTTTGGGCAGAAAGCTTTCACCGTATTTAAGAAACTTTTAAACCGTTAACATGTCCATTCTCGATACCATTATTGAAGAAAAACGCAAGCATGTTGCCGAGTGTAAAAAACTGATTGGTCAGCATGAATTTGAACATGAACCTTTGTTTAACCGCAAAACCATTTCTTTAAAGGAGCGAATGCTTCAGCCAAATTCTTCCGGAATTATTGCCGAGTTTAAACGTCAGTCTCCTTCAAAAGGAATTATAAACGACAAGGTTTTACCTCAAATAATAACAAAAGCCTATCAGGATGCTGGTGTTGCAGGTGTTTCCATTTTAACCGACACTCCCTTTTTTGGTGGGTTTCCCGATGATGTGATCCTTTCCCGAAAAGAGCTTTCCATTCCAATTCTTCGGAAGGATTTTATTGTCGACGAATACCAGCTTTTTGAAGCCAAAGCCCTTGGGGCCGATGTTATCCTTTTAATAGCCGCAGTGTTGGAAAAGGAGGAAGTGGCGCATTTGGCAAAAATAGCGAGTTCACTGGGACTGGAGATTCTTTTTGAAGTTCACGATAGCGAAGAGCTGGAGAAAATTTGTCCTGAGGTGACTTTTGTAGGGGTAAATAACCGCAATCTCAAGACTTTTGCTGTGGATTTGGATCAATCGATGCAACTGGCAAAACTCATTCCCGATAATTTTTTGAAAATCTCGGAAAGTGGTATTGAAAATCCAGAGACAATAAAAAAGCTTAAGTTATCGGGCCTTAATGGCTTCTTAATCGGCGAATCATTTATGAAGACCGATAATCCAGGGGGCGCATGCAAACGGTTTATTGAACAACTGCAACTTTTATGAAATTAGATCACTGCCTTGTAAAAGTGTGCGGGATGAAAAATCCTGAAAATATCATGGAGGTTTCGAAACTGAAACCTGATATGATGGGATTTATTTTTTATCCTTCTTCGAAACGCTTTGTGGGCGACCAATTTATTGTTCCGGATAATTTTCCAGGGAATATTAAAAAGGTGGGAGTTTTTGTGGATGAATCTATAGAACGAGTTTTTGCTATTGTGAAGAAATGTAATCTTCAGGTTGTTCAATTGCACGGAACAGAAAGTCCGGAATATTGTCTTCGTATTAAAAATAGTGGTGTTGAGGTAATAAAGGCATTTGGAATTGATGAATCGTTCAATTGGAATATCCCGGAATCGTATATCTCCACTTCCAATTATTTTATTTTCGACACAAAAACACCAAAACATGGCGGTAGCGGAAGAAAATTCTCCTGGAAAGTATTGGATAATTACAAACATAATCACCCTTTTTTATTGAGTGGAGGAATTGGCCCGGAGGATACTGGTTTAATAAAATCATTTGTACACCGCCAATGTATTGGAATTGATATTAACAGTGGTTTTGAAACAGGGCCGGGAGTGAAAGATGTTGAAAAGCTTCACTTCTTTTTTAAGGAGATGAAGAAATGAGTCTTCTCCGAAAAGTCTTATACCCCCTAATCCGCCAATTGTGGGACTTAAATTCAATAATTTTCAGACGGTTCCCTGGAGGGGCTAGGGGTAAAACAGATGAAAATCATAGAATTTTGACTTTTCGGAGTGGATTCAGAAATAGAACGATTTAAAAAATAATATAAAACAAACCAAAATACCATGAGTTATTTTGTTGATGAGAAAGGGTTTTACGGAAGGTTTGGAGGAGCTTACATCCCTGAGATGTTGTACGCCAATGTAGAAGAACTTCGCACCCAATACCTGAAAATAATGGAAAGCGATCAGTTCCGAAACGATTACCAATTTCTTTTAAAGCATTATGCTGGGAGACCTTCACCCCTTTATCCGGCAAAGCGGTTAAGCGAGTTGTATAAAACCAATATCTTTTTAAAGCGCGAAGACCTCAATCATACCGGCTCGCATAAACTTAATAATACAATTGGCCAAATACTGATTGCAAAAGCATTGGGCAAGACCCGGATTATTGCCGAAACCGGTGCCGGGCAGCATGGGGTTGCCACTGCTACAGTCTGCGCCTTAATGAATTTGGAATGTATTGTATACATGGGCGAAACCGATGTTCAGCGGCAATACCCCAATGTAATGCGCATGAAAATGCTCGGAGCAGAGGTAGTTCCGGTAACAAGCGGCAATAAAACCCTGAAGGATGCTACCAATGAGGCTATCCGCGACTGGATTAACCACCCCGAAAATACCCACTACATCATTGGCTCGGTGGTTGGCCCACATCCCTATCCCGATATGGTTTCGAAATTTCAAAGTATTATTAGCGAGGAAATAAAATTGCAGCTTAAAGAGCATATAGGAAGGGAATTGCCTGATTATGCCATTGCCTGCGTAGGCGGTGGAAGCAATGCCATTGGAACATTCTACCACTTTATCGATCATCCGGAAGTGAAACTTGTTGCCGTGGAAGCCTCCGGTTTAGGAGTGGATACCAATGAAACCGCTGCTACCATTGCTTGTGGGGAACTTGGGATTATTCATGGAAGCAAAACCTATTTAATGCAGAATCAGGACGGACAAATAACCGAACCATATTCAATTTCTGCCGGGCTCGATTATCCGGGAATAGGTCCGGTACATGCCCACCTGCACGAAACCGGCCGACTCACTGTTATGGATGCTACCGACAAGGAAGCGCTTGATGCCGCGTTTCGGTTGACTCAAATCGAAGGAATTATTCCTGCCCTTGAGTCTGCCCATGCTTTAGCAGCACTCGAAAAAATGAGATTTCGTCCTGAAGATATCGTCGTGGTTACCGTTTCGGGTAGGGGCGATAAAGATATGGACACCTATATCAAGTGCATGAACGATAAATTGTAATCCCTAAATTAAATACAAAATCACCTCCTAAATTTTGTTGATATGAATCGCATAAATCAACTTTTTGAAACGAAATCTGAAAATATTCTTTCTATATATTTTACTGCCGGCCATCCTGAATTAAGTAACATTGCCGAATTAATTCAACTGCTCGAAGAGAGTGGGGTAGATATGATTGAGATTGGCATGCCTTTTTCCGACCCCCTTGCCGATGGTCCGGTTATTCAGCAAAGCAGCCAAAAGGCATTAGCCAATGGAATGAATATTCATTTGTTGTTTGAGCAACTAAAAGATATCCGAAAAACGGTAAAAATTCCTTTGCTACTAATGGGATACCTCAATCCTGTGATGCATTTTGGGGTGGAAAAATTTTGTGCAGAATGTAAAAAAGCAGGTGTTGATGGCGTTATTTTACCCGATTTGCCTATGGAAGAATACGAGGCTTCTTATAAAAAGGTATTTGAGGAAAACGGCCTGCGGTTTATCTTTCTTATTTCGCCGCAGACATCCGAAGCGCGCATCCACAAAATAGACAGTTTGAGCAATGGGTTTATTTATATGGTATCCTCATCGGCAACCACAGGCGCAACCGGATCGCTCTCCGAAGCTCAATTGGCTTATTTTAACAAGGTGAAGTCGTTGAAATTGAAAAATCCTTTGGTGGTAGGATTTGGTATTTCGAACCGCGAAAACTATCTGGAGGTATGCAAATATGCCAATGGTGCCATTATTGGAAGCGCGTTTGTTCGTATGCTCGAAAAGCCTGGCGATTGGACGGTGAATACCCGGGAATTTATAAAATCAATTCAGTAGAATAATAAGGAGAATAAAGATTATTACGCGAAGTTTCGCCGAGTGATTGAAATTCATCCTCTGCGAAATTTCGCGATTCCTTTGCGAACCTCAGCGGAACAGCTTTTCTAAATATATTTAAGCGTTACGTCATCTGCACCAACATTCAATTCCACTTCTTTTCCAAATAGTAGCGGAAGATTCGGCACAAGATGACCTGCCGGGAAATTAAATATTACAGGGAAATCGTAATTATTTAAATGTTCACTAATAATCTCATTCGCATCTTTACCAAAGGGTATGGTGTTGTCTTTCATATCACTCATCCCCCCAACTACCATTCCTTTTAAATTATTTAGTTTTCCGGAAAGTTTAAGGTTCATCATCATCCTGTCGATATGATACAAATACTCATCCAGGTCTTCTAAAAACAGAATGGCATCTTTGGTATCAATATCATAAGGAGTTCCTGAAAGGCTATAAAGCACTGATAGATTGCCGCCAATAAGTTTTCCGGTTGCCTTGCCCGACTTGTTTAATTTGTCTGGTTTAATGCGATAATCAATCGGTTCGCCAAACAATAAATTTTTTAAACTTTTCCACGATTCCGTTTCGCCGTCGGCCGGATTGTAATTAATGGGCATGGTGGCATGAATTGTAGAGCATTTTAGGTGTGTTTGGGCAAATGAATGCAGCACGGTAATGTCACTATAACCGATTATCCATTTTGGAGAAACAGAAAAACCGGAATATTGCAACCCTTCTAAAATACGAACGGTTCCATATCCTCCCCGAGCGCACATAATTGCTTTTATCTGCGGGTTATTAAGCATCGATTCCAGATCAGTTCGACGCTCCAGATCTGTTCCCGCCAATTGATGGTTCTCACTGTAAATATTCGGGCTTAAAACAACTTGTAGTCCCCATGATTCAAATAGTTTAATACAAGGGTAAAGCACATCGGGTGTGATTTTTCGCGATGGCGCAATGATCCCGATTTTATCGCCCAATTTTAAAAAGGATGGATTCAGCATTTTTTCGACATTAAAAATCAGATTCACATAATAAAAGACTCAAATATACCAGCCAAAATCTAAATTTCAATTAAAATTTTGAATTGTAACAAGCCTGTTTCAACTATCTTTGTAAACTTATTTGCAAAACGAAAGATAAAATGTTTAAACGGTATTTAATAACATCGGCGTTGCCTTATGCAAATGGACCGGTACATATTGGACATTTGGCAGGGGTATATGTTCCTGCGGATATTTATGTTCGTTATTTAAGATTGAAGAAAAGAGATGTATTATTTATTGGAGGGTCTGACGAACATGGAGTGCCTATCACTATCAAAGCACGTCAGGAAGGGGTGAAGCCTCAGGATATTGTCGATAAATATCATACCATCATAAAAAAGTCGTTTGAGGATTTTGGAATTTCGTTCGATATTTATTCCCGGACAACTTCTAAAGTACATTATGAAACCGCATCGGGTTTCTTCAAAAAGCTTTACGATAACGGTCAGTTTATCGAAAAAACTACCGAACAGTTTTACGATGAAGAAGTGAAGCAATTTCTAGCCGACCGCTATATTACAGGAACTTGTCCGCATTGCAGCAACGAGAACGCTTATGGCGACCAATGCGAAAAGTGTGGTACTTCGTTAAATGCTACCGATCTTATAAATCCTAAATCGACGCTCAGTGGCAGCGTTCCTGCTATGCGCAGCACCAAACACTGGTTTCTACCTCTCGACGAATATGAACCCTTTTTACGAAAATGGATTCTCGAAGAGAATACCAACTGGAAAACCAATGTTTACGGTCAATGTAAGTCGTGGCTCGATCAAGGCTTGCAACCACGTGCAGTAAGCCGCGATCTCGATTGGGGAATACCTGTCCCTGTGGAAGGTGCTGATGGAAAGGTGCTGTATGTATGGTTTGATGCGCCTATTGGGTATATTTCCGCTACCAAAGAGTTAACTCCTCATTGGGAAAAGTATTGGAAGGACAAAGAGTCGAAACTGGTTCATTTTATTGGGAAGGATAATATTGTTTTTCACTGTATTATTTTCCCGGCAATGCTGAAAGCGGAGGGTACCTATATTCTTCCTGATAATGTTCCGGCTAACGAGTTTTTAAATCTGGAGGGTGATAAAATTTCCACATCGCGAAATTGGGCGGTTTGGTTACACGAATACCTCGAGGAATTTAAGGGGAAAGAAGACGTTTTACGGTATGTATTATGTGCCAATGCTCCTGAAACCAAGGATAACGATTTTACATGGAAAGATTTTCAAACCCGCAACAACAGTGAGCTGGTTGCGATTTTCGGGAATTTTGTGAACCGGGCTTTGGTACTTACGCAGAAATATTTTGAAGGAAAAGTACCTGCAGTTACTGAATTACAGGATTATGACCGTTCAGCCTTGAGCGAAATTAGTATTATAAAAACCAACGTAGAAGAAGCGCTTGAAAATTTCCGTTTCCGTGAAGCATTGAAAGAAGCCATGAGCCTGGCTCGCCTGGGGAATAAATACCTGGCGGATACGGAGCCCTGGAAAATTTTTAAAGATCAACCAGATCGCGTTGCGACTATTTTGAATGTTTCATTGCAAATATCAGCTAACCTGGCCATTTTGATGGAGCCATTTTTGCCATTTACCTGTGTTAAATTAAAGGGAATGTTGAATTTAGGAACTACCGATTGGGAACAAATTGGGAGTACGCCTATTTTGAGTGATGGGCATGTGTTAAATCAACCGGAGCTATTATTCGAAAAGATTGAGGATGCCGTAATTGAAGCCCAATTAAATAAGCTACAGGAACAGAAAAAGCTGAATGAAGCCAAAAATGCGAAAGTGGAACCGCAAAAGCCCAATGTTTCGTATGACGAGTTCTCTAAAATGGACATTCGTGTAGGAACAATTCTCGAAGCAGTTAAGGTCCCAAAAACGGCAAAACTAATGCAGCTGAAAGTGGATACCGGAATTGATGTTCGTACCATTGTATCGGGTATTGCTGAATATTTTAGCGCCGAAGAATTAATTGGAAAGCAGGTTACTGTTTTGGTAAATCTCGAACCTCGTGCTATAAAAGGAATTCAATCGCAAGGCATGATATTATTAGCCGAAGATAAACTTGGAAAACTAATCTTAGTTGGCCCAAATAAGGGGACTGATAATGGAGCCGCAGTGAGGTAAAGTTTTTTTAGGCCCTGATTAGCTTTATTAATTTCAGCGACATGTCGGTAAAAATAATTTTATCGTTGCCATTCGACTCCACATGGTACATCGCTCGTTCCATTTCGGCAAAAATAGATTGAATATTTTGGTCGTTGATAAAAGGGTGGAATTTTTCGGAGAAATCCTGTTCCTTCATAGTGAGCATAGCCAATTGAGGAACTTGCTTGTTTAAAATATAGTTTTCGCGAAGCAAACGAATAGAATAGGCAAGGAAATTTTTCTGTCGCTCCCGGCCAAATGCACAAACCTTTTCGCACCAGTCCAGCAGCGATAAAACATCTTTCTTATAACAGGTACGCATCAATAAGGTAAATAATTCGAAATTTTCGAGGTTTTCCTCATCACTTTGCAGTACCCGTAAGGCAACATTCATATTCCCGTTCGAAATTCTTACAGCATCCTGCACCTGTTGTTCCGGGTAACTGTTTTGAGCAAGAATATAGTTCAGTAAAGCTTCGTCGTTTATTTTTGGAATTTTTATAAGCTGCGTTCTCGAAAGTATAGTGGAAAGCATCATACCGCTGTTTTCCGAAACTAAAAGAAACACAGTTCTTAAGGGAGGCTCTTCAATTATTTTCAGGAGTTTATTGGCCGAAGTAGGGTTCATTTTTTCTGGCATCCACATGATAAGCACTTTGTAGTCGGCCTCAAAGCTTTTCATGTTCAGCTTATGCAAAATTTCGTGGCTTTCGTTTTTGCTAATCAACCCTTGCTTGTTATCAAGACCTATGGCAGCATACCATTGGTTGGCATTAAAGTATGGATTTGTAAGAACCAGATTACGCCACTCTTTAATAAAATCGTCGCTTACAGGGTCTTTCCCGGAAGAAGCCACCGGAAAAGCAAAGTGTAAATCGGGATGAACCAGTTTTCCAAACTTATTGCACGAGGGGCATGTGCCGCAAGAATCTTCAGGTGTGCGATTTGTGCAATTAATATATTGGGCATAAGCAATTGCGAGAGGCAAGTTTCCCGAGCCTTCAGGTCCCAAAAACAGTTGCGCATGACTAATACGATCTTCAGTAACCGATTGAATTAATCGCCTTTTAACTTCATCCTGACCAGCTATTTCACTAAAGAGCATGCAATTAAGAATTAAAACAAGTTTGCAAGATACAAGGATTTTATCCAAAACCCAAGGGAGAAATAGCTTGTAAGTTTTGAAAGTGGTTTAAAATCTATAAAGTTATCTGCGAAATAATCATTTTTTTAAATCTAGAGGACTGAAATTCCTATGTAGTTCATTAAATAAAAGTTAAATGTGTAAATTCGTTTAAAATTCAGATCCATGAAATTCTCACGCGACGATTATAATAACCGAATAGTTGATAAAGCGGGAAAAATACCAGCCGATGAGCCTGTGTTTTTGTTGCGTGCGCAGGATAAACATGCTCCGTCTACGTTACGACATTATGCAGCTTTGCTGGAAGAAGATGGAAATATTGAAATGGCAGAGGAATTGCGCGCCCACGCCCGTCAAATGATTGTTTGGCAAAAATCGGTAAAGGTGAAGAAGCCGGATAAATAAATATTTCTTAACCTAAAAAGCCAACCTTCCTTAAGCAACCTTCAATTCGCTCCCAGGTACGTTCTATATCATTATCAAGGCCAACACTGAAACGGACTAAACCTTCCGAAAGTCCCATTTCGTGTTGAACATCTTCCGGAACTTCCGAGGAGGTGCTTTTTCCCGAGTTACTAAACAGTGTTTTAAAGTAGCCTAAGCTTACAGCCAGATAACCTACATCTTCCATTTCCATCAATTCCATCAATTCGGCAGCTTGTTTCGAAGTAACCAAATCAATGGCGATCATTCCTCCAAAGCCATAGCTGGGATTCATTATTCGTTTTAATGTGTCATGCCCCGGATGTTCAGGAAGTCCAGGGTAAACAACTTTAATACCTGCTTTTTTAAATTTTTCGGCTAGAAATTGAGCGTTGTAGCTATGCTGACGCATTCGGAGATGCAGCGTATGTATGTTTTTTAGAATCGCCGACGACCGTAATGGATCCAATGCGGGGCCAAGTAGCATAGCTGTACCATTGTTTACATCAATCATCGAATCGATAAATTCTTTATCGGAGCAAATAGCCCCGGCTATACAATCGTTTTTGCCATTCACATATTTGGTAAGGCTGTAGACAACAATATGCGCTCCTAAACGTGCAGGGGCAATCATCATCGGAGTGAATGTATTATCCACCACCAGTTTGATGCCATGCTTGTTAGCAATATTTGCTAATGCCGGTATGTCAGATATTTGTAACAATGGATTCGTCATTGTCTCGGTATAGATAAGTTTTGTGTTTGGCTGAATGGCCTTTCCCACTTCATCTATATTGGTGATGTCTACAAAACTGGTAGTTATATTAAATTTAGGCAGGTAGTTTTGAAGGAAGGCAAAAGTTCCTCCATAAGTGGTTATGCTCGAAACAATATGATCGCCAGCCTTGCAAATATGTAAAATTGCACATGTTATCGCAGCCATCCCCGAGGCAGTTACCCATCCTTCCTCAGTGCCTTCCATGACCGCTATGGCATCGGCAAGGTATTTATTACTTGGATTCCAATGTCTGGAGTAAAGATAACATCCTTCAGCTTTACCCTGAAAGGTGTCGACCATGGTTTTTGCCTGCATAAAGGTAAATGTTGCTGAATCGGTGATGCATGGATTTACATCTCCAAATTCTCCGAATTGTTTTAGGTCTTGTATTTGACTGGCAGGATCGAATTTCATAACTATTTTTTTTAAGTGTAGTTGTTTAGGCGCGTTATCTCAAAATTCCTGCTTTTCAGGATATTTAAATATAGTGGTTTACGAAATTCTATTTCTATGATATTCGGTATACCGAAATATGACAAACTTCACACTTGTGAAATTATGCAGGAATAGGTTTTTGAATGATAGGCAAATGGATGGTAAACCTACTCCCTTTTCGGGTTCGCTTTTTATTAAATAGGGTTGAAAAGTTGTACTCATTTTAGGCTACAGTAGTATATAAGAATGTTTTTATCCTCTATTAAATCTAATGAAAGAAAAGGTAAAATGAAAGAGTTAAAAATAAAAAACCCGACTTGTTGGCCGGGTTTTAAATCTCAATATTATATTCAATTATTTAAATCTCCTGGGTAATACCATCCGAAGTAATTTTAATCTTACCGGAGCAGGTTTCTCTGGTGAAGTCGACAGTAACTAATTTGTTTTCAACCTTAATTTCTAAAACTCCCGTTGAGTGGGGTTTTGGTCGTTGTGGAATAGCTGAAACCATCTTTTGTGCTGCCGCTGGCTGTTTCGGTGAATTGATATACATCATCCCAGATATTGAATATGCTTAATCCGGCAAATCCTTCAAGCCAGGTTAAGGTGCGGGTAAAATTCCGGGTAATGAAATAGGTAGGAGTAATAATCTTACCATTTTCCAATTGAATTTTGATAGAAGGTTTACCATCAACTAAACCAAGGTTCGTAACTGTTTTTTTACCTTGTATCTGAACACTGTCGTTAATAATAAAGTTTTCGAGAGTTATGGTCCTGACAGCTCCTGCCTTGCGGATTCTGGCACTTTGAGTAATTTTTATGGTGCCGTTTTTCTTTATTCCACTGTTGGATGCATAATCGGAATAGGTAATGGTGATTTCTTTTGGAAAAATCGTGGAATCACCGGCTCCTTTAGTTACTGAAATTGTAACACCTCCGACCAACGAAGCGCTTTTTGTACCGGAAGTAGGATATTTGTTACTTTCGAGGGTAGACATTACATATTCAGTTTCTGTAAAAATATCGTTATAAGCATTGTCCGAAGATACATCGCTCTTGGCAACCACCATGGCCTGAGCAGTAGTTACATTTTTTTCCTCATCTTTCTTACACGAACTCACAATAAAAAAACCCGAAAGGGCAACTGCTGAAATAGATAAAAAAATTTTTGTTTTCATACGTATGGAGTTAAATTATTATTTTAAACGTTCAATTATTACGGTAATTATTAAAAATAGATTTACGAGGTTTCAGTTTTTTTTGTGATTGACGTCTTTTTATTTTCACTTATTTACTAACTATTTGTTTGTTATGGTTTTGTTAAAAATGTTTTTATTTAGAAACATCGGAACATGACTGAACTTTGGTTTCGATGAATTAAAAAACAGTCTCCTAACTTCTCTACATCATTAATAACTTCGAAATGCACAAATTATTTTCAGCAATTGCTTAATAATGCTTTGTTGTATTTAATTCCTCAAAGAAATGTCATGTTTGCTCCAACGATTTTCTTCTATATTTGCGGCTAATTTTAAAATTGGGAATGGGAAAGCTAAAACTTGTTTTTGTGTATGTAGGGGTTACCATTGCTATGGTATGCTGGAGTTTGTCTTTTATATGGTATGGCGATGTTTATCATTTTCTTTCTCCTTTTACTACTATTCTTTTCCGATTAGTTATTTCGGGTTTAATCCTTTTTACAGTTTCATTCTTAACCCGGCAATTGCAAAAAGTCAGTAAGGCCGATATTAAGTTATTTCTTTTACTGGCTTTATCCGAACCATTTTTTTACTTTATTGGCGAAAGCCTTGGTATACAATATGTCACCCCAACTGTTGCGGCGGTGATGATCTCGCTTATTCCTCTTTTAGTTCCTGTTTTTGCGTATTTTATACTGAAGGAGCAAATTATTAAAAAGAATATTGTTGGGATTGTCATTTCGTTTGTTGGTGTGATATTGGTTATTCTAAATAAGGAATACCAATTTACGGCCTCGTTAAAGGGTGTTTTATTGATGGGACTTGCAGTTGTTTCTGCTGTATTTTATTCCATTGTTCTTCGGAAATTGGCCAGTAACTATAACCCGTTAACCTTAATTAGCTGGCAAAACAGTATTGGAGCGGTGATGTTTTTGCCTTTGGTGCTGCTGTTTGAGCATGATAAACTTGGTCAGATCGATTTTAGCTTTTCGTCGGGAATGTGGGTCCCATTATTAAACCTTAGTGTTTTTGCTTCTTCTATAGCTTTTTTATTATATACCTATAGTGTTCAGTCGTTGGGAGCCTTTAAAGCAAATATATTTACGAATATGATCCCTGTATTTACTGCCGGTTTTTCGTTTTATTTGCTGAATGAAAAACTTCTTTTTCATAATTATATTGGGATTTTACTGGTGATTTGCGGGCTTGTTTTATCGCAACTTAAATCGATACGAAAATTGCGAAGGAATACCAAAAGCTGAAGAACAAATGGAATATCCCATACCAGATCCTGAAAGTCTGAAAACGATGGCAGCAAAAGCTGCACCTGTCACTCAACAAGTTTTTAAGCGCTGGAAAAAGAAGCCTCCCCGTCAATTAGATGCTATTGTTGAAGAAATTCATGAAGAAGTTTTTAGCAAGCTCGATTGTTTAAATTGCGCGAACTGTTGTAAAAGTATCAGTCCAGCCCTTTACTATAAGGATATTGAGCGAATGGCCTCGGCATTGCGTATGAAAGCCGCCGATTTTATGGACAAATACACGCAGATGGACGAAGACGGGGATTATGTTTTTCGTCAAACACCTTGTCCTTTTTTAATGAGTGACAATTATTGCCAGGTATACGAAAGCAGGCCAAAAGCCTGTCGCGAATATCCGCATACCAACCGCACCCGCTTTTATCAGATTCTCGACTTAACATTAAAAAACACCTATGTTTGTCCTGCTGCCTATTATGTGGTTGAAAAATTAAAAACCTCAAGCCTTTAAAGTTTGGATTATAATTTAAGGTCAGTTCGATGTAACATAAAAGCTATTTGATTAATTATCAGCAGCGATTTTTCAATTGTGCATTTTACCTCCCCAACCCTCCTTACCCGCGATAGCTATCGGGGGGAGGGCTAACTGTTGCTTCGAAGCAGCAGTTATAGCCCCTTTT
>JFJP01005312.1_pt1 | contig 43196 bp, 37 predicted proteins | sample 431651 | NCBI WGS metagenome assembly JFJP01 (sample SAMN02602958, study PRJNA72255) | Microbial mat metagenome, whole genome shotgun sequencing project. | biome: fresh water; feature: sink hole; material: water; isolation source: purple microbial (photo- and chemosynthetic) mats found in...
TTCCAGCTCCGGGGTCCATCCCGTGGCCTTAACCGCCGCGGTCAGGTCCTGGATTGTCATCGTGTCAAATGACGGGTTTACTACCTTAACCGCCGCCGCCATCTCAGCAAATGCTGCTGCCCGCGCTGCGGCGGCTTCTTCAGCGATTTCCTTCTGCGCTGCTGCCTCTCCTTCGTAGTCCGGCACCCACCTGCCGTCCACGATGTCCATCAGCCCTCGCGGCCAGTTCCACTCAGCCCGCGCTGCGGCCTGCGGGTCTGCTCCGACTTCCAGCTCAACCGCTGCAACCGCCCGGATGACTGGCCCGACCGGGTCGGTATGGACCACTTCCTCACGGGGAACGTAATGCCCGCTCGGCATGGGCAGCCCAATCGTCCCAACCGCCCGTATCGCAGCCCGGACGCGGGCCTGAATCTCAGCTTCGTGCTGCCCGCCCCGGAAGCCAGCAGGCTGGAGCTGCACGTCGCGGTCGCGATAGACCCGCTTGGGCATCTCAACCAAGTCGATGACCGCCCTGCCAAGAGCGTTGCCCTCAGCCTCAAGCTTGGCCTTCTTGGCTTTGTTGCGGGCGATGATTCCGTCCTGCACCTCCTTGAGGTCCGGGTTGCGCTTCACGTCCTTGTAGGGGAGCAACTGCTCCTTGGTCATGGCAATCCGGGACTTGACCTCGAGGTCGACCATGCTGGTGACCAACTCATGGTAGCGGTCGAGGTCCTTCACCCGGTTGCCGCGTTGGTCGAAGAACCCGACCTCTTCCGAGGCCAACTCAACCGCGTTCACCGCGTCCATGTGGATGCGGAGGCCATTGATTGCCTCCTCCACGGAGTCCACCAGCCGGTCACGCCGGTCCTGCTCCTCCCCAGACTGGGCCGGGCCACGGAAATCCAACGCCATGAGGCGCTGCTGCTGACCGGGGGCGACCTTGGCCGCCCGTACCAACGCACCAATGCCGCCCCTCATCAGGCTACGACCGACCCGAAGCCCCACCACATTGGGAAGCTGCCGAGCCAGCCCCGCGACCAGGTCGTTCAGCTTGACGGTCAGGTCGGGGCGACGCCCCGCGTGTTCCTGCGCCAGCCCATCCAGCCGGAAGCAGGTGTTGACCACGTCCGCCAGCTCGGCGGGGTCCGTGGCCCGGTAGCTGCCACGGGGGTCGAAGCCGAACTCCGCGTGCAGCTTCTCGTCGTTCTTGGCCCTGGCCTCGATGGCCTTTCGGGCCATGACGGAGTCCAGCTCAAAGGCGGGCTTCCGCTGATCCGCAACCTGGTCCTGATTGCGGCCCTCCAGCCACTGACCGTTTTCCGAATCGGCGCGGGAATTTCCCGCCGTGACGGAGCCGAGAAAGCCCGTGCCAATCCCCGAGCTGGTGCCGACGCCCAGTTCGCGGTTGATCGTGGAGGCTTTCTTAATGCTGTTCAGAATGTCGAAACGTGCCATGATACTCACCTATTGAAACGTGCTACGAAAGGGATTTGCGACTTCGGGGTGTCTGCCCCGAAGCCGCGTTTAACTGCTGACTGCAACTGCTACTACTTCAACGACGCCAACGCTTTCGCGACGGCGTCCTGCGTGAACCGAGTCCCCGGTTTCCCAGTGACCGCGCCTTCAATGCCATCCAGGGCGTAGCCCTTAATCGTGGCCTTCTTCGCTGCGTAATCGCGCTTCTGCGCGACGTACTTCTCGAACTCCTCAGCGAACAACTCACTGAAGTCTTCAGGGAAGGGTGCCCGCTGCCGATCCGAGCCAGGACCGGTGGTCATGCTGACGAATGACGAGGCGAGCCTGCCCGTCTCCTCATTCTTCATGTCCAAAAATGCCTTCTCATCCTTGGTCGCGATGCCATTGCTGGCATCACCCGCGTGGATGCGAATCAAACTCGCCATGACCGCGCACCCATCCTGAATCTGGGCGAACTCGGTTGGCCAGTCGGCCAACCGAACGAGCGGATAGCCGATGCAACTCCAAGCCGTCCAGGCCCAGGAGTTCTGCTGATAGAACCGCCCGTGTACGACGCCGCCGTCGTACAGCACGTCCAGGATGCCCTGTAAGGACTCCTGAATCGCTTCCTGCTGGGGGTGCATCGCGCCTGCGTCCAGGAACCACTCAATCCATTCCTGGTGGGTGCGCTTCCTAGCCGCCTCACGGTCGAGGCAATCATCAAAAAGCCCCATGGGGTCGGCCCAACGGGGGGCGAGGACGTCCTTCAGCTTGTCCCCGGCGAACAGCCGGAAGCCAAACTCAATCGCCAAGCGGATGCGCTCAGCCGCTTCCGGCTCACGCTCTTCAACGAGCGCGAAACCCTCACTGTGCCCAGTGAAGGCCGCGACGGCCTCGCCCTCGGTCAGGTTGCGGACATAGCGCCTCGCGGCGCTGGCCTTGCCAGCCAGTGCGTAGGTGAAGCCCACGCACGGCTCGTCAAGGGCAAACATGACGCAGTCCATGACGGACGTGAAGGCGATGCCCTCTTCAGCGGCGGAGTTGCGTACTGCGGTGAAACCAGTGGAGTTGTTCATGTTGCGATACCTCAGTGATGACAGACCGGAATGGTCTATCGGCAAACCCTAGCTCTGATGGGTTTGCCGCTAGATCAGTCAAGTGTTGCCCTGAGGGGCGTAATAGCCAGAATGGCCTATCCGCAAGCCCCCTGTTGCCAAGGGGCTTGATGGCTAGGTCAGCCGGGGCTTACTTGTATTGGTTGGCCCGATGGGCTTTCCAGGTGCGGGTGGTGCTGCGAACGCCTTTCCAGGCGCGGTGGGCGATGTCCCGAGTCTGCGGGGTCCACTCCACGTCCACTCCATCTTCAACAACAGCCATCACGGCGGCGGCTTTCACTGTGGTTGATGCTGGTGTAATCACACGGTTCGTCGGCCATTCTCCGTACTGCCCAGCCAGTGAATCCCATCCGTAGTAACTGAGTCCTGACAAGTGAGAAGGGCCAGTGTCGACGTTGCTTACTGCCGACCCACCACACGGTGCAGTCCAGTACCGAGAGGCCAGCTCTTCGTCCTGCGCCCGCATGTCAGCCTCAAATGCAGACAGCTCAGCGGCGCTGGTGGCTTTCTCAGCGGCTACGACTAGCGACAGGTCGTACTTAGCCCCATCGTATCGGCGAGCTGCGTCATCCAGTGCCGAGGCGGCCCAGCCCCACGCCATGAGTAGCACCGAAGCGATGACCATTAACACACAAGCGCCACTAGCGACGCCATTGGCGTCAATCTGGCCACTGTAGAAGCCAATGTGTAGCAGGATAGGGAACATCACCAAAGAGGCTGCGGAGGCCAGCCCTAAGGCCCAAACAATGATGGTCCAGAAGGTGACAGAGATGAAAGAGATGACGACAGAGATGAGAGAGGTGTTCATGGTATTACTCCAAGCGGGTCCCCTATTGGGACGAAAGTGAATCCAAACGACACGGGAAACAGAATTGAATCCCAGTGCGTACCCGGTGAATCCAGGCACATAGAGAGGCACCGAGCACGAGTAATACGAGGTAGTGTTGCTGGAATTTTATTTTTGAAATTTTTTTGAAAAAACGCTTGACTTCTGCGCAGCCCCAGACTGACCTGCGATATACTCCGTAGCATTGAAACTACGGATAGCAAACCAATGAATGTAGTCCCAATCACACGCCCTAGTACCCAAGCACCCAAGCCCGAAGAAGACTTAATGGCGGACCTGTTCCAGAACGCCATTGACAGCAAATTCACCAGTGCCCTTATCATTGGGGAGCTTGATGGGAGTGTTCATCTCATGGCAGCCAATATCTCTGGTCCCAACGCCCTGTGGAATATGGAGCAGGCCAAACGACTGCTTATGAGTCCGCCCGACAATGGCAACATCCAATAGAGATGTAATCAAGAACACGGCTCACGGGGCGTACCGACCGCAACATAAGGACAAGTTCCGCGGGCTAACTCGCCTCCCACCCAAAGAGGCTTGTGTAGAGCCGACTCCATTTAGGGGGTCGCGTAGAAGTCGAATGGATGACGAAGTCATCGAGTATTACGCGGCTATGCGCGAAGCTGGACTTACTCCCGCGCAGGCAATGAAAGGGTGCAATCCTGATATGGGAGAGGTACAGAGGAAATATCCAACCCATCAGTACACAATCTCTCAGGCGCTAGAACAGCGCCCAGAAGTTAGGCAGGCGGTGCAAAGGCTCCGTGAAGCCCTGGACATTACCCGCGAAGATGTCCTCACTGGGTTTATGGACTGCGTGTACTCAGCCGCTACGTCGACCGAGCTGCTTAATGCCTGGCGCGAGGTCGGTAAATTGATCGGGGTCTATGCTCCAACCAAAGTGCAGATCGACCACACCAGCGATTCAGGCCGGATGCTCACGCGCCTTGCCAGTATGTCAGAGGGTGAGTTGCTCGCTCTGGCCCAACAAACTCCTCCAGAGCCAACAGAGCCAACAGAGCCAACAGAGCCAACAGAGCCAACAGAGCCAACAGAGCCAACAGAACCGACGTGACTAAACGCGCTATCGCTTGTATGTTCGATCTCTTGGAACTCGTGGCAGTCCTGGCGACAGTTTTCGCTGCGATTGTTTCTGCTTCAATCGGGATAGGATTCCTCCTACACCAGGCATTACTGTGACAGACCCATATCAAGCCACTGGCCCCGTTGTCGCGCCAGATTTAACGAAGCGCAAAATCGTAAACTGGCCGGAGAGAATAACTGCTACTGAACTGACTCTCCTGGACCTAAAAGCGTCGTGGAAGGAGATGCAAAAGGAGTCGCAGTACGCGCTTATTTCTCTGGCGGAGTCAAACGAGAAGTTTGCCAATCATCTTGAAGACAACAAGCGGATGCATCACCGCATGGATGAACACGATGCTATCGTGGCAGATTTGCGTGACGAGGTGGTCAGGCTGGAGAAGATTATCATCGAGCTGAAACTGCAGAACCAGACGCTGATTGATTTTAGCTGTGGGGTCAAGAAAGCGGGTTGGATCGCAGTCACCTGCGGCGGGGTCGTGGTTTGGTGGGTTCTACAGCGCTGGCTGGAGCACGGTCGATGAAAGCATATCTCACCGTTTTTGCAGCGTTCATGCTGCTGATTACTTTGCAGACGATTCACTATCTGGAGTTCCAGGACCGCATGAAGTCGTTTATCAGCAAAGGCCCACGATTTACAGCACTTGGTGGGCAAGCGTTGTGTGAGCGAATTGCCAAGCTGGAAAAAGCTCCACAGCCGTGCAGCTATGGAGTAAGCAGGTAATGTCTGCCCGCGAGGCTAATCAGGATTTCCGCAATGCCCTAGCAGTTCGACGCGCCATGCACTTGCTGAATAAGGCCATCGACCAGATGCAGTTTGCCAATGAGTCTTTGATTGCAGCAAACGGAGCGTTTGCCCCACAGGTACTGTGGGCAGACAGCGTAATTCACAACGCCATTCAACTGGCTGATGGCTTGCAGATTGTTAGTAAGGAATACCCACTGTGCTAGATGTCGACGCGTTGCTTTCTAACTCTGCAGAGCCAGCCATCGTTCGGGAGCTGGCCACTCGGCAGCTTACCCGCAAGCACCTGCTTCATTTTATCCTGCGGTTTCACCCGGACTATTTGGCAGGCTGGGTCCACCGAGAAATCTGTTACAAGCTGGAAGAATTTGCCGCTCGGGTACTTCGTCGCGAGTCGCCCCGACTACTCATCGCAATGCCTCCTCGCCACGGCAAGAGCTTGATTGCCAGCCAGTATTTTCCCGCATGGTTCCTCGGCAATAACCCCAGAGCCGAGTTCATCAACTGCTCGTATGCGCTATCCCTGCAGGCCGGGTTCTCGCGCAAAGTACGGACCCTGTTGCAGGACCCGGTATTCGCGGCCACGTTCAAAGACTGTACGTTGGACCCCAATGCCCAGAATATCGAAGGCTGGCTAACTACTGCAGGCGGAGGTTTTAAGCCTGCTGGTCGCGGGGGCCCCGTGAGTGGCTTCGGCTGCATTGCAGAAGGAACCTTAATTTCTACACCAACCGGGGCTGTTAAAATAGAGGACCTAATCCGGTTATGGTACAATACCGACGTTGTGGTTAATGGGTACGACCACAAAACGGGCGAAGTAAAGCCCTGTCGGATTATTGCAACCAAGGAAACAAAAAACCGTGAAGTCATCCGAATTATCACCAGTGGGGGTCGCCATCTCGACCTTACCCCTGATCACCGCATCTATGTCGTTGAACACGGCTACCGGGAGGCGGAGAGTCTACGCCCCGGAGACCGGGTACTCGTCTACCCCGAAAAAACTACGGAATGTGGCGTGTGCCCGATGTGGAAAAGTGAGAAAGCGCGGGGGAGCTCACTGTCGGGAGTGCTATTTCGAGCTGCGCTCCAACAACGCGCCGGAGAATTTGGCAACCTTGTGCATTGGATGCCACATGATTCACCACAAGTCGAATACGACACCATTCAAGTGGTTAAGCCATTATGCGGTAGGCGCGTCACAGTCTATGACATGCAAGTTGAAGGCACTAGCAACCTCTTTGCTGGAGAGATACTCGCCCACAACTGCACGGTCCTGGTCCTCGATGACCTAATCAAAAACTCCCAGGAAGCTGAATCCGTCACGCTGCGTGAATCCACCTGGGACTGGTATACCTCGACAGCCCGAACCCGTCTACAACCCGGTGGTGGGATATTAGCAGTGGGCACCCGCTGGCACCACGACGACCCCATGGGGCGTCTTGAAGCTGGTAGTGATGAGTTCGGCGATGTGTTTGATGTGGTTCGCTATCCAGCCATCGCTACGCATGATGAGCTGTACCGCAAGACTGGCGAAGCGCTCCATCCTGAGCGGTACGACCTGAAAGAACTCCGGGCCATCCAATCCACCAGTCAGGACGTGTGGGAGGCGCTGTTTCAGCAGAATCCCACGCCGGACACGGGCGGCTACTTCGACCTGGGCTGGTTCAAGTATTACGACCAAGTGCCGTCGCTGTTGCGCACATTTATGGCGTGGGACTTGGCAATCAGCAAGAAGGAGCGCGCCGACTGGACCGTTGGGGTGGTCGGTGGGCTGACCGAGATGGGCGACCTGTACATCCTGGACACGGTCCGCAGCCACATGGACTCGATGGAGATTGTGGATTCCATCCTCGACATGCACACCCGCTACGACACGTTCCTGTGCGGCATCGAGCAGGGCCATCTCAGCATGGCGATTGCGCCGATGCTGAACGCCCAGATTCAAGCCCGCAAAGCCTACACCCTCGCGGTGAAAGAGATCCCTCCTGGGCGTCGCGACAAAGAAAGCCGTGCCCGCTCGCTACAAGGCCGCTTGCGGCAAGGGCGGGTCTACTTCCCGCGCCATGCCGATTGGTTGGGCGAGTTCAAGGCGGAGTTTGCCCAGTTCCCCAGCAGCAAGCACGACGACCAAGTGGACGCAGCGAGTTATCTGGCCCTGATGCTGGATGATGTTCCGCCCCCGCGCCCTGTTGTGGAGCCCACAACGCCTGCGTGGATGACTCGACTGACTGATCTTTCGCGGTTCACTGCGACCTCACGCTTTATGGAAGCCTGACATGATCCCAATTCCAGCCTATGTTACCCGCCCGTATCTGCAGCCCGTGAAAGCCTCCACCGAGGCGGCTGGCTACGACCTCTATGCGAGGATTGACCATCCCCTGCGGATAGCCCCTGGCGACGCGGTGCGGGTCCCCACGGGCTTGCATTTGGAACTGCCGATGAACTTCGTGGCCTTCATCACGCCGCGCAGTGGGCTGGCGGACAAGTACCGGATTTCCATCCTTAACACGCCCGGCGTGGTGGATGCTGACTACCGGGGCGAGATCGGGGTGCTGTTGGAAAACCGGGGGCGCTCGCTGTTTGTGCTGGAGCCAGAGGAGCGTTTTGCGCAGATGGTCATTCTGGAAATGCCACGGGTCGTGCTGTCCTTCGTTGACTGTCTGTCGGACTTGCACACTTCGGAGCGGGGCGATGGCGGCTTCGGGTCTACGGGGCGCGGCTGATGAGTGCCCCTAATACGATAAGCCAAGTCGCAGATGATAACTGGGCTGCCTATTATCGCTGCCGGGAATCCGGTCACGACGAGTACGTCCGCAAAGCCAAGCTGTGCGATGCGTACTACAACGGCAATCAGTGGGATGAAAGCGCCAAGGCCGCGCTGGAAGCGGTAAAGCGCCCAGCGCTTACCATCAACGCTGTGATGCCCGTGGTCAACGCCCTCATCGGTGAACAGATCAATCAGCGGGCAGAAATAACGCTGCGGCCCAAGCGGCATACCACGCTGGATTTAGCCGAGGTGCATACCCGGCTGCTACACCACATCCTCGAAACGAACCGTTACCGCTACTTGGAAACAGGAGTTTTCACTGATGGAATCATTCAAGATCGTGGCTATTTCAACATCTTCCTGGATTTCGCAGACCACGTTCAAGGTGAAGTGCGCATTGAGTCGCTTGACCCTCTGGATGTACTGATTGACCCAGACGCCAAGGATTACGATCCGGCGACCTGGAACCAGGTCATCGTCACCCGGTGGTTGACGCTGGACGACATTGCCGTGTTGTACGGGAAGGGCAAAGCCAAGGAGCTGGATACGCTGGCGGGGCTGAATCAGACCTACGGGGCGGACTCGATGCTGACCGGAGAAGACAACACCTTCGGTGACTCCGACAATGCCCCGACCTATGAGCCGCCTGCCCAGGGCGATGCGCACTGGCAGGTCCGACGAGTTCGGGTCATTGACCGACAGTACCGAAAACTGGAGCGGGTTAAGTTTTTCGTTGACCCGAGAACGGGGGATATGCGGGAAGTTCCGGCTTGGGACGCTGCCCGTATCGAGCAGTTCACGGCCCAGTTTGGGCTGCAGGTCATCGACAAGCTGGCTCGCAAGGTCCGCTGGACCGTCTCTGCGGACCAGGTAGTGCTACACGACGACTGGTCGCCGTATGAGCATTTCACTGTCGTGCCGTACTTCCCTATTTTCCGGCGCGGGCAGCCGTCTGGGATTGTGAAGCATCTGCTCGACCCGCAGGACCAGTATAACAAAATCAGTTCCCAGGAACTGCACGTCGTCAATACTACGGCGAATAGCGGCTGGATCGTGGAAGCGGGCAGTTTGGTCAATATGTCAGAGGCAGACCTGGAAGCCCGTGGCGCAGAGACTGGTCTCGTAGTGTCGGTGCGGCCTGGTGCGTCGCCTCCGGTGAAGATTCAACCCAATCAAATCCCTACTGGGTTGGACCGCTTGGCGATGAAAGCCAAAGCCGACCTGCGCGAGGTCTCTGGGATTGAGGCGCTGCTTGGGCAGGAGTCCCCTGAGGTATCAGGTGTGGCGATTCAGGCCAAGCAGAAGCGGGCGTTGACCATCACTCAAGTGCCAATGGATAACCTCAATTTCACCCGGACCTTGGTCGCTCAACGGGTGCTTGGGCTGGTGCAGCGGTTTTACACCGAGCCGCGGGTTTATTACATCACCTTGTGGGACCAGCCCAAAAAGCCTGGCACCGACATGGAGGTTAATCAGCCCGACGCCTCGGGCCAGGTCGTCAATGACCTGACCGTGGGCGAGTATGAAGTTTCTGTCGCCATCGCTCCGAGCCGCGACACCTTCGACGATGTGCAGTTTGCTGAGGTAGTGCAACTTCGCGAGGCTGGAGTGCTGATCCCGGACGATATCGTCATTGAGTATTCCCACCTCAGCCGTCGCGACGACATCGCTGAGCGGGTGCGCAAGATGATGGGGGCTGGAGAGCCGTCGCCAGAAGAAGTCCAGATGCAGCAGCAACAGATGCAGATGCAGATGGAGCGGGCGCAGGCGGAGCTGGATGAGCTGAAAGCGAAGGCCCAAAACCTCGGGGCGCAAGCGGCTTTGGCGCAGGCTAAAGCCGAGGCAACCACCATGCAAGCAGAGGGGCAACCGACCATCGACGGCGCAAAAATGCAGCTCGCCCATCAGCAGTTGCAGGCAGACATCATGGGCAAACTGGCTGACCTACAAAATAAAATCGACGTGGCGAAGCTGCACACGACGGTCAAGGTCGCCACCACCAGTATGCAGAACGCTCATGCGACTCAGCTTGAGCAGCTTAAAGCCAAACTCGCTCCGAAAGCCGCAGCGAAAACCCCCGCAAAGGCAGGTAAAAAGTGACTGACAAAGTTATTGCAGCCCCCGTAGTGCCAGTAGCTCCCAGCATCGACGAGGAGTCGCTCGACCGTGGGGACGCCTTTACCCCAGACGAAGAAACCGCTGAGGTCGACGCGCCTGAGCCGGAACCCGCGCCTGAGCCGGAACCTGCCCCTGAGCCGGAACCGGAACCAGAACCTGCGCCGGAGGTTGTGGAAAAGCCCAAAAAGCCCCAGCCCCGAATCCCAAAGACTCGGTTTGATGAAGTCAACGAGCGGATGCAGCGGGCGGAGCAAGAGCTGAAAAACTTGCGGGCGCAACGGGCGACGCTACCCAACTCTGCGCCAGTTGAGTTTGACTTTGATGCCGCAGAGCAGAAGTACGCCGACGCCATCATCGCTGGGGAGATGGATAGCGCCAAGCAGGTTCGTGCTGCGATTCGCGGGGCCGAGCGGGCAGAGGCAGAAGCGTCGGTAGCTGATAAGGCGCTGGCGACCTACGAAGGGGTTGCGGCTCGGGCGTCAGTTGACGCGGCAGTGGCATTCATCAACGTGGAGTTTCCCGTCTTTGATCCGCAGTCCAGTGATTATAATCAGCCGATGGTAGATGAAGCCCTGGAGCTGTTTAACGGGCTTCTGTCGACAGGAAAATTGACGCCGTCTGAGGCATTGGTTCGCGCGGCTCGTGCTACTGCGGCTTTGCGCGGGGTACCCAGAGGGGAAGTAGAAGATTCTGCGCAGGGGCCAAAGACCAAGCCCGCAAAGGACGCAAGCACTTTGGAGGACAAAGTGAAGATGGCCACGAAACAACCCCCACAACTTTCACAGGCTGGTCGTGCCAGTCCACCGGTTAAAGGGGATGTAATGCGGCTGACTGAAAAGGAGTGGGATAAGTTGTCTGAGACAGAACTTAGCCGTTTACGCGGCGACTACATTTAAGGAGTGCATGATGGCGAAGGTTCCTGCGTTTTCCACGTCGACCAGTGCTGGAAAACCACCGAAGAAATCCGGTGGGATGAAAGCCGGGCGTAAAGCAAATGTGTCTACCGCGCCGACTCGGTCGGGCGGTAAACCATCTAGCGCGAAGTGCTAGAAAAAAGGCCCCGGAAACGGGGCTTTTATTATAAATAAATTGAAAAACTCTTGACAAGCCGCACAGCCCCACAGGGTTCTGTGGTATAAGTTGGGTACCGTAAGTTCGGTTATCGGCTTGTCCGTTATCAAGCTGTGTTTCTCCGCGTTCTTGCCGCGATAGCGCCAGAAAAAGACCTGAATCCTTTCCTTTGGAGCGCTACCGTGGCTACTACTAATTTTTCCGCTTTGCAGACCGAACAGAAGCTGGCTTGGTCGAAAGACCTCTGGAAGGTCGCCCGCAACAATAGTTTTATGATGCAGTTCACTGGCACTGGCCCCAATGCCATGATCCAGCGCATCACCGAGTTGAAGAAGTCTGAGAAAGGCACTCGTGCAGTGTTCCAGTTGATCGCTGATCTGGCCTCTGATGGCGTGATGGGCGACGCGACTCTGGAAGGTAATGAGGAGGCTATCGCCGCCTATGACCAGTTCATTCGGGTAGATCAGCTTCGTCACGCGAACCGTCTTGCTGGTCGTATGGCGGATCAGAAGTCCGTCATCTCTTTCCGTGAAGCTTCTCGCGATGTGCTGGGCTACTGGCTGGCTGATCGGATTGACCAGATGGCCTTTCTGACCCTGTCTGGTGTGGCGTATACCAGCAAGCCCAATGGGGCTACTCGCGCTGTATTGGCTGCGGGTCGAAATCTGAGTGACCTGGAGTTCGCCGCTGACGTTACTGTTCCGAGCGTTAATCGCTACAAGCAGTGGTCTGCGTCTACCGGCAAGTTGATCACCCCGAATACCGCTACAGTAGCCGCGACCGATTTACCCAGTTACAAGATGCTGGTTCAGCTCAAGGCGTTTGCTAAAGACCAGTACGTTCGCGGTATTAAGGGACCCGGCGGTCAAGAATACTACCACGTCTTTATGACCCCGCAAGGCATTGCTGGGCTGAAGATGGATGCGGATTACCTGGCCAATGTCCGCAATGCTGGCCCGCGGGGTGATAGCAACGAGCTGTTCACTGGCGCAGTTGCTAACGTCGATGGCCTGATCATTCACGAGTTCCGGTACGTCTACAACACCACTGGGCTGGCTGCGGCTTCCAAGTGGGGCGTCGGCGGTCTGATTGATGGTCAGAAGGTCCTGCTATGCGGTGCGCAGGCTATGGCGCTGGCGGACCTTGGTACTCCGTACTGGGACGAAATGTCTGAGTACGACTACCACAACAGCTACGGCATTGGCATCGGCAAAATCCTTGGTATGAAGAAGCCGAAGTTCATGGCCCCGGCCACTGCGACTTCTGAGGACTTCGGGGTGATCGTGGTCAACACCGCAATCTAAGCGGACGCTCGAAACGGGGAAACCCGTTTCGATGCCCCGTAAAAGTTCAGGGACGAACTCCTCCAGTTTTTAGCATAACCGGGAAATAAGCAAAAGTGAACCCGATTTTCCGCACCGTCGCGAAGTACGTCCTCGCTCGGCTGAAAGAGGCCAGCACTTACCGCAATTTCATCCTGTTGGTCGGTGGCAGTTGGGCCATTGCCCATCCGACTCAAGTCGAGGCGTTGCTCCCTGTGTGCGTTGCGCTTGCGGGGTTCGTAGGCTCGTTTCTCCCTGACGTTTTTGGTGGTCCTGATGTTCTATCAGCAGCCCCCTCCAAGCAACTTCCTGTTGGTGGCATCGTTGATTGTGCTGGGCGTAGCGATTCTGCTACACGGGTGCGCGACTCCATCGTGCCAGCTCCAACTAAGCCTTTTCCCGCAGATGGGCATTTCAACGGGAACTGGAATGGTTGACTCCGTCGGCGTGTCCTGTCGGACGGAATGGTAGCCCGATGAAAAACGTACTTCTGATCGTGATGTATCGCGCGTTGATGATGCTTATCACCCGCGAAAACTTTTTACGTCTCGCTGATCTTTGCAGGCAGATGGACCCGATTAAAGCCCTCACCAACACTGAAAAGTGCGGGCTGGTAGTGGACGCTGCGAAAGGATTGGGACTGTCGTTTAGCGCCAACCTGTTTAACGTGATGGTGGCTCTTATTCTGGAGTGGTCGCGAACTCGCGCCATTGCTTGAGGATACGTTCGATGCCGTTGATGACCGCTAACTCGCCGCTGTTCATTAACAGTTTGCGCGGTTTTGCTGTAACGCTTACTGATACCCCATCGTGGGTGCCAGATCATATTGTGCCCGAGGCCATTGAGGCCGGTGGCATCGTAGTGACTCAGTCCTCTGACTTGTCGGAGACTCGAGTAGAGACTCCGTTTGTGGCCCCCCCTAGCGTTCGAGGACGTTCTCACAAGAGCGCGGAGTAGTCTATGGGCACCATTAACGCATCTGAAATTGTTGGCCGCGCGGCCACTATCCTGCAGGACGTAACCAACGTCCGGTGGGATCAAACCGAGCTGATCAATTCGCTGAACGATGGGCAGCGTGAGATCGCGCTGTTATCGCCTGAGTCGTGCACCACCACGTCTACGTTGACGCTGGTGGCGGGTACTCGCCAGTCGCTACCGGCGAATGGAACCCGCCTAATTGCGGTGGTGAGGAACATGGTGGGCGGAGTGCCGGGAAGGGCTATTAGGCTGGTCAGCCGTTCGGTATTAGACGCGCAGAAACCGAATTGGCATTCGGAAGCCGCCAATAGCACCATCATGCACTACACCTTCGACCAGCGAAACCCGAAGTCTTTTTACGTTTATCCGCCGTCTTCTGGTGGAGCGGTTGAGGTCGTTTATTCCTCGGTTCCGACGACGGTGACCGTAGGACAGGCTATTAGCATCGACGACATTTACGCGAATGCGCTGCTCGACTTTGTGCTGTACCGCAGTTATCTGAAAGACGCTGAGTACACGCAGAACTCCGAGCGGGCGATGCTGCATTACAAGGCGTTTGTGTCGTCCATCAGCGCCAAAGACCCGGTTGATGCCACGGTGGAACCTGCTTCGATGACGAGCAGCAGCCGCCCGATGACTGCGACCAACGGGTAATCCCGGTGACCCCGTTCTACGACATTACCCCGCTGGTCGTCGCTCAGGTTCCGCAAGTTCCTGATCCAGTGGCCGCGCAGTGCTTGTTGCTGACTGCGCGGGAGCTGTGCCGGGAGACGAGCTGTTGGAGGTACGAGACTGCGGGCAATTTAGTAGTTGCGGGCGACCCGATTGTCTCGTTTTACGACTTACCGATGGACTCCCAGATTATTGCCGCGGATGAGGTAACTCTCGGCGGCATTGCCCTTGGCAAGGTGTCGCTGGACCAGTTGAGTCGGCGCAGTGTGTCGTGGACCACTGATGTGGGTCCCCCCCGGCTGTATTACCTAGGCCCAGAGAAGAATCAACTCCGCGTGGTTTCTATTCCTGACGCGGATGGGGAGCTTTATGCCTGTTTGGTTCTGGAGCCAACGCTAAACGCCAACGGGCTGGACCCGCTGGTTCTTGACCGTCATCTGGACACCCTAATAGACGGGGCGCTGTCCCGTCTGTTGCGGTATCCCGACCGTCCCTGGACCAATTTTGGTTTGGCGAGGGTCTACGCCGACCGAGTAGAGCAGGCCAAACGGGTCATCCGTTCTCAAGCCGCTGACGGTTTTCAGTCAGGTGTTTTTCGTTCTGTCCGCTATGGCGGCTATTAAAGAGGAATCCTAATGAGTTCGATGAGCAATTATCTGGAAGACGCACTGGTCAACGCCACTCTGCGTGGCACGACTTTTACTGCGCCTTCTGTCGGCAGTTTGTATCTGGCGCTGTTTACTGCAGACCCAACCGACGCCAACGTCACCGCGAATGAAGTTGACGCCGCTTGGTATACCCGCAAAACCACGGGTTCGTGGACCGCTCCGTCAAATGGGCAATCCACGAATGTTGCTGCTATCACGTTTCCGGCGGTTACTGGGGCACAGTCTACTGTGACCCATCTGGGCATCTACGACGCCGCTTTCGCAGGAAACCTACTCTATCACTCGCCGCTGGTGCAGTCCAAGACCTTGGACATTGGCGACGTGCTGAGTTTTGCGGTTGGGGCGATTTCCGTCACGTTGGCCTAATTCTAGGCTCCCCCCTTGAACTACTCGCTGTTTAACCAAAGCCCGTTAAATGGGCGGGGGTATAACCTTCGCCTAATTTCCGGGGCGGCGGTACTTCAAGGCGGGGCGGTAGTTTCCGCTACCGCGACCCGGAATACATTCGGCGATGCCGCGTTTACTGCCGAAGGCGTCGTCAGTGGGCGGCAGCTAAAGACTCGGTATGGCGACGCCGCCCTAAGCGGCGTTGGAACGGTCGTCTCGACGGGGAAAAAGACCCGGTACTGTAGTTCTGCGCTGACCGGGTTAGGGACTGCGCAAGGCGCTGGAGTCCGTTACGCCGGTACACGGGTGCTGGTTGTTGGGGCGGCTACTGTCGGGCTGGACGAGGTCTGGGCGACCCGCAGCACCCGTGGGGCAGTCGTTGGCGGTTCATCCGTCGTTAATCTGTCCCTGGTTCGCTGGGCCTACGTCAGGGCGCAAGTAACTGGATTTAGCACGGTTACTTCCGGCGCGGTGCATCTGTACTCCGCTGGGCGGGGCACCGTAGTTGGGCGGGCCTCGGTTTACGCCTTTACGCTGAACGCGCAATCCATCTCAGGCTCGTTTTTTGTCCGCGCAGTGCTCTCCGGGATTGTGCAAGGGGAGTTGGGGTACGCCAATTTTGCGGGCATTAGCTCCGTAGCGGGTGGGGCGGAGCGGGTCAAGTTCAGTAGTGCCGTAGGGGTTTGCGGGTCCGTCGTCGTTAATGACGACGCACTGGTGCTGAATTACGCAGAGGCAGTAGTCCCCGTCACTGCGGTGGTTTTGCCCGAGTTCCGGGTCAACAACCAACAGATGACGCAGCGGGCGTTGTTTGGCACCGCAGCAATGACGGCAATAGCGGGGGCGCAGATATTCCGCACGATTGGGTCCGTAGGCACTGGAAGTATGCAGGGGGAGGGCAATCGGGTATTACCCGCAGTCGGGGCCCCGATTATTACCTCTGCAACCTTTGAAATTGATGCTAATCGCCTGACTAAAACCACCGGGGCAATGCCCGCGGCTGGCGGCACGATCATGGCTGCTCGTGCCAGTAATGAGCTGCATCCATTCGCGGCTCCGGTGGGCACTGCAAACGTCGTGGCGCAGGTTGTCCTGACTATGGCGGCGCACGGTGCAGTAAACGGAGCAGGAACCGTTTTAGTGCCGCGGGTGGATCGTACTGCAGGGGCAAGATCGTTACTCCCCGCTTCCGGTAGTTTGTTGCCTGAGGATATGGGGGTCTTGCGGGGGGGGTTCGTTGCAGGCAGCGGTGCTGCGGGTTTTGTAGCCGAGGCAGTGCGAGAAAGCCGCGGCGTTGCCGAGATAACCAGTGTCGGGGCAGTCCATGCGGTTTGGGTGCGTATTTTTGAGCGCACTGCGCAACTGACTGGCAGTGGGGTCCTTAGGCCAGTTTCGACTGGGCGGTTGAAAGGTTTCTGTGCTGCAACTGGGGCCGCAATAGCCGTGTTTCCTCCGACGATTACGCATGTTTGGTCCGGTGAGGCAGCCTTATTAGGAACCGCAGCGGGCTACGGTTTGTGCGTGGTCGGTAAATTGCGGGAGGGGGTTTCAGACGCACCTGGGGTCTCTGAGATGCTAAGCACCCCAACGCACTGGATTGCTCGATGGAGCGGGGCGGAGTTCTACGCTTCCGCAGAAATCGACCGGGCTATGGGCACCCGTGTGCGCTTTGGTGGGGTCAATGTTGATGGGGTTACATCCATCGTGGCGCGGGCGATTGCCAATCCGACTATCGACGCCCCCTCCACCCGCACTTGCCGGGTTGGGGCCAACCCACGGCAGGTTCGTTTGGCGCAACTCCCACGTTTGATGAGGGCTTAAAATGGCAGTTCTTGGGTCGTTTGTGCAACAGCCTGCTGATTTTTTGGACTATGACGTGGATTACACGGACTGGTTGGTAGCGGGGGATGCGCCATCGTCTGTTACGGTGGAGGCTACGCCGGGTATGTCCGTGGCCCCTACGGTTTCAATAGATACCACACGCGCAAAGGTCTGGGTGCAAGGCGGAGAGAATAAGGCTCGCTATAAATTGACAGTCACTATGACTACTGCGGACGGTCGGATTAAGCAAGACGAATTTTACATCGTTACCAAGGAATTTTGATTATGGCTAAGCCCCTGTTTGCAAATAATGCCGGTACCACGCTGGCGGTAGCGATTAACAGCTCTGTGGCTTCTTTAACGGTTGCAACGGGGACTGGGGCCTTATTCCCCGCGCCTACGGGTGGGGATTCGTTTGCGGTTACGCTGTACACGGCGGTAGGGGTTGTTGAGTCCGCTTGGGAGGTTATGACGTGTACGGCACGGACGGGTGACGTTCTAACCGTGACGCGGGCGCAGGAGGGCACGACGGCGCGTTCGTGGGCAATAGGCGCTCCAGTCGAGGCGAGATTGACTGCGGGCATTATGACGGTGGTCCAATCCAATTTGGACACGTTAAGCGCGGGGAAACTCCCCAACACCACGACCCTCGCTGAAATCGGCGCTGATTTAGTTGATGCCGATGAATTCCCGGTCTATGACGCGAGTGCGGCGGGGAATCGGAAGAGTCTGCTGTCGAGGGTGTGGACGTACATCCAAGGCAAATTAGCGGCCCCCGGCCCGATTGGCGGAGCCACACCAGCGGCTGGTGCGTTTACGACGCTGAGTGCGAAAATATCAAGAACATCCAGCACATCAGCCGCTGCTTTATTGTTATCGGATAATGTGACCGGTATACAAACTGATGGAGTGTATAAAGCGATTCGCTCAGAATCGAACGGAATTGCTTCGGTTTCTGAAATACGTTTTATAGAATCAGAAGGCACAAACAATGATACGGCCATTGGGTTTGCTACTCAAAGCCCTGCTGGCGGTCTTACTGAACGGATGCGGATCAGTAGATTAGGCAACGTCCTCATCGGCACCTCGACTGAGGCCGGGACTGGGAAGTTACAAGTCGCAGGAGATGCGTCTATATCCGGCGCGTTAGTCGCAGACACAACAAGAACCTCGAAGTTGTATGGCAGACCTTCCGACATACAGAGCGCTGTCGCTGTCGGTATGGATTACGTTTATACCTTCTTCCCTAGCAATACCCCATATGCAACGTATCTTTTGACTGTGCGAGGATGTTCTAATCCAGACGGTAGTGCCTATTATTCTACGGTAAGAACCTATTTAGTTTCCTATGTCATGGATTGGAATGGTTCTGGCTTTAATGCCATTATTGTAGCTACAGAATTGCACCATCAATACAGCAACGCCGGAATCAACGCAACAACTGTGCTGCTTTATAATGGTTTAACAGAAGGCACCTCAATTCTTATGACCGGTGCTATCAGCATTCGCGTTAAAATCACTTACTTGAGTTATGTAGGTGACGGCGCTGCTGTTAGTCTCATTAAACTCCTATAACCTTGGAGAATAATTATGCCTGATTACCAGCAACAAAATATCGCCGGATCGAAATGGAAGCGCGCCGTCCGTATTGTCCTTGAGAACCCCCTCAACGGAATCCCATCGGCCATTTTTGTGGAAGAAGAAGTGATTAACCTGGACGACACTGACCCGCCGATTACCCGGCTATCCGGTAACGTCTCGGCTTCATTCACCGATCTTTCAGTTGAAATCCCCCTGCGTGATCCGACGACTTGGGAACTGACCGGCGAGACCATCACGATGGGCAAGCTGTATGTCGGTATTGCGAGTGCGTACTGGCAGAAAGCGCTGGAACGAGATGAGGTAGCGGCGGCAGCGGTAGCGGCGGCGGCTCAGGTTCAGCAGACCGCTCTGTGAGGTAAAGCGACATGACGCTGTTGGCTATTAGAGACTTCGGCGGAATGTCGCCAAAAACCCCTCCTTACGCGCTTCCAGCTAACGGATCGCAAGAAGCGGTTAATTGCGATTTCTCCCACGGGGACCTACGGGGAATCAATGGCCTATTCCCCCTGCTAAACGCTGGGGTGTCTGCTCGCAGTCTGTATTCGGAAGACGGATTTCGGTTCTATGCGTGGAGTGACGATGTAGACCCCGTGCGGTCCCCGCAAGCAGACGACAAATACAACCGGATGTATTTCACGCAGGGGGGGCAGGTAAAGACTGCATTTACCGACATGATGGCCGTTACCAACCCGACCGCGCCAGCTACGACTTACATGACGGGGGTTCCTGCGCCAACTGCGGCTCCTACGACGCGATTGACTGATAAAACGGTGCTTCCGCTCGAAGCCACGGGCGTGACCGGTCTGTTCTGGTACGAACTGTCTGGGCAGAAATATCAGCAGGGCACTGTCGCGCTGGTTCAGAAGACCTTCGGTCGCGCCTACACGGCTGTAGCCCCGGCCAAGGTCACTTCCACACCCGCGAAGACCACAGATACCCCGGAAACCGCAGTAGCCTGCCTCCAGATCATGGGGAATAAAGGTACGGTGACGGTATTTACGCTGACCAGCGATAACAGTACGTCGTCGGCCCGCAATACCTCGATCCCCGGTGGAGCGACCCTGACTTTGACTGCGGTTGGGCTGGCGCTTACCGCCACGATTAACTACGGGTCAGCGGGGGACTACAGCTACCTCTATACCCACGTCAACATCCACGGGGAGGAATCAGCCCCGAGCGACCCGGTAGCAGTCAGTTTTGACGCTATGCAAAAAATCGAGGTGATGGTTAGTTTCGCCGCCCCTTCTGGCGGGTACTTCCCCATCTTCAAATTGCGGTTGTACCGAACCAACACGTCCAGTAACGGGTACGCGAAGTATCAGTTTTGCAAGGACCAGGGTTGCGGGGCAACTGCAATCATCCCCATTCTGGATGACGTGGAGACTTCTGCGTTGGGGGAGGTGCTGGCGACGGAAGACTGGTACCCGCCACCGGTCGGGCTGTCCGGGTTGCTTAATCTGGGCAACGGGATTCTCGCGGCCTTTCGGAATAACGAATTGCATTTCTGCGAAGCCTACGTTCCGTATGCGTGGAATCCCTTCAATGTCGTCACGCTCCCGTATGACGTAGTGGGGTTGTGCGCGCATTTGGGCGGAATGGTTGTCGTCACTACCGCGTATCCCTATTTGGTGTCGGGCATTTCTGCGGATTCAATGACCTCAATCAAGGTTTCAGCGATGCAGGGCGGTATCTCCAAGCGGGCGATTGCTGACCTTGGGACTTCGGTGGTGTACGCCAGCAACGATGGACTGGTAGTCGTTACCGGTGGGCAGGCCACTCTCGAATTCAGTCAGATGTTTTGGACCCGAACCGACTGGCGGGCAAAGTGGGGGGTGTCTGAGCTGCAACTGGCGGCGCATGATGGGCACATCATCGGATTCATGGCCTCTGGTACGAGCAATTTCATAGCGCGTTTGGACGAAGCTGCGGGGTCGTTGACTCACTATGACCAGTGGGCGACCGGGGCGTTTGTAGTACCAAACATGGACGGGCTTTACTACGCGCAAGGCAACGTCATCAATCGGTTCACTGGGTCTGGGCCTACGTCGTTCGTCTGGCATTCCAAAGATTTTATTCTGAAAAAGCCCGAGAACTTTGGGGTTGCACAAATCGTGCTGGGGACTCCTGCGCGAAGCTCGTCCGTAACGATTGAGTTTTACGCCGATGGGGTTCTGAAATACACGAAGAGCGTTACTGCCATAGGGGCGTATATCACCTTTCGGCTTCCGTCTGGGTTTATGGCGCGTCGGTGGAGCTTTAAGCTTAGCGGGTCTGGAGAGGTGAAGGAGTTTTACGTTGCGACTGCCGGAGTCGAATTAGGCAATATGTGATTCGCAGCCCCCGAGTATTCTATGAGACTATCCACACATGGCTAAACCAGTAGTTCCGGCGATCCCGGCAATAGATTTAATCACCGACGTGAATACCCGGCTTGCCGTGCGGGCGATTGCCGACGGGTGGGCAGTTAGAAATGGGCATTCCGGGACCGGCGACGAGAAGTTTTTAACCAAGGCTGATGTCGAGGAGTGGTACTTCGACCCGGTAAAAGGGGCGCTGCGGCGGGCCTTTACTGGGGGCGGGGATGGTAGTGGGGGCGGAGATGGCAGCGGGGGCGGGGATTGGATTGAGGAGAAAATAAAGGATATTAGCGAGATGCTAATGCGGACCTGGCTGTGGCGGTATCTCAACGAAACTATCGCAGTTCTGGTCAAGCCCCAATGGATATTTGACCAGATTGACGGCATTCTGTCGGGGATGAATGAGGAGATAAAAGCCCGAATGGATGCCATTACTGCGGTATGGGATAAGATGGCGGTCAACACCGCGGCCATCACGACGGAAATTCAAAATCGGGTGAGTGGTGACACTGCTATTGCTTCCAGGGTAGACACCTACGCGATAAAGACTGACACTGCTTTAGCCGCTGCACAAACCTCGATTGGGGTGTTGAAGGAGGCAGACAAGACAATAGCGTCTAGTGTGACCACCTTGGCGGTAAAAGAAGGTGCGGACATTGCCCTGGTAAACACATCTATCACTGCGCTTCGTACTGCTGACGGGGTAGCGGCTGGTAAATTCGACGCTTTTGTGGTAAAGACCGACGGGGCCATTGCAGGAGCAGTGTCGGCCATTAACATCCTAGTTAGTGGCGCGTCGGCAACGGCTACGAGAATAGATGGTCTCGCGGTGCGAATTACTACGGCGGACGACAAAATCAAAGCTGCCGAGGCAGCGATTCAAACAGAAAAAACTGCTCGGGCTACTGCGGACACTGCTATTGCTCAGACCGAAAGCAATCATTACGTCGAAACAGGCGGGAAAATTGCCCAAGTCAATACGGTGGCGCAGGCGGCAGCGACCAAGGCTACCGCTGCAGCGAACCAGGTTACTACGATCCAGGCGCGGCTCAATGCGGTTGGAAATGGGGCGCCAGTCGACCCAAAGTCCCCAATTGTATCTGTAGAGCAGCGGATTCAGGCGATGATCAAGGACGATCAGACTATGTTGGGCAGTTATACGCTAAAAATCGACACTGCAGTCAATGGGAATCACTACGTCTCTGGGTTTGGCATATCTAACGAGTTTATCAATGGGACATATCAGTCCCAGTTTCTGGTCAACGCAAATTATTTTGCTGTAGGGGACTCGACTAATCCGGGCGTATCCGGCGTGTTCCCGTTCATCGTTGAGTCCACTACTGGCAAAGTCTGGATGAACCACGCGATGATAAATCAGGCGGAAATTAACATCGCGAATGTCTACGGGGTTCTGACCGCGAATAGAATCCAGGGGGACATCAACAGTCTTTATAACGTCAATGAATCTATGAGCGCGCCTATTAACCCAAACTTTACCCGTGTGTTTTCTCGGGTTATTCCTGCAAACACTATTAACGGCCACAAGCCGTTTGCTATGCTGACGGTTAATGGTGATATTCCCGGAGAAAAGTCTGGGCTGTTTGCTATTGTTCGTATCAGTGACACGTCTGGTAATATGCTGTGTGAAACTCACGGTGTTACGTTTACATGGAATATGGGCGGGGTGACGGTGAATACTGGCACTAATACTAAGCTGCTAACTGATGTGGTTGTGGAAGTATTTGTGCGCACCTGGGCGTATACCGGCATTGTCATCAGCGTTGGTGGCATGATTGGGGGTTTGCGCTAATGCACGAAGTCCTCGACCTTAGCCCCGACGTATTTGCCTGCATTAGCCCAGGGCTTCTGCAGATTGCCCGCCGCTGCCCTGATGTCACCTGGACGCTGGGCGACCTGTTCCGTGAGTTACTGAACCGGACCACCCGCCTGTATGTGTGCGACGCGCACCCTGAGGATTTCATCATTATTGGCCTGCATCGCAACCAGCATTTGGGGCAGACTGAGATGTTTGTTCGTGCGGCGTATTCACCGTCCGCAGATGCGTGGCGGCGGTACGAGTTCAAGTTAATCAAACTGGCCCAGTATTTTGGGGCTGCCAGAATTACGATGCAGTCTTCCAGAAAAGCTTTTACTCGGATGCCCCACTGGCAGCCGCAATCGACGTTATACGCGATGGAGGTACCAGCATGAGCGGCGAACCAGAAAAGGCCGAGATTTCCGAAGAGGAGCGCTCTTTAGCGCGGATTGGGGCCTCGAAGTGGAATGACTATCAAGGTCGCTTCGTCCCGGTTGAGAACCAGGTTATGGAGCAGATTCGCGGGATGGACACTGCTGAGAACGCCGATAGAGTCGGCGGGGTGGCTAATGCTGACGTTCAGCAGCAGTTCCAGGCTCCGCCGACCAGCACCAATCTCCGTGGGCTGGTCGATGCTTATGACCGGCAAGGCAGCATTTTGAGCAATGCAGTCCCCAAAGCTATGGCTTCAGTCAAGGATACGCAGCTTCAAGGGATGCTCAAGATGAACGCCTATGGGCGGGGACTTAGCGACCAAGCCACTATGTCCTTATACAAATCAGGGGTTAATGCGACTCAAGCCGCGATTGACTCCGCCCGCGCAGATACCCAGTCCACCAACGACTGGATGGGAGCCGCAGGCACGGCTGCAGGTGCGGCGGCGCGAAGGTCCGGTTTTTTCGACGATGGTGACCCTCTTGAAGGGCTCGGCAAAGCGTCGGTCAAAAAATACTCCAGTGCTTACTAAGGCGGCCACAAATGGCTAACGGGCTCATTGACGGCACTCCATCCAGTTTTTTCGGAAAGGGCAGCGGGGGCAGTGTTATTAACCCAGATGGCGGGGCTTCGTGGGGTACAGGCATATCCGATAGGCTTAGTGGACGTAGACCATCGTTGACCTCATCGGGCCCTTCGTACATTGATCCGGAGGCGGCAGCGGCTAATCCTGGTTGGGCGCAGGGTCAGCTTGCTCAAAGTCAGTGGGACGATTTTCTAGCCCGCTATAAGCCGTTGGAAGACGAGACTTTCAAGATACTCAACCGTGACCCGACGGCAGAAATTACCGAAGCTGGCGACCGAGCGCTGCAGCAAAGTGACTCAGCGCAAGCCTCTTTGCAGCGTGATACCGAGCGGCGGGGGCTGAACGTGACGCCTGAGCAAGCCATGGCGCTGGCCCGTAAGAATAAGCTGCAGGACAGTCTGGCAGTGATGGGGGCTAAGAACTCCTCTACTCGACAGATTGCTGAGCGGAACTTGAACGCCTCGGCCAGTATGGTTTCCATCGGACGTGGAATTGCTGGGGCCGCGGGGGCTGACTTAAGCGGGGCGTCTTCACTGCAAGGACAGCGGCAGGCTACTGATAACGCAAACGAAGCCGCAGCAGATTCGCAGACGACTGGGTTGATCGGGACCGCATTGGGTCTCGTCTTACCGTTTATTTAGGAGCATCACATGGGCTTTGTCGAAGGATTTACCGCTGGCTGGAACATGATCGACACGATGGAGCAGCGCAAGCGCCAAGCGGCGCTGGATGCGCGTCGGGTCAAGATGGAAGAAGAAGCCTCAGCGCGGGCTGCTGCGGCGGAAGGCCGCGAGGTAGAGTTGTTCCCGACCCGCAAAGAGGGGCTGATAGCAGGGGCCAGGGCGAATAAGTTGCAAGGGGACGTTGCGCAAGACGCCTTTGATTTTGCTAAAGCCACTAGACCTGAGCGAGAGCGAGCAGCCAAACTTACCAACGACGCCCATGAGGCTAGTATTGCCGCCAGCAAACTGCAACGGGATGTTTCCCAGAACACGCTTGCTTTCGCTAAGCGGACGGAGGACAGGCGGTTTGATGCAGTAGGTCTTGCTAATGATGCCCAGGCGGCCAGTATTGCTGCCAGCAAGCAGCAAGCCGCAAACTCTAAGCAGACCTATGACCACAATGCCAATCTTTACCCCGAGGCGCTGACTCACCAGAGGCAGATGAACGAAACTGGAGAGCTGGCCCTGAAGGAGGCTAGGGAGCTGGGGGAAGCCCGCAAAGTGCTATACGGCGAGACGCCAGCAGCAGCTACGACTCCGGCGGCGGCAGCCCCAGCGGCGGCGACAATCGACGACATGATTGCAGACCCATCGAAGTTTCAAGCCGTCAAGCCGCTGGTCAACGACTGGCTGACCAAGCGGAACCGGTCCGGTAAGCGCCTGGAGTTGTCCAACGTATTCAAGTTGGGGGATAACAAATACGTCGTCTCTGCAGACACTTACGACCCGGAAACAGGCAGCCTAATCGCTAAGAATCGCCCGCTTACGATTGGCGCAACGGGCGATGGTGACGCGCAGGTTCAGTTTTTTACCCGAGACGAGCTGAACGCGAAGCTGCAGGAAGCTCAAGCCCCGAAGCCTACTCTGGCGGCTGCGCAAGTGCCAGTGACTAGTAATGCTAAACCCATGAGTTCCAAGGTGGACTGGAAAGGGTTTGAGGCGTACTCGCCAGTGGTTATGCGGGAGGCAGATCGAGTTTTTGCTGAGAAGAATCTTGAGGCTTATGGAATAGACCGAGAGACCTGGCAGCGGACTATGATTGGGCTGACGGCCCAGGAGAGCGGGTTTCGACCCAAAGCCGTATCTCCTAAAGCAGCAAATGGTCTGACCCAGGTTATGCCGGACACGGCCAGAGACCCTGGTTATGGCGTATCTCCCCTCAAAGACAATACCCCGCAGGAGAACATTCGGTTCGGGGCAGAGTATTTAGCTGCTATGTTGAAGGAGACCAATGGGAATCTTCCCCATGCTTTGGCTGCATATAATGGCGGGCCTGGTGCGATTAAGAAACATAATGGGCCAATACCAGGCAACCCTGAGAATCAGAACTATGCGCGACTGGTGCAGCGGTTTGGGCAAAGCGATTTATACGACCATGCGCGGGCTTTTAGCGGCGAGCGACCAGTCGCACCAGTTACTCCAGGTCTGGCTCCTGCCGCCCAGTCGCCCAGTGTGGCTCCTGTTAGCCCAAACCCGACGAGTGCCGGGGTCGCGGCTAAGCCCGAAGCTCCAGTGCCGCAGCCGTCGGCGATTAGCGGGAATGCGGCGTCCAATGAGGCGGGCGGGTTGTCATGGATCAGCAACAAAGTCAGCACTGCGTTTAACCAGTGGTCGGAGAATGGCGCAGCGGAACGTGACCGGGACTATCAGGCTGGGGTCTTTAAGCGAATAGCTCTTAGCGGTTTTCAAGGGGCTGCAGTACCGGTTTCTGACCAGATAAAAACGGAACGTCGTGAACCGTCAGAAGAGATGGGCATGAAGTATTGGGTAGGGCGAGACTCATTCTCTGGGCTGGATAAATCTACGCTAAAGAACTTGGATGAACACTACGCTGCGTTCAAGCCCGCCAAGCCTACCGCCCCCGCCGCCTCGACTTTGCCCATTGCGGCCACCAGCCAGGTCGCTCCCGCAGCGGCTACGGACCAAGCGACTGCGACTAAGGCTTCTCCTGGCTTGGGGGCTGCAGCCAGTAGCCTGACTCCTGAGCAGATGAAGGCAGGCCGGTTGGTCGCCAGCCTTACTAAAGACCCTAATGAACTAAAACGGGTACAAAGGTTAATGGGTGAAGGGCCGACTGAGATCGTTAAAGGCTCGGACGGACGCAGCTTGATCGTCGATTCTGATAGCAAAAAAGTCCGCGGGCTTCTGGACGTTAATGAATATTTTGATCAGGGCCGAGGCAAAAAAGGCAAAGGGTATGTCGATAAAGAGGAGCTTGACCGCCGCCAGAAAGCTATTGATTTACTGCCGAAGCTATATCCGAAGTTTTACAAGTCCGAATACACGGACGATAGAGGCGTCGTGCATGTTGGGGAAAGCCCTAAAGAAGCCGCTCGGTTCCAGCAAGTCCTGGGCCAGTCGATTGACGACTACCCGGATTTGGATTACCACTCTATGCAAGGTGCTGCAATCGTTACTAAAGCCTATGATGTGATGAAATCCATCGAAGCTAAGGTCGGTGAAAAAATCTTCTCGTCACTGACTCCGGTGCTGATGATGTATACCGCGGGTATGACGGAAGCGGACCCTGACATGCTGGTGCAAATCAACACGGAAGCACGGGCGATGGTTGAGCAGAGTGACAACAAGATGTCACTGGCTGAGGCTACCAACCGAGCGATTGCTCCTCGGCATCCGATTGCTGGGAAGTTGCTGGAGCTTAACCCGAAGATGGACGCGGCAGCTGCGATGCTAAAAGCTATGCAGATAGACGCAATGGCGGAGAAATTGATGGCGAATGGGGAGAAGGCCCCAAAAAACGAAATCGTTGCATATTTAGTCTCGCAAGCGCCACAGTCCCAGTAGGTTGTGCGGTAAAATACGCCCCACTAATTACCAGTGGGGCGTATGATAATGGCGTTTACTTACGAAGCTGCGGTTGCCGAGTTGTACGGCACTCCGACTAAATCTACCGTCGGAGCGAATGGCGAGACCGTTGCTACGTCCCCTGGGATTGATATTGGTGGTGGCCGTAAGATTATAGACGGCGACACGGAGGTTGACGAGAACGGCAAGGTTATTCGGTATAAAGGTGCTGAAACAAACGAAGTCGGCAAAACTGTAACAGACGCCGAAGGTAATATCCTCAAGGTTCAGATGGACGAACCGGGGGGCCTCGCTGCAAAAGCCGCAACGGCTATCTTGCGTCAGGGCGGGCCACAGGTTCAGACCACAGAGACCGACGCCTACGGTCGGTCCGTCGGGGTTCCACTGGATGCACAAGGCAACTCAGTCCCCAAGATTTTAGCGGAAGCCGGTCTCAGCACCAGCCACGCAGCATTCCCCTCGCTGGAAACTGAAGAAGCCCGCTACACCAACGTGATTCGCGGACTCAGCGCTGCAGGCGAGTCCTGGCGCGATCCCCGCATCGAAACTCAGCGCAAGCAGGCTGAGGCTGAACGGCAATACAATCCTACGCCGACCACGGCACAGCTCCCAGACAACCACCGAAACACTAAAGGCACCGTAGAGCGGGCCGCTTTGCGCGGGCTGGATATGGTCAGCTCTATGAGCGGTGGGTTTGTGGAAGCCGTTGGTGAAGCTACCGGGGTTGAGATGGCAGCGGAGTACGGGCGCAAGGTCCGGGAGTTGAATGAAGCCCAGATGGGCATAAACTCAGCTAGGATGCCCAGCGCGTTTGACATTGAAGACGCAGGGGACGCTGGTACCTGGGCGCTGGAAAAAATCATCGAGAACGCGCCGAACATGGGCGTTGCGGCTGGAGCCGGAATGCTGGCCATGGGGGCCGCAGGGTTGATCGGTGCGCCAATCGCGGCTGCTGGCATCGCTGGGACCATTCTGGGCAGCTACGTCCTGAACGCAGGTGAGATTCAGGGCAACATTAAGCATATTGATCCTACCGCCGATGCAGGCGCTACGGCGTTGGCATTTGGCGTTCCCGCTGCTCTATTGGACGCCGCACCGATCCTTCGTGCTGGCAAGATGATCATGGAGCCAATGAAGGACGCAGGCTTAAAAGCTGTGTCCAAGGCCATCGGTAAAGGCGGTGTGAGGGGTTTTGCGAGTGAGGCCCCGACCGAGGCCGCACAGGAGTTCAATAGCGACCTCGCCGCTAAGATGCTGTTCGGCGACAGGTATGATGTGTTTACCGTCGAGAATGCCAAGAAGTGGGCCGATGCTGGGCTGGCCGGTGGTATCTCTGGTGGCGGGATGGGGGTCGCGGCCAAGAGCCTTGGCGTGGCGCGTTCTAAGATACTGGGCGACCCGGTTGACCCGAACGCTCCTGCAGCAGTGGTTCCTCCTGTTCCTCCTGTTGTTAATCCGCCTGCTGTTAATCCGCCTGTCGTTCCGCCTGTCCCGGTCGTTAATCCGCCTGCTGTTAATCCTCCTGCTGTTAATCCACCTGCTGTTAATCCGCCTGCTGGGCCTGCCGTTCCTCCCACGGTAAATCCGCTCACTGGGTCTGCTGATCCAAACGCTACGGTGCCAGAACCTGTCGCCCAGTTGGATGCGCAGCTCCAGAATTTGCTAGACCCAAGCACTGGCGCGGATACGATGTCTGTGCTTGCTACTCCAGAAAACGAATCGTGGGTACTTACCGCGCTAGGTCAGCATTCAGGGCTTGATTTTGAGGTTGTTGGGCAAGATGGACATGACGTAGAACCCACCATCGTCATCAGTTCCAACAAAACGGTACTTGATGAAGCCAAGAAAGATGGTAGGAACATCACTAAAGCCAAACTGGACCAGCTTCTATTTGCTACTGCCGAAGCGCAGGCAGGAAAGTCCACTGACCCCAATGCACAGGTCGTAGTTGGGCGCAATGCCGAGGGTGTAGAGCTAAAAGCCCGTGTAACCCCCCAAGATTCGGTTGAAGAGACCACAGCTCAGATTGCAGCGCTTACTGGAGATAAAAATGCTGGGCCTGTGGACGCAGCTGCCCTGTTGGCTCAGCGGATAGCCGGGGTTAATGCAGAATCCGAAGCAGCCGCCAGTTCTGCTCCGCCTGCAGCCTCCATCAGTCAGGTAACGGCTGCGGAAAAAGCACTTAACTACCTCGACCTAAGCCGCCCAGAAAAGAGCGACCAGCCACTTGGTCCGCAAGCCGAGCAGGACCCATTTGCTCTGGAGCATGTCTTTGCTCACCTCAGGACATCTCACAATGCAGCAAATCTGAACGGGATAGCCGATGAGGGCGTTCGGGCGCGGGCGACCAAAGCAGTGCAGGCTCGGTTTCCTGCGGATACGCTGGAGAAGTCCATAGCGCAAGCGCGGGAGCATCTGAGTAAGCCGTTGCATATTGGTGCCAACACCAAAGGCACGTTAGAGACTGAAGATGTCAAGCAGCAGCGTGAGGGGTTCAACCCACTATTTGACCCAGCTCGGCCTGCCACCAACCCGCTAAGCGTAAACGGCACTCCGTTCACGCGGGTGCTGACTGCGTTTCTGGCTTCGCATTTTGGGGTTGATAACAATCCGATCATTCAATCAGTCGAGGGCGGGCCAGCGACTGTTCTGGAAGCCCTGCAGGCGATTGACGCCCTCCCGGAAGGGCGCGTTGGCTCTGAGGCGGGTCCGGTTAATAAGGCTATCGCCACGCTGCTGGCTACGAAGCTGGTCAACGAGACCACTGACGCCCCGGATGCTGCGTCATTTGGTCCTACCAATAATCCGGCCCGTCCCGCGACCGTGGGCGAAGCGCTGGTCGCGGCGCAGCGGGGCACGGCAGTGGATACTGCGACGCTGGCTAACCTGTACACGCAGGCGTGGTCAGGTGTCGAGGGAGTAGCGCCTCTCGCTACGGCATTGGCGGGAAGACGGATTACTTTCCACGGGGCGATGGATGCAGGAGTAAAGCGGCTATCGGCTGGCAAAGGGCTGTCAAATACCGTGGGGCGGGCCTTGGAAATGGCCCTGAAACAGATTGCTACTGGGGAATCTGCCCCGGTGTCGGACATCACGACGCTGGGGGTTAATGAAGAAGGTCAGGTTCATGCAGGCACGACGAACCTGCAGGACGCATTCGCCCCGCCCAGCCAGGTTGCGCGGAACGTCGTTTCTTCATTGGTGGAGAAGATTGCCAGTGACCTGAAACTCGCTCCTCCGACGATTGAGAGCGGCCCGGAGAATCTGACTGCCGCGGAACAGGAAGCTGTCGTAACGGGGCGGCTGCCTAGCCGCTACATTCCCAGCCGCAACGCGCTGTTCCTCTCATCGGCCACTATCGACGCGCTCAAGGGCATCACAAAGACGGGCTATCGTGGGATTACGGCGGTTCAGAATCTGTTTCACGAGCTGGGCCATGTGATCTACACCCAGACGATGGAATGGTTTGCTCAGAACCATCCGGCGCAGATGGAAGCCTTGAAGCAGTCGCACCAGGACACTGCTGCAGGAGAGCCGTTTGACGAGTGGGTTGCTGATCAGATTGGTAATTGGCTAATCCGAAATATGGGCCGTAAGACCGACGGCCTCAAGCTGAACGACGTAAACAAACGCGCTCAGCCCATTGTGGCGCGGATCGCCGCCAAGATTAAGGCCCTCTATCGGCAGATGTTGGCAGCACTTGGCGCAGACTTAGATGTGGCCCCGTCCATTACGGAGTTCATGCGGGCGATTCAGGACCGGGTGGCTGCGGGTGGGGAAGTGACTACGGTGACTGCAGAAGCCCCCGCTGCGCCAACGTCGCTGGAGACCCCGACTGATGCCAGAACTGCGGCCAAGAAAGCTGTTGGGGTGAAGATTGCGGAAGACCCGCAGCGGATTAGGGGAGTAGCCCCTACGGTAGAGAAAGACGTTATTCCCTCGGTTGAACTGTCTGTTGATAAGGCTGCTACCGAAAAGCGTTTGGAAGTAGAAGATGCAAAATGGCAAGCTGAGAATGACAGAAAAGCGCTCCATACCGCCAAGATTCAAGCCCGACGGGATGCGAAGAAGGCTGAGATATTAGCCAGAGAAACTCCCGCCGCTAAGGCTGCTCGCGAGAACAAAGAGGCTGCGCGGGCTAAGGCAAAGGCAGAGCAGGACCAGATTGCGAAAGATGAAGCTGAAACTCGCATAATCGAGGAGATGTTGGCGGAAGAAGCGCGGGTCAAAGCCAGTGAGGCAAAGAAGGCGAAGGTCAAGCAGGATGCTGCGGCTAAGGCTGGCCAAAGGATGGACCTCATCAAGCGCATCGAAGCTAGGGATGAGTCAATTATTGAGACAATTCTCCGCGATATGCCAGATGACATGGACTCTGCGGACGTATTTGCTGGGCTGCAAGCGGCTAGGGACCGGTTGGCAAACACTACGCAGACTCTCCCATCAATTCTCAAGTTAATGCAGTTGACCGTGGAAGCGTGGCGGCAAGAAGCCTATTCCCGCGCCCCGGAGCGGGCCAAAAAGGAAGAAGCCGCCGCCGAGAAAGCCAAAGAACCGAAGCCTGAGTTACCTGAAGGGTTGCTTGAGCTGGCCGATGGCAGCGAGCAGACCGCGCGGATGTTTGAGTCTGTGCGGAAGTGGATTGCCAAGCTGGTAGCGGTTAGCGGGGTAGAAGCGGCGGGCAAGATTAGTGAAATCGAAAGCGTGATAAAGGCCCTGGCGTTTGAGCCTTCTCACGTCACGTTTTTACTGTCCACGAAATACTACAACATGCTGTCGAATTTAGCAGCAAAGCTTGGTCCTGAGTCTGACATTACGCGGGCTTGGAATGGGACCGACAAAGCCGGGGTGAACTGGTTAGAGGCTATCCATGACGCTGTGCAGCGCCAACGGGTGCTGGACCAGCAGTTTTGGAGCAACCGCAGGGAGATGCGATTAGAACTTGCTGCGACGATGAAAAAGCAGCGCAAATTGCTGCGGGTTCCGCACAAGCCAGGCAGTGAGGGCGCTAAAGATCTCGTAAAGTTGACCCAGAGCATTAAGCAGCAAGAAGCTGCATTGAAGCAGGACATGGCGTTTGACTACGAATATCACAATGACCGCCGCAGCGTAGCCGCGACCCTGGCGATTCCGCTCTACGAGCTGCGGCACAGCGACGACTTCAGGAATGAAGGCATTGCTGCTGATCGGACGCAGTCAGGAGAGGTGCGACCGGACGAGTCGCTTGGCGACGAGCAGTCTGACGACGAGCAGCCTGACGTTACGGACGACGAAGAAGTCAGTAATCGGTTTCGTGACGCCAACGGCGATGGCGTTGACGGGACGATAAGCCAGGACGATCTGATTGCAGCATCCAAAGTACATCCATCGGTGCTGGCCCTTGAAAGTGTCCTGTCCGACATAGAGGCCAAGGAAATCACTGCTGAGGAGGGCGATGATTTCCTGAACTCCTTCCCGGATTTGGACGTTGCCGCCTTTGAAGAGGGTGGTTATGGGGAGATCGCTTCGGAAGGCATCACTGAACAGAACCTGCCCACGCTGCTGGAGCGGCTTCATGCCCGGATTGAATCCCTGTTCACTGCCAACGATAGCGTTCGCTGGTATACGACGGCTCGGGGGCGGGTGAATGGCATCTTCGGCAAGCAGCCTGACCTTCAAGCTACTGACAAGAATGGTCTGACTTACGAAGACGCCTTGGAAACTGTGTCGTTCATGCGGCGGGAATATCCTGAGGTGGCTGTCATCATCCGTCGCTCTAAGCAGATTCCTGGCCGCTATCTGGTGGCCGAGAAAATTGGCGGGGCTTCCATCGGAGCCGCCATTCGGAGCGCCATCATCGCTGGGCGCAACGAGGTCAATAAGGGCAAGGTGATTGCCGTCAAGGTGTTCTCCCGGCATCAGAACAAGTATGTGACCAAGCCCATGAGCGCTGCGGCGCTGATGCGAGCCATCTACTCTGAGCATTCTGACCCGGAGAGCTACTACAAAGACAACCCTCTGCAACGGTTTCTGGATGCGTGGCAGATGGTGGTCGGGAACGGGCTGGTAATCACTCAGACGACCGACATGATGGGGAACGTGATCCCCCGCTATGTGCTGACCCTGAAGGAAGTGAAGGGGCTGAAGCCGGGCCAGACCCACATGACCGAGTCTTTCGAGTCTATGGATGGGGAGCCAGTCATCGTCGGTGAAGTGTTTGGCACCCCGGTCGCGATGGGCGAGCGGAAAGGGTCGATCAATGCGCTGGCCGCGGACAAGGACGCGACCAGTCTGATGCAGGACAAGCTCTCCCGGATTGCGAAAGTCAGAAACGCGATGGACCGCGAAGTGGCCTTGATTGACGGGGCTATTGCTTCGCACCCCGGCACGGCAGCGCAGAAACTGGTCTCCCTGTTTGACTTCTTCGTCTCGCGGCTGCGGGCGCTGCCGGTTACGCAGCGAATGATGGCGAAGCTGGACGCCATCGAGAAGCTGCAGTCCCATGAGCAAGACCTGGGCATCACGCTGGCTAATGTGCTGCGGACCCATCCGTACCGAAAGCAGGGGCTGGATGTGACCCGCAAGCAGGCTGTTGCGGATAGCAACGCCCCCGTTCAGCGGCTGTCTTTGGCCTATTGGGAAGCCCAAGGTGGACAGCCTAAGTGGGATAGCTCGAAAGGATTAGCTCGTCCGACCCGAGTGTTCAGAGAAGTCGACGTTACGGAGCAGCTATTTCTCAAAGGCTACGGGAGCATTCAGTCAGCAGCAGAGGCGCTGGATGTAGCTATGCGCCAGATGGTGGAACTGCCCGAGGAAACCCGGGTTGAGTATGCCGACACGCAGAAGTCACTGGAGGAACTGACTACGCAACTGCGAACCATGCTTGCTGCTTCTGAAACTCGGACCCAAGAGCAGTCTGGGCAAATTTCGCTGCTTCGTGGTCGGATAGAAAGCCTGCTGCAACGGCTCCATGAGCTGGAAATAACCAAAATTAAGCCTTTGGGGATGTTTGGCGTCGGCGAGTCGTTTCAGGGCGAAGCCGATAAGGGGCTAAGTGCCGAGAGAAGCCCGAAATATGCGCTGGGACACCGGCTCTGGCATCGGGCTGACCGTGATACTGGCATGAAGCAGTCCATAATCTCGGCGCTGCAAGATTTGGGGCTACTGGACGACCAGGAAGCGCTGACTGAGCATGGGCTGAAACTGCAAGAGAGCGTCGCCGCGGACATTGATGTTTCCGTTCTCTCGCCGTATGTGATGGACCGCATCCTGCAAGCCGCTGAGCGGGAGTTGACGGCGGTTCTTAAAGCGCAGGGCCTTCAAACGGCGGTTGGGCTGGATACTATTGAGTCGGAAAAATTCCAGGGTGAGGTTTTGGGGCTGGAAGACTCTGGTACTGCGCAAGAAAAGGCAGACGCTGAGTATGCCAATCGGTTGATCATGGCAGATACTCGAAATGAGACCGATAAGGCTACGGTTGCTCCTCTGGACGCCCAGGTTCGGCTTTACTCCGATGGCACGATCATCGAGCGCATGGCTGATTTAGCCAAGCGGGCGCTGGATCACATCAACTTGCCCACTCACATCCGTTTGGTCGATGAAGCTGGCTTGGCCGGGCTATTGGAGCAGGTCGATGCAGAGCTGACCAAGCTGCAGGCCACCAAAATGCGTATTGCGGCTCTTCCCGAGCATCCAGAGCAGTCTGTTCGGCTTGACGGGCTTAGTGGACGCATCGTGGCTTTAAGCAAGTACCGGAACCAACTGGTCAAGCAGTCCGCAAGCAAGGATTCGGGTTGGATCATGTTTTCCAACTCTGCTTACGCAGATTTGCGGACTCCGGTCATTTTTCTCAGTGATAAAGCGACTGGTCAACTTGAAAAATCTCGCGTTTTGGCCCATGAGCTGGGCCATCTGGTCACGCACCAAGTGCTGGACCAGTTTCCCGAGGTAAAAGCTGCGATTGCGCAGGAATTGCAGTATGGGGCCTCCCCGAAAGAGACTGAGGAGCTGCTGGCCGAGCAATTCGTCCGATACCTTGTCAACGAGGCCAATAATGACCTTTCCGCCACTCCCAGCCCGTTGCGCCAGTTTTTTGCCGCCGCTTACGACAAGTTAAAAGCCCTCTGGGAGTTTCTGACGGCGCAAAAGGGCCTCAACGAGAGCTACAAGGAGTTCATCAACGCTGTAGCGGGGTTGACCAGCGTGTCTGGGCTGACCAGCACGTCGTTGTACACGAACGTGCTGGTCGAAGCCGCAGAAAAGGCCCGTGGGGCGTCCAGGGACCAGTTGGCCACCAGAATTGACAAAGCTGGCCTGGACTTTCTTACTCGTATGGAACAGTCCATTAAGTCTGCCCAAGGCAAGCTGTCCCCCTACACGGCCCGCCGGGGCAATAACGCGGTCGGCCATGGGTTTGGCAACGCTGAGCTGGACAATGCCGTTGGAACCGGGGCGCGAAGTATCGGGCAGTTTGTGGCCCGGATGAACGGCGCGGCGCTAAGCAGCCAGAAGTTCGGACATCTGGTCAGCAGCATTGAGAATAATGTCGTCGACATTGGCAAGGTGCTGGGCGGGGTCTGGACCTCGGTTATCACGACGTTTGGGCAGCGAGTGCATAGCCTGGCCGAACGCGGCTCGCCCTCAGCCGCTTATCTGCGGGACAGCTTCACGCGAATCTACGGGGTCAAACACGCCGAGGGTCACCGCACGTTCAGCGAGTGGGAGCGGGCGTTGATGGGCACGTTGGGCGAGCAGTTCAGCGAGCTGCAGAAGCTGACTGCGAGAGATAACCCCGAGACGACGATGGACAAAGTGTCGTGGTGGCGTGGGGCCAAGGGGGCAAAGCAAGTCTATGGCATCTTTGAGCCTGGCAATCCGTCACCCGTCGCTGAGTTCGACACCCGCCGTGAAGCCTGGGCCAAGCGGGGCGAGCTGTACCTGCAGGATAAAAAGCGCCGTAGCATCGAGAAAATTGCCTCGCAGACTTACCGCTCACAAGTCGATGCCGTGCTGCGGCAAGTTCCGCTGTCAGTCCTGAAAACTCGGAACGCCAACGGCGAGTATGACCTGGCTATCAAGGCGCTGGAAACTCTGAAAAGCCTGTACGACACCGTGACCAAGCCGGTCGCTCAGGGCGGGCTGGACATGAAGCTGGATAACTTCCGGGATCGGCTGCCGATGGTGGTGGACACCGGGGAGTTGTTGCGTAGCCGCAACGCCTTCGTCACCATTCTGGAGAATAGCGCAGGGCTGTCCACCGAGGAAGCTGAAGGGCTGGTCCGGGCGCTGCTGGAATCCGATGGGGTGGTGCTTGGGCTGGATGTCCAGATTTATCGGGATAGTCGTAATTACAGCGCCATCCTGGCCCTGCTGGATTCTGCCGCCAGAGACCCGAAAGTGATGGATCAGCTTATGCCATTCCTTAGCCAGGATTTGCCGGGGCTGGTCTATCACTATAGCCACGCGCTGATCAAGCGTGGGGTGGCAGACCAGCTTTACGGCGGGGAGTCAGGCGGGCGGTGGTCGCCAACGGCCAAGCTGTTCGGGCTGATTGACTCAGACCAGACGCTGAGCGACGAAGAGCGGGTGTTTATGAAAGCCAAGGTCTACCCGGCCATCATGGGGCGGCTGGGCATGGCTACGTTCAGCCCGTCGCTGCGGCGCATCTACTCCTTGCTGCTGGTTTATCAAAATCTGCGGCTACTGGGCGGGGCCACGCTCAGCTCGTTTGTGGATGTCGGGGTGCTGGCGGCGCGGAGCGGCGGGATGAAAACGCTACGCAGCGGAATCAGTATGCTGAAAGCCTCAGATCGGCCCGCAGTGTTGGAAGCCATTCGGCGACTGGGCATTACGTCGGACAACATCACTGACACGGTCATGTCAGACGCGCTGAACTCTCAGTATCTGCTGCCAGGGGCTGCGCGGTTCTCCGATAGCTTCTTCCGCTTTATCGGGTTATCCCAGTGGACCAACATGACCCGTGTTTGGGCTACCGGCGCTGGGCTTGAGGTGCTGCGCGAGCTGCACAGCATGACGACTGGTACAGCGGGGACGGCTGCTCAACGTACTGCAGCCGCTCGGCAGCTACAGGACTTGCAGCTAGACCCTGGCACCCTGGCAGCGTGGTTTAGCAACCCCACTGCGACGACCGCAGAGTTGCTGCAAAGCGCTGCGATTGACGCCCAGTACCCAGCGATAGGGGCAGCGCTGAACCAGTTTGTCGATGAAGCTATCCTGCGGCCTAGTACTGGCGACCGGCCCGGCTGGGCGAACTACCCGATTGCAGGCTTGATCTGGCATCTCAAGCAGTTCATGTGGCTGTTTCACGAGCGGGTGTTGAACCGGGTCTTGTATGAGATGGCCCATACGGAGCGCCGGGGGTTACAGCGAGCGATGCCTGCGATTTTGCTGGCTGCGTTTGTGTTGCCAATCGCTGCGATGGGCTATGGGTTACGGCGCTGGCTGACGGGCGACTGGGATAAGTTGTCAAAGATGAGCGAAGAAGATTTAGCCTTTGAGCTATTTCAACGCGGGGGGTTACCGGGCATTTTCCAAATCTGGCTAGATATGGATGAGTCGGCTTCGCATAAAAAGTTGGCGTTGCTCTCGGCATTAGGTCCGACGGTAGAGCAGTTCAGCAGCTTTTTTACTGATGACTTTCAGAAATGGCTCTCACGGTCAATCCCGGTTGTGTCTAACTCTGGGTTCCTGCGGCGAGAATTTAATTCCTGGTGAGCGAACAGCCCCAGGGGCTTTGTGGGATACTGCAGGTATATCCCATAGCCTCTGGAGTTGAGATGCCCCGTGAATTGATTTATCGAATGCTGCGATTGCATGAAGGCGTTAAACCGATGCCGTACCAGTGTACGGCGGGTCGGTGGACTATTGGAGTGGGCCGGAATTTCCAAGATAACCCCTTCACGGAAGATGAGCGTAAGATGCTGGGGAATATTCCTGTCAGCTTTTCCTCACAAAAGAACTACTTATTTGGGCACTTCTTGACTGACGCCCAGATAACCGCCTTGCTGGTTTCTACCGTTGAGGCCATCATGCTTGATATGGCTGAAGATGCAAATATTCTGTTGGCATCGGCTCGGGCCTCAGAGGTGCGAAAGGCTGTATTGGTTGATATGGCATGCAACCTAGGGGTTCCAGGGCTGAGTAAGTTCAAGAAAATGTTGGCTGCGATGCAGGTGCTTGACTACGACACTGCGGCGGCGCAGATGACAAACTCTCGGTGGTTTCGGCAAGTGGGCCACCGCTCTCGGCGGCTGGTCGAGATGATGAAGACTGGGGTAGTTCCGAAAGAGTTAGCGTAGGGTTCAGTAGGTAGGGTGGGTTGTATTTTGCCTCGCGTAAGCGGGGTTTTTTTTCGTTCGCAGCCCCAGCCCTTATAATGAGAGAATGGGTTTTACTCACTCGGCCCTACGAATGAACGTACAAGAAATTGACCTTAATAGTGACCTCGGCGTTGTGAATGCCGCCCGAGTTTCCATGGATAAGCAGCATGATGAAGTCATGCACAACGATCCGCGGCTTCTGGATTATCTGGCGCGGGAGTCTCACTGGACTCCATACGCCCACCAACACGCCTCGTTTCGGATCACGGCTCCGATCTTCGTCGCTCGGCAGCTTGCTAAGCATCAGATCGGTTTTACCTGGTCCGAAGTCAGCCGCCGTTACGTCTCTACGTCCCCGAGATACTGGATACCGGAAGAGTGGCGTAGTGCGGCAGAGAACGTCAAACAGGGGTCGGGAGGAGCAATTTCTGGCTGGAAGCAGGTAGTGGCTTTCCTCGCGTACAAAGTCGCTATTTTGGCCGCTGACGGGGCTTACAAGGCTCTTCTGCTGCTGGGGGTCTGCCCCGAACAAGCCCGTGCGGTTCTTCCGCAGTCGATGCTAACCACTTGGTGCTGGACTGGGTCGTTAGCGGCGTGGAGCCGAGTGGCTACGTTGCGGCTTTCTTCTCATGCGCAACAGGAATGCCGGGACGTGGTTGGGCCTATCGCCGCAGCCTGTGCAAAGCGCTACCCCCACGCCTGGGCAGCTATGGCGAGGCACTCGAAATGAGCACTGTCATTAGCCAGAACATCGTTGGGTACTCTGTGGTGAAGCCGGGCGACGCACCGGCGCTGCCTGTCCCGGCCAAGCTGCTGGACCGTGATGAGGTGCTGACCGGGTCGACCTATAAAATCAAGACCCCGCTGTCGGAACACGCCTTGTACGTCACGATCAACAACATGGATGGCAAACCGTTTGAACTGTTCATATCGTCCAAAGCGATGGAACACTTCCAATGGATTGTGGCGCTGACACGGGTGATTAGCGCCGTGTTCCGTACTGGCGGGAACTGCAACTTCCTGGTCGAAGAACTCAAGTGCGTGGTCGACCCGAAGGGCGGGTACTTCAAGAAGGGTCGCTACATGCCCTCGCTGGTCGCTGAAATTGGCAGCGTACTTGAGACCCACTTGCTGGACTTGGGCGGGCTGGTTCGGGATGACAGCCTTGCGGTAGCGGCGCGGGAGATGGTTGCTGCCAAGGTCAAGCCATCGACTACGGATTCAAAGCAGCTTTGCGCAAAGTGCCTGGAAGAGTCCGTGGTGATCATGGATGGGTGCGCTGTCTGTTTGAGCTGCGGAGACTCAAAATGCAGTTAGCGCGAACTCGCCGCGAGGCGCGGCTGGCGGCAGCGGAGTCTATAAGCGCCAAGCGTCTGGCTGCGAAAAATGCGAGGGCCGTTTTAGCGGCTCGGGCTGCGGCTCGGGTTGCTAAGCGGGAGGCGGCTGCGCAGGCGATAGTAGACGCGAAGCAGGCCAAGCAGGACACACAGGAAGCGCGGTTGCTGATGCGGAAGAAGATCAGACTGGCTCAGCAGCGGCTACGGTACGCCAAACGCGAAGTCGTCAAGCCTGTGGACATTGTTCGCCCGGAGTTCGACCCGCGTAAACTTGTGTGGGTTGAGCAGTATGGGCAATGGACTGTGACGCGCTCTGATGCGTCCAGGGGCGAGGAGATGGTGTTAGGGCGGTGTAGCTGTGGGGCGCGTAAGATGGTGCCAATTTACCGCCTCCGCGTGGGCTACAGACCTATCTGTGGTTGTGAGGGGGGTAATGTTGCAGCGGAGCTGCGGGGGGAGTTGCCGTTGTTGGAAGACCATGGTGATTGGCCTGATACGGAGTCTGCTCGGGCGTTGTTGGCTGAGCAGGAGCTTTGGCGTCAGTCAGTGCTTGGTTGAGGGTCTAGGCGGGTGGTTCGACTCTTTCTGGTTTGGCTCTGCTCGGTTTGGGAGATCATAACTCGGGCGGAAAATTTGGCATATTTGCGTTTGTTGGCGTGGGTCGCCCAGCAGATTTCTGCGTTGACTGCGTAGATATTGCTAGTCCCTGACTTGAAGATGTCGATAAACTGATGATCGTGAAGTAGTTTTATTTTGCTTTGTATGGTTCGTTCTGTGCAGTTTAAGCGTTCTGCCATAACTCCATAGCTGACTATAAGGCAGTTCTCGGTGTCCATGTGCATGATCAAAAACTCTAGGACCACCCGCGCTGTGGGGTCCAGAACGCCTAAATCCAGAAGAGCTTCTGTGGATTTGCGGAAGGTCATTACAAAATTTCGGTTGAGTAGTTCGGGGTTTTCCAGCTTTATCAGTGGGTTACTCATAATTCTCTCCGTTATTTTTCTGGTATACCGGAAATTGTGTTCGCATTTACGGAAATTTTCAACTGGTAAGTGGTAATTTATTTCACAGAATTGCCACTATATTGGCCTTAATCTTGCTTTGTATAACCTACTATTTTGGTTTTTTTATGCAGTCAAATTTCCGGTATATAGGAAATTTGACTGCATTTTTTGAGAAAAATAGGTATAAAAATCAACGCTACTTTCATCTGGTCTTCTTAATCTAATATACGTCGCGAAAAGTTAGTTTTGAAAGGCCACTTTCTAGCATAAAGTCTGGCCTCTAGCTGCGGGGAAGATTGCGCACTCTGCTTCCGTCGCACCCGGCGAAAAGACGCCGGGATGCTCCCTCGCGTCGGGCGCTCCACTCCCCACGCCCCACGATCCAGTGTTGGGTTTAGAGGTCGGCGTAGTTGTTACAGCAGGGGTCAAGGTCCATCGTGCGGAAACGTAAAGGACCGTGTCGCTCATTCACAAGAATTGTGAACTCGGCTTCCTAATTGGTTATTTCTGTGGTTTTGCGGGATCGAAGCTGAGTGCTTAGTGTGGTGATGACTTCGCGGATTTCGGGCAAGTCGTAGTCGTCTACGGGGATGTCGATGAGGTTGATCCATTGACCAATGTATTGCTCAAGTCGGATTATCATCATTTTGTACCGTATTAGGTGGGTTGCACCAGCCTATAGTACAACTGTGTTTTGGCTGGCACAACTTTTTTGCTGCTACTCGTCTTTGTCGGGCGACTTCTTTTGCTCCTTAGCTAGGGCTGCAAAAATAAATCTTATAGCATCGGTAAGCGTAACGACCGGGGTTTTGCCTTCTACCGCACTAACAGGGGTTGGTGGATTAGCTTTTAGCGCCAGGCGGGCTGCTAGTGCTTCCTCTTCGGAGGGGAAATAGGCGAGGTATGTGACTTTTCCTGCGGCGTAGGTTCGTACTCTCCAGCGGTTTCGCTGGGCTTCATGGAATACTCCCAACATTGGGGGGTCTCGCTTAGATAAATGGGTTTTAGCTGTGCCCATTTCGGAAAGACTGGCGATTCGTCACTGTCGAATGCCGCTATGTAGAAGTCTAAAATTGTTGGGGCTACCAAGGGGTCGTATTCAGAATCCTTGGCTTGTAGCTGCTTCTGCAGGAGCCACAAAATGTTTGCCCTGTGCGGTTGACTTTCAAAGGTCCTTATCAAGTAACGCATGTACGCCCGGACAGTAATATCAGGCGGGTACAGTGGTGGTTGCGGGTGGCGGTCTTCCAGATAGTCAATCGTGGTGATTGGATCTGAAATGGTGATGTAAGCGTCCTCAAACACTGGTGGCTGTGGAACTTCCTGGCGCTTGTGGCAGGTTTTGAATGCCAGGTCTTTTCTCGCAAGTGCCATGCAGATTACGTTGGACCATGGGGATGGTGCGATGTGTACTATCCGATTCACTGCAAGGCTCCTAAGATGCTCTGGATAACTGCATCATACTCTAAGTTGGTTGGGGCTGTGCCAGCGCAGTCCCACAAATAACGTGCGAAGATTGTTGCACCTGCAGGCGACCCTACGATCACAAGCACGTTATGCCCTCGGGCTTGTTGGCTGTTAAGCCAGCGAATTTGCGCCGGGGATAGCTTGGGTTTGATGGCGCGGACTGGCGCAGTAGGCAGGTACTTGAACTCAATCCAGAGAGATTTCCCGCCGTCGGTTGCAAGGTAAAGGTCCGGGATTCCAGCAGTGAAGCGGTCGTGGATTTTCCAGGCGTAGATTTCCGGCGGTAGCCGCTTGCGGATGGCTTCGATATAGCCCGCTTCGTTCATCAGGAGTTCCTAATCCCCCGGCGGTTAAGCCGGGGAGGGTGCTTACTCGTCGTCAGCGACTAAACCTGAGGTGGATTCCAACAGGGCGGGAGCGGCCAGCAGCGCGGCGTTCAGCAGCTCGATGTCGGGGACCATCCCGGACTTCTCGAAGTTGAACTTGGTGTAGGCCACGTCAGGGTCGAACGTGACCTGGGTGATGATCTGGGCGCTGTGGTAGCCACCGTTGGCCAGCCCGGAGTTGTAAACCGAGAAGTTCTTCAGGCTGGTCGGCGGCAAGGTCAGAATCAGCAGCGAGTTTGGGTCAGTACTGTTGGGTGGCAGAATGGCTAAGCGGATGGTGTTCTTACAGCGCTT
>JFJP01020408.1_pt1 | contig 43170 bp, 40 predicted proteins | sample 431651 | NCBI WGS metagenome assembly JFJP01 (sample SAMN02602958, study PRJNA72255) | Microbial mat metagenome, whole genome shotgun sequencing project. | biome: fresh water; feature: sink hole; material: water; isolation source: purple microbial (photo- and chemosynthetic) mats found in...
TCAGGGTGTTGAACTCGACCTGATGGCGCCGCAGCAGGTCGAGGCCCTTCATCACCTTGGCGAAGGTCGGCTTCTGCCCCTTGTCGACGCGATAGCCGTCGTGGATCGACTCGGGACCATCGAGGCTGAGGCCGATGAGGAACTTCTCGTCGCGGAAGAAGCGGCACCACTCCTCGTCGAGCAGCGTGCCGTTGGTCTGGAAGGCGTTGTCGATCGTCTTGCCGGGCGGGCAGTGCTTGCGCTGCAGGGCGACCACATTGCGGAAGTAGTCGACACCGAGCAGGGTCGGCTCGCCGCCCTGCCAGGCGAAGGTCACGTTCTGCGCCGGATTCGCCCGGATGTAATCGCGGACGTAGGCCTCCAGCTGGTCGTCACGCATCCGCGCCTTGGCATCAGCAGCATCGTAGAGTTCATTCTTCCGCACATAATAGCAGTACGAGCAATCGAGGTTGCACACCGGCCCGATCGGCTTGGCCATGACGTTGAAGGGGAGAGTCGCGGTCGGATGGGCGGACATGCGTCGGCAGGATGGCGTCGGGCGGGAGGATGGAATGGCTCAGCCGCCCAGGCCGGGCCAGGCCCGTGGCGGAACGCCATAGGCGCGGCGGAACAGCCGGCTGAAATGGAACGGATCGGCGAAGCCGGCAGCAGCGGCTGCCTCGGCGACGCGGGCGCCCTCGGCGAGCCGCTGGGCCGCCAGCGCGAGCCGGGCGCTGCGCAGCAGACGCTGCGGCGAGAGGCCGGTGCGCCGGCGTAGCGCCTGGCGCAGGGCCGACCAGGAGAGGCCGTGCTGGCGGGCGAGATCTGGCAGGTCCCACCGGCGCAGGGGATCGTCACGTATCAACGCGGCCACCAGCTCCGCTGCGGCATCGACGCGGCCGAGCGGCGCGCTTGCGGCGAGCTCGGCCAGGACGGTCGCCAGACCGGCGACGAGTCGCAGTCCGCTGGTGCCTTGCGTTGCGGCCAGGGTCGCCAGCGCGGCCAGCGCCCGTGACGCAGGTGGCGATGGGTGCATGACCCCAGGGCGCAGGCCAAGGCGGTCGAAGCGCAGGCAGGCAAAGGAGAGGTAGAGGGCGCGCCAGCCGCGCACCTGGGTCGATGCGTAGCTGTGGGTGGTGCCTGCCGGCAGCACCAGGACATCGCCGGGTCCGGCCAGACGCTGCGGTCCGGGCTCGCGCATCTGCACCTGGCCCTCGGCGATCCAGGTGAGGTGATGTGCGGTGTTCCCGGCACGATGCAGGTCCTGTCCCGCGGGTGGGTCGATGCGGTTGGCGCCGACCAGCAGCAGCTGCAATCCAGCGAGGATCGCATCGGATGGCCGGACGAGTATGCGCCGCTCCCTGGTCAGTCGTGTCAGAATATCCAGGTCCATGTCGGATAATCCATGGATACCGTCATGTGCCGGCATTACCATCGACGCAGGAGATCCAGCCATGGGCCGCCCGAACATCCTCATCCTGTTCGCCGACCAGCAGCGCGCCGACACCTGCGGCTGCTACGGCCAGCCGCTGCCGATCACCCCCAATCTCGACCGCCTCGCCGCCGAGGGCGTGCGCTTCGCCACCGCCATCACCTGCCAGCCGGTGTGCGGACCGGCCCGCTGCGCCCTGCAGACCGGCCGCTGGCCGACGCAGATGGGCTGCCACGTCAACGACCGCGCCCTGCCGCGCGACGCCAAGACCATCGCCCACCATGTCGGCGACGCCGGGTACCAGACCGGCTACTTCGGCAAATGGCACCTCGCCTCGGACGCGCACGGCCTCGGCCTGGACCGGGAGCAACTGCTCAACCGCACCGTCGCGGTGCCGCCCGACCTGCGCGGCGGCTGGCGCGACGGCTGGGTGGCCAGCGACACGCTGGAGTTCACCAGCCACGGCTACGGCGGCCACATGTTCGACGCCGCAGGGCGCCAGGTCGACTTCCCCGACGGCCGCTTCCGCGCCGACTGCGTCACCGACCAGCTGCTGCAGTGGCTCGAGCACGGCCGCGACCCATCGCGGCCGTTCGCGGCGATGATCAGCTGGATCGAGCCGCACCACCAGAACGACCGCAACCGCTACGAAGGACCGGAAGGCTCCAAGGAGCGCTGGAAGGACTACGTCGCCCCCGGCGATCTCGCAGCGTTCCGCGGCAAGGGCGACTGGGAGGTGAACTACCCCGACTACCTCGGCTGCTGCCATGCGCTCGACGCCAACGTCGGCAGGATCCGCGCCCTGCTCGAGAAGCTCGGCGCCTGGGAGGACACCGTGGTCGTCTATACCGCCGACCACGGCAGCCACTTCCGCACCAGGAATGGCGAGTACAAGCGCTCGCCGCACGACGCCTCGGTGCACATCCCGATGATCCTGCGCGGCCCGGGCTATCGCGGCGGCCGGGTCGAGACCGCCATCGCCAGCCTGATCGACCTGCCGCGCACGCTCCTCGCAGCCGCGGGACTGCCGGCTCCGCGGGCCATGGCCGGCCGCGATCTCGCCACTGGCGGCTCCGACGCCGCCTTCCTGCAGATCAGCGAAAGCCTGTGCGGTCGCGCCATCCGCGAGGCCGGCTGGACCTATGCGGTCAAGGCCACCGACGCCGATGGCGGCAAGCCGACCAGCCCGGGCGGCAGCTGGATCGAGACCGAACTGTACGACAACCAGGCCGATCCGCACCAGTTGCAGAACCTGGTCGCAGATCCGGCCCACGCCGCCACGCGTGCGCGCCTGCGCAATCGCCTCACCGCCTGGATGCGCGAGACCGGCGATGCGGTCGCGACGGTGGCGGCTGCCGCAGGTTGAGCCAGATCGCCTCCTGACCAGCGGGGCGCGTGCCGAGGCAACGCCCCCCTTCCGCCCCACGCCCTCCGCCGTAGGTTCCAGCCATGGATTGCTACCTCGTCGACGGTGGTGCGAAGCTCTCGGGCACCGTCCAGATCAACGGCTCGAAGAACGCCGCCCTGCCGATCCTGGCAGTGTCGCTGATGACCGCCGGGCGATGCACCTTCCGCAACGTGCCGGTGATCCGCGACCTGCAGACGCAGGTGAAGATCCTCAATACGCTCGGCATCGAGTCGCAGTGGGACGGGCACACCGTCACCACCAAGGTGGTCGACACCTACAACTCGGTCGCACCCTACGAGCTGGTCAAGACCATGCGCGCCGGCGTGTGCGTGCTCGGCCCCCTGCTGGGCATGCGCGGCCAGGCCACCGTCTCGCTGCCTGGCGGCTGCGTCATCGGCGAACGTCCGATCGACCTGCACCTCAAGGGACTCGCCGCGCTCGGCGCCGAGATCGCCTTCGACCAGGGCAACATCCACGTCACGGCGCCCAGGGGCGGGCTCACGGGCGCGACGGTCTACCTCGGCGGCAAGTTCGGCTCCTCGGTGCTGGCGACCGACAACGTCATGTGCGCTGCGGTCTTCGCCAAGGGCGTGACGGTGATCGAATGCGCCGCCTGCGAACCCGAGGTCGTCGACCTCGCCGACTGCCTCAACATCATGGGGGCGAAGATCACCGGCGCCGGCAGTCCGCGCATCACCATCCACGGAGTCAAGCGGCTGCGTGGCGTCGACTGGTCGGTCATCCCCGACCGCATCGAGACCGCGACCTTCCTCATCGCCGGTGCCATCACCCAGAGTCCGATCACGGTCGCCGGCGGCCGCCCCGACCACCAACTGGCGGTCCTCGACGTGCTCCGCCAGATGGGCGTCGAGGTGAAGCGCCACGGCAACAAGATGACCGTGGTGCCGGGCGGGCGGCCGAAGTCGGCCGAGCTGGCCACCCTGCCCTACCCGGCCTTCCCCACCGATGTGCAGTCGCCGATGCTGGCGCTGATGGCGATCGCCAACGGCACCTCGATCGTCACCGAACGCATCTATCCCGACCGCTTCATGGCCGCCGCCGAGATGAAGCGGCTGGGCGCCAACATCGCGGTCAGCAACGGCCAGGCCGTCATCCAGGGCGTCGAACGCCTGCAGGGCGCCCCGGTGATGGCCAGCGACCTGCGCTGCGGCGCCGCCCTCGTCCTCGCCGGCCTGGCTGCCCAGGGCCAGACCCGGGTCAGCCGCATCTACCACGTCGAGCGCGGGTACGAGCGCTTCGAGGAGCGGCTGCGCAAGCTCGGCGCGCGGATCCACCGGGTCAGCGAGGAGTCGGTCGAGCCCGCCGCGGGGGCGTGATGACGCGCTGGGCGACCGCCCTGCTGCCGGCCCTGGCCTGCGCCGTGCTCGCCGCCGGCGAAGCCCCGCTACCGTCGATGAGCACGACGACCATCGACGGCGAGGTGATGCACGCCAACACCCTCGAGGTGATCGGCCTCGCCTTCCGCGACATCACCGCCAAGCCGCGCTACGCCGCCGGACGACTGGAGTTCGCCGGCATCGAGGCCAAGGCCTATCGTGGCCGGGCCAAGGGCTGGTACGCGATCGACCTGCTGCCGGACAAGCGCGGCGAGCGCTGGCACCACTGCAGCTTCGAGGTCGCCAGCGTCGATCTGGCGACCCTGACGCGCAGCCTCGGCTCGACCAACGACCAGCTCGCCGGACGGGTCGATGGCTGGTTCGAGATGACCCTGCCCGTCGGCGAGCGTCCCGGCATCGCCGGGCGCGGCCAGATCGACATCAGTGACGGCACGCTGGTCCAACTGCCGCTGCTGGTCTCGTTCCTCGCTGGCAATCCCACCGCAGCACGCGGCAAGGACCGCCTCACCGCCCGCTTCCAACTGCGTGACGGCGGTATCGACCTGCTGTGGCTGCGCCTGGAGAGTCCGGCCATCCGGCTCGCTGCACAAGGCCGCATCGGCTTCGACGGCAGGTTGGAGATCGAGATCTCGCCGCGACTGCCCTTCGACCTGCTGCGCAACGTGCCGCTACTCGGCGGTTGGGCCGCGACCGGCCTCAGCCGGCTGACCGGCAATGTGACAAGGGCCTATGTGCGCGGTCACATCAGCCAGCCGGTGATCGTGATCGACGCCTTCGGCAGATAGGTCGGCGCGTGGCAGGCTGAAACAATGCACCCACCGCGTCGGCGATGGGTGTCAGGTCGGAACGGGACTGGTCGTCCCGATTGCGCTCAGCGCTTGGCGAGGGCGGCCTTGGCCTCGATGCGCTCCTGGAGGATGCGCTTCTCCAGCTTGCGGCTCTCGCGACGGCGGACTTCCGACGGCTTGTCGTAGTACATGTTCTTCTTGATGTCCTTGGTCAGCCCTTCCTTCTCGCAACGCTTCTTGAAGCGGCGGATGGTCTTCTCGAGGGGCTCACCGTTACGGGCTTCAACGCGGATCATGTACCAGTCCTTGGGTTGGGGCGGGAAGGCTAGCCGCTTTTCCCGTTTGGCAAGTCCTTCGGTGGGACCGGGTCCCATCCATGACCACCCCATGGATGGCAGCGGCAGATGCGCCTGGTCCCCAGCCACATCCCGCGCACCGGGCCATGCGTTTCGATCGCTTCGACCATATAGGCCGAGCAGGTCGGCGTGTACCGGCAGGCCGGCGGCAACACCGGACTGATGAAGCGCTTATAGAATCGGACCGGGGCGATGAGCAGGCGGCTGGCCAGCCCCGGGCCGCGTTCTCCGGACCCCGAACCCTCCGTCACCGCCGCCTCCGGCCTTCCGCCTTGGCCACCAGCGCCCGTTCGACCAGGGCGAGGACCTCGGCGTCGCACGCGGCGTGATCCGGCGGATCGGAGCGGAACACCACGGCGCAGTCCCAGCCGTCGAGGCGACCCTTCAGGCGCAGCCGGAACAACTCGCGGACCCAGCGCTTCACGGCGTGCCGGCGGACGGCCAGCGGCGCGACCTTGGTCGAGACCATGACGCCAAGCCGGGCGCAGCGGCCACGACCGTCCTGCTGGCGGCCGCGGGGCCGGAGCAGCACCTGGCAATGCCGTCCTCCCGCCTTCTGTCCGCGATCGAAGGCCCGGCTGAAATCGATGCCATGGTGGAAGCGCGCCGCCGGAGGCAGGCGCCGGTCGCCGGCGGCCGGCGGCTGGCGGGGTTCCTCCGGAATGCTTGCGCCGGTGCAGGGCATGCCGGCACGGTCGGAAGAGAGCAAGCCCCTGCAAGCGGACCGTTGCCCTGGCGCATCCCCTGATCTAGCATCGCCGGTGATGGCCGACACCGTTCCCGTCCTCATCGGCACCGCTGGCATCGTCCAGGGCGAGAGCTTCGTGCTGGCGCCCGGCATCGCCGTCGTCATCGGCCGAAGCCGTTCCTGCGACATCAGCCTGCGCCGTACCGCCGGCTACCTCAAGGCGCCTGCCGACAGCCGTGACGCCGACCACGATTTCAACACCGTCAGCCGACGCCACGCCCGGGTGGAGGTCGGTCCGTCCAGAGCGCGTATCGAAGACCTCTCGACCAACGGCACCTTCGTCAATGGCGACCATCTGTCCGGTTCGGTCGAGGTCGATCTCGCCAACGGCGTCTGCGCCCTCCGCCTCGGCACCCGCGAGAGCTTCGACCTGGTGATGCTGCCCAAGGACGACCCGCGCCTGCAGGGGCTGCAGACGGTCTCGCCCGCTCCGCCCGGCCTGGTTGACTGACGGGCACGATCATCCTGGCACCGCTGCGCCAAGGTGATACAACCGCAATAGCATAATCATGCAGCAGCTCTACGAGCTCAACATACGCACCTGGGCGAACGAGCGCGCGACCGAGCTCGGTCGCGACGCCACGCTCGATGACCTGCCCGACACCTGGCTGGAGCACCTCGCCGAGCACGGCTTCACCTGGCTGTATCTGATGGGTGTCTGGCCGACCGGCGAACGCTCGCGCGCCGCTTCGTTGGCTGACGTGGCGTTGCGCCAGTACCTCGTCTCGGTGCTGCCCGGCTCGACGGATGCGGACATCTGCGGCAGCCCGCTGGCGCCAGCCGCGTACACCTGCGATGGCAAGCTCGGCGGCGATGATGCCCTCGAACGGTTACGCGACCGCGCCCGCTCCTTCGGCCTGGCGCTGATGCTCGACTTCATGCCCAACCATGTCGGCCTGGATCATCCCTGGCTGGTCGAGCATCCCGACTGGTTCGTCCGCGGCGACGACGGCTGCGTGGTGCGCGAACCGGAAGCCTGGGTGCAGGTGGGCGGGCAGGTCTTCGCCCATGGCCGCGATCCGTTCTTCGCTCCCTGGCGCGGCACGGTGCAGCTCGACTACGCAAATCCTGCGGTCCATGACGCGATGATCGCGCTCGCCGCCGATATCGCCGCACGCTGCGACGGTCTGCGCTGCGACGTCGCCATGCTGCTCCTGCCGGATGTGTTCTCCGGCACCTGGCGGCGCCAGTGCCAGCCGTTCTGGAAGCGGTGCCTGGACGAAGTCCGCGCCCTGCACCCCGGCACGCTGTTCATGGCCGAGGTCTACTGGAACCGCGAGTACGAACTGCAGCAGGCCGGCTTCGACTTCACCTACGACAAGATCCTCTACGACCGCCTGCTCTCCGGCGAATCCGAGTCGATCAAAGCCCACCTGCGTGCGGGACACGACTACCAGGGCCACTGCGTCCGCTTCCTCGAGAACCACGAGGAGCAGCGAGCGGCAGCCCGCTTCCCCAACGCCGACCACCACCGCGGGGCCTTGTTCCTTACCGGCATGGCCCCGGGCATGCTGCTGTGCCACTTCGGCCAGGAGGACGGCCGCGCCCTGCACTCCTCGCTGCACACCCGGCGCCGACCGCCCGAGGCGGGCAGCGATGCTCATCGTCGCGCCTACAAGGACCTGCTGCGTCTGCTCGGCGAACCGGCGCGCCAGGACGGCTCCTGGTCGCTGTGCGAAAGCCGCAGCGGTGGCCCCCTGCTCGGCATGCTCTGGACCCTGCAGGCCCACCACAGCCTGCTGGTGGTGGTCAATGCCAGCTGGGGACACGCTACCGGACACCTCGACCTCGGCCCCCTCGCCGGACGCGATCTGCAGTTGCAGGACGTCTTCGGCCAGACCGCCGCCTGCGCGGTCGAGGCTTCGGTCCTGCAGCGCGAGGGATTGCGGCTTGAGCTCCCGCCGTGGGGGACTCTCGCGTTCCGCATCAGCGCCGGTCGCTAGCGCCACCATGACGACCGGACGACCGGACGGCCGGACGGACGGCCGATGAAACCCTGGCTCACCATCACCCTGCTGGCCATCGCCACCGCCGTGCTCGCGGCCGGTGGTGCGGCCGCGCTGTGGGGCCGGCCGGGGTGGCTGCTGACACCGATGCAGCGGGCAGTGGCGCCGCACGGAGAGGCGCACGCCGCACTGAAGGGCCTGCAGGACCAGGTCGCCAGGCTGAGCGCGGAAAACGCCCTGCTGCGCGCCAGGCTGAAGCAGTACGCCTCCATCGCCGGCGAAGGCGGCTTCCCGCCGGAGCGCGTGGTGGTGGCACGAGGGCGGATCGTCGGCCGCACCGCACGGGCAGGACGGCGCTTCTTCGAACTCGACACCGGCACCGCCGACGGCGTACTGCGCGATCTGCCGGTGGCAGATGGCTGGAATCTGGTTGGACTTACCGCCGGCATGCGCGAGGGGCGCTGCCTGGTGCAGGATCTCGCCGACAGCGAATCGCGCGTGCCGGCCATCATCATCGACAGTGCCGGCGTGGTCGCTGAAGGCGTCCTGGCCGGCGCTGGCGAACCCGGCTTCGCCCGACTCGACTTCATCGAACCCCGCGAGGGCCTGCGCATCGACCCGGGCATGGCCGTCGCCAGCGCGGGTTCCGATGGCCGCTTGCCGCCTGGTCTGGCCATCGGCCGGATCGACAACTCGACCCGAGGCACCGGCGCCGAGCACTGGCGGCTGCGCGTCCGCCTCTCAGGCGATGCCACCGCCGCCGAAAGCCTGCTCCTCCTGCGCGTGCCGGAAAGGCAGGCCCACACGGAGCCGCTGAAGCCCGGAGAGGAGCGCCGTGCCCCCTGAACGCCATCCATGGCTACGCTCTCCCGGGTGAGCCCGCGCTCCCGCTTCGCCCCGACCACCTCGGGCAGGGCGCATCCCGGCACCCTGCTCGCCGGACTGCTGTGCTGGCTCGACGCCCGCAGCCGCGGCGCGCACCTGACGCTGCGACTCGAGGATCTCGATCCGGACCGCTGCCGACCCGAACACGCTGACGGCCTGCTCGACGATTTCGCCTGGTTCGGGCTCGATTGGGATGCCTGCGAACGCCAATCGGCGCATGGCGCCGGACACGCCGCCGCGCTCGACGCCCTGGCCGCGCAGGGTCGCCTGTACCCCAGCCCCTCAAGCCGTCGCGAATTGGCCGCCATCGGCCGCCGCGCGCCCGACGGCGGCTGGGCCTACGACAACCGTGATCGCGGACGGCCGCTGCCGTCAGGCGGCTGGCGCGCCTGCCGCGAACCCCTGCGCTGCCGCATCGACGATGGCCGCATCGCGCTACGCGACGCTTCCGGACTCGACCTGTCCCAGGATCCGGCGGCCGAGGGCGGCGATCCGCTGGTCCGTCGTCGCGATGGTGTCGTCGCCTACGTCCTGGCCGTCGTGATCGATGACGCCCGTCTCGGCATCGATCGCGTGGTGCGCGGACGCGACATCGCCCCCGGTACTGCCGTCCAGGTCGCCCTGCAGCGCATCCTCGGCCTGCCCACGCCGGACTACCGGCACCATCTGCTGCTGTGGGAGCGTGGAGAGAAGCTGTCGAAATCCCACGGTTCGATCAGCGCCGCCGAACTGCGCCGCACGCGCAGTCCGGAGCAGTTGTGCGGATTCCTCGCCGCCTGCGCCGGACTGGCGGAGGAAGGGACGGCGTGCCGGCCGGGCGATCTGCTGCCCGGGTTCGCCTGGGAGCGCGTGCGGACGGATGATGTGGTGCTCACTCCCGGATTGAGAGGCTAGCCGGACCGGCACCTTCCCGCTCGGCCGTCAGCCTTGGCGTTGCCGCAGCCACCGACCAGGCGTGGCGCCATGTACTCGGCGAAAGGCGTGGATGAAGTGCGGACTCGAGCAGAAGCCGCAGGCTGAAGCCACCGCCTTGATCGGTTCGCCGGCCTCGAGCAGATCGGTGGCGCGGCTGATGCGATAACGGCGCAGCCATTGGGCCGGAGGTTGGCCGCAGGTGGCGCGCAGCACGCGCGAGAGATGTTCGCGACTGACCTTGAGGCGCCGGGCCAGATCGGCCAGCGGAGGTGGATCCTGCCAGCAGGCGGCTGCAGGAGTACACCGCCGCCGGCCTGCCCATCGCCGTCGAATTCGGCCATGGGGCGCCGTTCGGGGGCGAGATGGCCCCGCTCGGCCGCAACCGGCCGGGCCTTGACGACAAGGGCGTGATGCAGGGCGGAGTCGGCGACATCGTGTGGATGCCAGCCTACGACGAGCAGTTCACCGCCTTCGTCAAACGCCTGCTCTGCGAACACGGCTGGCCCAAGGGCCCGATCAACGCGGTGAAGATCTGGAACGAACCGTGGAACGGCGGCTCGATCGCCGGCTGGGGCGCCGACGACGAGCGCTTCCGCGAACTGACCCTCGCCATGGACAAGGGCGTGCGCGCAGCGCGGGCCGAGGCCGGCGTCGAGGTGCTGCAGGGCGGCGCCGACTCGCGCAGCAGATGATAGCGCGGGCAGGGGCCGACCTGGGCATCCGCTCCGGAGCCGGAGCCTGCCTCCGGGTGCGGGGTCATAGTACGGTATTGTGCCCGCCTAACGCTCAGGGGTCAAGGTGCATGGATGGTGCAAACATCGGAATTGTGACATGCGGGCCGAAAATCCATGCTCGGACTCAGCGCACTGCCCGCGCCGCCGCAAGCAGGACGGCAGCGCTCGGCCGGTCGCTCATGCTGGTGCCGATCCAGGCCCAGGCTATGCGCCCGTCGCGCCCCAGGATCAGGGATGTTGGCTTGGCCAGTTCGCCCTCGATGCCGAGACCCTGCACCAGCAGTAGGTTGACATCGAGGGCGATGGGCAGCGGGGGCGGCTCGGCTCGGATCTGCTGTACCGCGTTGACGAAAGCGGAGAGGGACGAGACCGGACCGGGAAACACCACGACGATGTCAATGCCTGCCTCGGCGAAGGTCGCCGCCGCATCCGCCAGCGCAGCGGTCTGGCTGGCGCAATAGAGGCAGACGCTGCCCGAAAAACCACGCATCAGGATGAGCACCGTCGGGCGGGCCGGTGCAGCGAGGTTGATCAGGCTTCCGGCACTGGACAGGAGACTCGTCTGCGGCAGGGGCCGGCCTATCAGACGAAGCGCCGATGGATCGCCTCCGGCCAGTTGCGGTTGCGGCCCGGGCGCCGGCGCCGCGGCTGCGGCCTGGGCGAGGGCGCCGGTAAATCCCCGTCGGAGCGAGTCGGCGAAGCCGCGGAGGATGCTGCCGTACGTGATCAGCGGCGGCAGCGGCGTCGCCTCGACGGCAAGCGGCGGCGGCTGATCGACCTCGGGCAGCATGGCCGAGGTAGGTGCCGCTTCGGCAGCAGCCGCAACTGGCGGAGCGACGAGACGTGCGGCGAATCCAGCCCGCGCTGCCGTTTCGGTGATGCGCTCGTTCCACGGTGATCCGGGGCCTTCCCACCGCGCCTCAACCGCCAGAGTCGCGGCGGCAACCAGCCAATCCACGCTGGCCCGGCCGGGATCCTGCCAGCGCAAGGAATCGACCGTGGCGACAGGCGGCGTGCCGCCGTACTCGCGCACCTCCCCGTCGAGGATCCACGGCCCGCTCCGGCGACCCTGCCACATGAGGCCCGCTGCCAGCACATGCCCGTCGGCGCCGCGCGTGCTCCACCAGCCATGCTGGATCCCGGCGCGGAAATGACCGACGCCAGCCGGTTCGCCACCAGGATGGCCATAGGTCCACCGCCCTTCCTGGCGTCCATCGCTGAACGCACCCTCGCTGGCAAGGGTGCCATCAGCATGCCAATTGCTCCACGTGCCGATCGGTTTGTAGCCGTCGAGCGATCCGCGTTCCTGGGGACGCCCGTCCGGCCAATCGCGGAGATGCGCCCGCTGACCCGCGCACCCGGCGATCAGGATCATCGACGCGACGATCGCGAGAATCGTGCGGCAAGCGGTCATCCGAGTCCCTCCGCCGTGGAAACCTGCGTTGTATGCATATCCCTCAAGCCTCTTCATCGCTAACCTGCTACGCATGCGTCACAGCAGCCACCGTCCAGCGACCATCCTCGCCCTCGCCTCGGCGCTGGCCTTGGCCGGGTGCGCTGCGCAACCGCCCCTGCGCACCGTCCAGCACATCGAACTGCCGCGCATGGAAGGCACCTGGTACGTCACCCACCACATCCCCTATTGGCTGGAGGAGGGCAAGGTCGCCACCGCCGACATCTATCGCCTCCGCCCCGACGGCCGCATGGACAACACCTTCGTCTTCCGTCGTGGTTCGTTCGACGCCCCGGAAGAGCGCTGGGAAGGCGTCGCCTGGGTCCACGACACCACCACCAACGCGCACTGGAAGGTGCGCTTCCTGTGGCCCTTCTCGGTCGATTACCTGATCATCGACCAGGATCCCGACTATGCCTGGGTGGCCGTCGGGCATCCCTCGCGCGACTACTTCTGGATCCTCTCGCGCACCCGTCAGCTGCCCGAGACGACCATCGAGGGCATCATGGCCCGCGCCGTTGAACAGGGGTATGATCGCAGCCGATTCGCCGCGGTGCCGCAGCCGGCGGAATGACGGCAGCCCCGGGTCAGGTCTGGAACGACGCATACCAGTGCGGCAGCGCCTCACGCGAGGCGGCGGCGTGCGCGGCGGCGTCCTCGCCGCGGTCGAAGATGGTAACGGTGCCGTCGCCATGGCCTGGAAGGTCTCGTTGTACCACAGGCCGATCTGGCGCCCCGACCAGTAGGTGAAGCGGCTGGGATCGACCGCGAACAGGGTTGGCACGCCCTGATCGTCCTTGGGCTTGTCCGGATCGCTGCGCCAGATCGGGCCGGCGGCGGCGCTGAACACCTTGAGCGTCTTCGCGCCGTCCTGCACCAGCCGGCCCTCGATCCACACCAGCGAGGCCAGCTTGCGGCCCTGCACCGTGACCGCATCACCGGGCTTCACGCCCTGGTCGTTGGCCAGCGGCATGGTCAGCGATCCGTCGAGATACCCGCCGAGGTCGAGGTAGGGTTCGTTCCACCATTCGACGACGGCGTTGCGCCCGAGGTCGCGGCCCAGTTCGCCGAGCCTGCGCCCGATCGCCCGGGTCGGGGTCTCCCAGTCCTTGCCCGACAGATCGCCCGGTTCGGACCGACGTGACCGATCCCGATGCAACGAGGCCGATCACTCGGTGGAGCGCACGGTCCGCGGCATGCGCGCTACGCCAGTAGCCGACGGTGTAGGCGTCCCACGACGGGAGCTTGCCGACCTCGACTTCCGCAGCCGTTTCGGCCCCATCGGCGAGCACCGGGACGGGGATGCGCACGGCACGCACTGGTTTGCCCTTGGCGGCGAACTCGACGTCGACCACCGCCTTGTCGGCGATCCGCCCGAGGCGGTTCGCCAGTTCGACCCGCAGCCGGCCGCGCTCGAGGATCAGCCGGCGGATGACGAGGTCAGCGCCGCTGGTCGGCGGCTGCTCGAGCACGATCCGCCCGCCCTCGGAGCTGGGCATGGTCGCCTGCACGGCGATGCCGGCATAGTCGGGGACCTTGGCCATGACCAGGCGCTGGCCCAGGCTGCCACGCGGCGGCACCGGCTTGGCCGTCTTCACCTCGCCGGTGGCCACCGACTTGCCGTCCCGTCCAAGAAGGCGCACCGTCTGCACGGCTCCGGCAGGCGCCTCCACCGGACCCAGGTTCCACAGGTTCCAAGTGACGACCAGCGAGCTCGACCGGCTCTTCTCGGGCTCGCCGTTGGCATTGACTGCCAGCAGCAGCGGCTCGCCGAGGTTGCCGATAGCCAGCGGCGCCGCCTGCTTGTCGGGTCCGACGAAGGCCTCGGTGCCCCCCTCCCAGGCCGCCTCCAGCCGCCAGGCCGCGAAGGTCGGGCAGTTCAGGCGCAGGGCCAGGTCCCGCTGCTCGCCGGCCGTCAGCGCCTCCTGCGGCGTCCACTCGCCCTGGCGCAACACCTCCTGCGATGGTCCAAGGGTGGCGACGCGCAACCGCAGACCGCTCCGGGCCTCGGACCCGGCGCTCAGGCGCAGATCCCACTCGAAGAAGGGCTTGTAGCTCAGGTCGGCGCGACCGCTCCAGATCCATGCGCCGACCACCGCCAGTCCGGGCCCGGCATCACCGACCTTCCTGGACTGCGCGAGGAGCGAGGCGCGGGCCTCGTCGGGCAGCATCGGTTCGCCGGCGACGAGACCGAGGACGGCCAGGAGCAGGGGCAGGAGGCGAAACATGGTCGTGAGTCGAACGCGGACCAGGCACCTCGGTTCACCCGTCATGCCCGGCAGGGACTACCGCGCCATCAGCCCGGCGGCGATGCGCTCGGCATCTGCCTTGGCCTTCACGCCATATTCCGCGTCCGGGTGGCGCTTGGCGAGCTCGGCATACTGCTTGGCGACATCGCCGAGACGGCCCTTGGCGGCGCCGGCCTTCTGCTCGGCCGCGTTGATCTGACGCCATGCCGCCTGCGCCGCCCATTGCCCCTTCACCGCAGGATCCTTGCGCAATTCCCCGAGCTTGCCGGACAGCTCCTTGCGCGCCGCTGCGTCCACCGCCGCCAAGGCCGGATCCTCGGACAGGGCCAGCAGCAGGCCGTGGCGCTTCCACGCGTCGCTCTCGCGTTCGGCCGGCGCCAGCGACAGGCGGTACCAGGCGGCGGCGAAGGGTGCCGCGGCGGGGCTCTTGGCGAAGGCCGGCAGGGCCAGGAGCGCAGCGCACTCGCCGCGACGACGCTCCGCCTCAGCCTCGTCCGGCGGCTCGGTCTCGAGCCGGGCCTTGGCCTCGGCCAGCCAGGCGGCGCGCTCGGCCGGCGCAAGCTTCGGGTGGGTGGCGCGCGCCACCGTCAGCATCCAGTCGAGGAAGGAGACCAGCTTCTCCCGCGGAGCCCCGCTGTGCCCACCGGGATGGGTCTCGCAACGCACTGCGTTGCCGTTGCGGCGCGTCGCCTCGACATCGGCCAAGGCCCCGGCGATGGGGATGTTCTCGTCCTTCTCGCCCAGCCAGTAGCCGACCGCCATGTGCTTCGGCAGCGGCGGGCTCTCGCTCATGATCTGCATGAAGACGCCGGCGAAGTCGTCGGCGTGGCGCATCGCCAGATGGTGCGACATCCGCCCGCCGCCGCTGCCGCCGCTGGCGAAGCGCAGCAGCGGGTGGATGCGCACCCGCTCCAGCACATTCCCGTAGGTCGCATCCTGGATCAGATGGATGGTATCGAAGGTCTGGCCATTGGCGGTGCCGTTGATGCCGATGATGATGACACCGCGCGATTCGGACCATTCCTCGAGCCCGCCGAGCCCGGGATTGCCCTTGGGCGAGCTGAGGAAGACGGCGGGCATCGCCTTCGCGTCGGGGTCGGCGTATTGCCTGGGGAGGTAGGCGTTCCAGCTCCAGGCCTCGCGCTTGCCAGGGATGGTGAGATTGAGGTGCTTGCCGGGGGTCAGCGGATCAGCGGCGCTGACGGCGACGATGAGGGCGAACAGGGCGAAGGTCGCACGCATGCCGCAGGACATAGCACGGAAGGGGTCGGGCAGAAGCCAGGAAACCCCACCAGCCGCCGGAGGCTAGACCGGGGTGATCGCCAGGCTGGCGCTGCCGCCGGTTGGGAGATCCGTCCGCAGCGTCAGCCGCCAGAGCTTCGGCCACGAGCGCAGCATCGTCTCATCGCACGGGATCTCCTCGACGGAGGCGGATACCGGCTGGCCGGCGGCGATCCGCACCCGCTGGCCGTCGCGCTCGACCAGCCAGGCGCCGGCGCCATCCGCCATCGGGCAGGCGGTGAGCAGCAGCGGCAGGGCGTAGGCCGCGCTCCGTCCAGCGTCGAGCTGGTCGACCAGGCGGACGCTGCCATCGGCGCGGGTCAGCGTGACGCTGCGCCGCAGGCTGCGGACGCCAGCCTCGGCCGCGTAGCAGGCGGCGAGGTCGAGGCCGAGCGCAGCAGCGGCTGCCTGGCTGCTGCATGATACTGCGGCGGCCTTGCGCTCGGCTCCGGCGAGCTGCTCATGCCCATCGATCTGCGGCACGGCGTGGCCGGCGCCGCGCGTCCACCACAGCTCGTAGCGCCGCGGGCCGAAGGTCTGCGCGGTGTACTCGCCGCGGCCGGCGTCGACCAGCAGCGGCACGCCGTGGCGGTGGATGACGAACTGCCCGACGTCATTGTGGTTGTGGTTCTCGGCGTTGTGCCCGCCCTTCACCGCCAGGGCGGTGCCGCCGCCATGCGCGACCAGGACCTGCAGGTCGGGCAGCCAGGCGTCGGCCGGCACGGCCATGGCGCGGGGAGGATGGCCATCGAACCAGCACAGCGAGCGCAGCTGGTTGACGATCAGGTCGCCGACCGCCGGCGCCTCGACCTCGCCGGCCTGTTGCGGATCGTCGAGCAGGCAGGCCAGCGCGTGCAGCTCCGGCGAACCGGTCCGCCCGGCTGCGGCGCCCAGCGCGCCGGCAGGGAGCCGGACGCGGGGATGGCCGTCGGCGAAGGCCGGGAACGAACCGCCGCCGAGATGCATGCGGGCAGGGAAGCGCATGATCTCGCCCAGCCGTGGGTCGGCAGCCCAGCCATTCACCAGCCCTCCGGTGCGGGCGTGCACCTCCTCGAGGGCGCGGATGACGCAGGCCCCGGCCACGCTCCAGTACATCACGCCCTCATCGCAGCCGCCATCGGCGCCCTGGCGGTTGACATAGCTGTCGACCACGCCGAGCAGGCGATGGACCAGGCGGCCCCAGGTCGCTGGTTCGCCGCGCAGGACAAAGCCGGCGGCGATGATCGACGACGAGGCGCACCACACGCTCCAGTTGTTGTCGCCGCCGAACCACCACGGGGTGCTGCCGGCGAGGAGCGGATCGATGATCCGGCGGCGGATCTCCTCGGCCGCCCGCGGGACGATGCGGCAGTCGATCGCTTCGAGCTGCGGCCCGATCAGCTGGCAGGTCTCGGCCAGCACCAACGCCGTCTCGCAGTTGAACAGGTCGAGATAGCCGCCGCCGCCGGTCGGCGGCAGGCAGCTGGAGACGTCGGCCGGCAGTCCGTGCCGGGCGTGCGCGGGGACGCACCAGCTCGCCTCGTCGCAGACCAGCCAGACGCCGTCCGCGGCATCGGCGGCGAAGCAGGACTCGCCGCTCGCGGCGCAGGCGATGGCGGCGGATCCCAGGCGGCGCCGGCGGTAGAAATAGGGGCGCTCGTACCCGGACCGGTTGCCATCGCGGTAGTAGCGCAGATAGGAGCCGAGCGTCAGCGCAGGCCAGGGCTGGCCGAGCTGCCGCCGCGCCACCTCGATCTGATGCTGCGCCCGTGGCGCGCTCCGCTGCCAGGCCGTGACCGGGAAGGGGAAGTCACCGTGGGCGGCGAACGCCTCCGCAAGCATGCTGGCGGAGAAGGTGCCGTGCAGATCCATGTCGTCGCCTCGGGCTGATCGGGATGCGGACGCCAGGCATCCTACCGCAGCCCCAGGCTGGACAACATGGCTCCTATTCCCGTCTAGGAACCGCAGTTCCCGGTTGGGGCTCCGCTCAGGTCACTTGCCGCCGGCAAGCCGGCTCGCCGCCACGGAGCCGACGATCATCTGCACGATGTGGTAGACCACCACCGGCAGCAGCATCAGCGGCAGGGCCGCTTCGCCGGCGAACAGCAGCCCGATCAGCGGAATGCCGAGGGCGGCGGTCTTCTGGCTGGCGGTCAGGGTGATGGCGATGCGATCGGCCCGGACCTGGCCGATGGCGGACGCCCAGGCGGCCGCCGCCAGGACGAGGTGCAGAGCCAGACAGGCCAGCGCGGCCAGGACCGCCCCGCTGCCCAGTCCGCTGCGCGCCAATTCGCTGAAGATGCCGAGCAGTACCGTCAGCAGCAGCACGCTGCTGGCGATCCCGATGCGGACGCGGTGGCGGTCGAGGAATGGGGCTGCCGGCAGCCGCGCCAGCTGGCCGAGGGCCACGGGCAGGGCCGCCACCAGGGCCAGCTGCCCGATCACCGCGCCGACCGGAACGCTGCCGCTGCGGCCGACCAGAACCGTGACCAGCAGCGGGGTGACGACCAGGCCGAGCAGGTTCCCGAGTACCGAGTTGACCAGGGCGATGCCCTGGTTGCCGCCGGCCAGGCCGGTCAGCGCGACGCAGCTGCCGATGGTGGTGGGCAGGCAGGCGAGGATGAGCAGCCCGGCCTGCATCGCCTCCGGCGCTCCGGCCAGACCGGCAAGCCAGGCGATGGCCAGACCGAGCAGCGGTGCGACGATGAAGGACAGGGTCTGCACCAGGGCATGCGTCCGCCAGGCCTGGACCGCCCCCAGCAGCTTGTGCGAGGGCAGGACCAGTCCGGCACAGCAGAAGATGCCGGCGATGCACCACGTCTTGAGCAGATCGAGGCGCAGCACGCCACCGGCGGAGCCCGGCTCCGGCCAGGCCATGGCGGCGGCAAGGACCGCCAGATAGGCGGCGAGGAACCAGTGCCTGCGCAGAAACGGCATCAGGCGGCGGCGATGCGGCCGACCAGCGCGTCGACCAGCGATTCACGGTTGGCGTGCCGCTCGGTGCCTCCCGCATCGACCACCGCCAGCACCGTGCCGCACAGGCTGTTGGCGGCGATGCAGGTGGCTTTCACCCGCGCACACAGGGCGGCGGCGCTGGCCAGGACGGTGCCCGCGTCCTCGTACTTGAAGCCGATGATCGGCCCGCGCAGGCCGAAGGATGGCCGCAGGCGGTCGATCAGCTTGCTGTCCTGGCGCAACCGGATGACCACCTCGTCGGCGCCGCTGGGCAGCTTCTCGCCCGGACGCAGGGCCCGCGCCTCGCCGCCCTCCCAGCGCTCGACGCGGGTGACGCGGTAGTCATTGACCGCTGCGCTCATCACCACGCAGCCCTCGGGATGCCTGCCGATCCACGAGCCCATCGCCTCCTCCAGCGCCTCGCGGTCGGCATAGCGCGTGGCGCTGGCGCCTGGAGCAGCATCGAGGGAGAGCAGGAGCTGGCTGTCCCGTCCGAGCCGGCGCAGCTTGGCCTGCAGCGCCAGGGCCGTCGTCCCGGTCGCCGCGACGGTGAGATGGCGGATCGCATCGACCGGTACGCGCGGGGCGCCACCGACCAGCAGGATAGGGCGCTCGAGGGTCATCGCCGCAGGCTAGCGCCCGGTTCCGGATCGGCATCCCCTCAAACCCGCAGGGCCGTCCGTTCGAAGCGCAGGTTCATGATCGTGCAGCCCTCGGCGCGCTTGTGCCGTTCGAACACCGTCTCGAAGCGCACCGGCACATCGACCTGGTAGCCGGCCGGGTGGATGCTGCGCCAGAGCCCGGGAATGGTGCTGACGTTGGCCAGCACCTGCATGGCGTAGTTGTGCGTGTCGCTGGCGAAGACGAGGATGCAGCCAGGTGCGGCGACCCGGGCCAGCTCGAGCAGGTAGGCGCGGTTGACCAGGCGGCGGCGGCGGTGCGCCGCCTTCGGCCACGGATCGGGGAAGAGGATGTAGATGCGGTGGAAGGCGGCGGCAGGCAGGCGGGCCATCAGGGCCTCGGCCTCGCCGGCGTACAAGCGCACGTTGCGCGCCCCCAGCTTCAGGCACTTGTGCGCGCACTTGTTGACCCGCAGGTGGTCGAGTTCGAAGCCGACGAAGTCCTCGGCGGGATGCGCCTGGGCCATCTGCGAGATGAACTCGCCATGCCCGCAGCCGATCTCCAGCCGGCGCGGCGCGGCGCGGCCGAACAGGATCTCGAGGTCGAGGCGTTCCGCGCCCCGGTCGCCGATCAGGCCGTCCTGCGCCGCCGTGGTCTGGCGGTAGCGCCGCATCGCCGAGGTGCTCATCGCCGGTGCGGCTCCCACGCCGGCAGGCCGCCCCAGGCTCCGCCGCCATACAACGCGTTCCACGCCGGGATCCTGCCATCCCACGGCTGGACATGGACCAGTCCGGTCTGGTCGACGGCGAACATCCGCCGCCCGGTCTCGCGCGAGCGCGGCCAGGCGTAGGCCACCCAGAAGCGCTCCTGGTCGTCGACCGTCGCGGGCGCCAACCGGGGACCAGGCCCATCGGGCTCGCCCACGGCCCCACCGGCCCCGTCCGGGAGGAAGACGGCGAAGCGGAAGCCGTTGGCGGTGTCGCCCTGGGCGAGAGGGCCGGCCAGCAGGCGCAGCGTCTCCGCCTCGGCCTTGCCGACCGCGCGGCGACCGGACAGCTCGGAAAGCAGGCCGTGTTCACCGATACCGTCGCCATCGGCGTCCTGGTACCCGCCGGCCTGGAACTGCACCTGGCCGGGGAAGACGCCGGACCGCAGCCTCGCCGCGGCGGTGGCCTCGTTGGCGGTGACGCGGTTCTCCAGCAGGCTGGGCACGGCGATGGCTGCGATGACCGCTGGCAGCGCCACCCACAGGATGTCGCCCCCGCGGCCGTGGAGTTCGAGTCGGTCGGATGCGGCCTCACCCCAGTGGTAGCCGGGCGGCAGCAGGGCGGCGAGCCGGGAGACGCCGACGATGACCGCCTGGCGTTCGGCCGCGTCCAGGCCGCGCACCCCGGCCAGGGCCTGGTTGATGTGGCCCAGGCCCATACGCAACGACGTGGCGAGGTCGTTGACGCCGAGGATGCAGGCCGGCAGCGGCGCCCGGGCGGCCAGCTCGCAGCCCATTTCCGTTTCGGCGAAACCGCCCGCCGCGCCACCGCCCCAGGTCGAGGCGAACAGCGCATCGGTGCCGATCAGCCAGTGGCCGCGATCGCGCGCCAGCTGGATCGCCAACGGCACCTCGCGGACGGGCAGCAGGGCGAAGCCGCCTTCTTCCGGCATGCGGCAGCCGAGGCGGGCGCAGACGGCGGCGACCAGCGCGTCCAGCGCCGGGCTGCGCGGCACCAGCAGCGTGAAGCCGGGATACGGCACGCCCGGCGTCTGCACCAGCGCGACAGTGCCGACCAGGCCCTGGAGCAGGGCAGGCAGGTCGAGGTCGGCGCCGAGCAGGCTGAACGGAGCCTGGCCAGCGAGCGCGACGGCCAGTTCAGCGCCCCAGGCCCGCCACCACGCCGCCCCGTCGCAGCCGAGCAGCTGGACGGCGGAGGTGGTGGCCGGCAGCCGGCCGAGCAGCGTCCGATCGACCGGACGCAGGCCGCTGACATCGCCCTCGAAATTCCCCGTCCACGACACCCCGCCGATCCACGCCGGACCCGCCGGATCGAGGCTCGCCCGCAGGTCGAGGCTGCGCCAGCGCCGCGCCAGCAGGTCGAGCAGCGCCTTGGCCTGCGCCGCCTGGGCCGGATCCAACGCGTCCCGGACCAGGCCGAACAGGCCAGCGAATTCGAGGCGCAACGCGATATCGCCGTCGACGGGTGCCGGCGGCAGCGGGAGGAGGCCGGGCGGGCGGGCCAAGCCGATGATGCCGCCGAAGCGGACGAGTGCGTGCGCGCTCAGGCTCCACGCCTCGTCGGCGCCGGCGACCCCAAGGGCCTGGGCCGAGCCCTCGGCGGCGGCAAGACGACGCGCCACCTGCGGCGCCTGGGGGCCCAGGTCAGCCTGCATGGCCCAGCGCGGCAGGCCCTCGTCGAGGCCGAGGAAACGCAGCTGGATGCCACGGGCCGCACGCGCCGCGACGGCCAGGTCGACCCCGCTGTCGTGCTTCGCCTGCGCCAGCCAGGCGTCGACACGCGCGCGCAACGCCGCGAGGCCGGGCTCGGCCCAGACCTGGCCGAACAGCGAAGCATTCCAGTGGTGTTCGAGCTGCGCCCCGTCGGCCAGCACCACGCGCACGGCCTCGCCCTCGCCGGCCGGGATGGCGGCGGCGAGGACGAAGGGCAACGCCATCCGCATCAACGCTGCGCGGGCTGCCAGGCCGGCACGCCGTCCCAGCCCTGGCCGCCGTACAGGGCGTTCCAGGCCGGAGCCGTGCCGGTGTAGGGAGCCTCGTAGACGACGCAGCTCTGGTCGACGGCGAAGACGCGGCTGCCGCCGGCGGCCTCGATCGGCCAGGCGTAGATGACGAAGGCACGTTCCTGCGCGTCCGCGGCGGCCTTGTCGGCCTTGCGCCCGCCGGCGCCATCGAGCGCCCCGCCCTTGGCGTCGGGCAGATAGATCGCGAAGCGGAAGCCATCGCGGCTGCCGTCATCGGCGAAGCCTTCGGCGAGGACCTCGCCCTGGGCGCGTCCTGGGGCCGGCCGCTTGCCCATGATTTCGGACAGGGTCGCGAATTCGCCGACGCCGTCGCCGTCCTGGTCGGCATAGGTGCCGCCCTGGAACTGGAACTGGGCCGGGAACAGCACCGAACCCAGGGTGCCGATGGCGAGGCTGTCGGGCGTCTCGGCCGGCTGCTCGCCCATGTCGAAGCCGCCGCCATCCATTCCCTTGTTCTTCATCATCACGCCGGCGACCCCGGCGCCGATCAGCACCGGAACGACGCCGGAGCCGATCAGGCCGCGGACCTCGCTGCGCGAGCTCTTGGGGTCGTTGGCGGTGAAGACGTAGCCGGTCGAGGCGGCGGCGGCGAGGCGGATGATGGCGCCGTTGATCGACTGCTTCTGCTCCGGGGTCAGTTCGTCGTTGCCGGCCAGGACCATGCCGAGGTAGCCCTGGATGGTGCGCAGCACCGCCGGGGTGTCGCTGGCGCCGAGCAGAGCGGCGTCCTTGGGCGCCGCCGCGTACAGCGTCTTGGCCATCGGCGTGTCGGCGAAGCCGCCGGGCGCGCCGCTGCTCCAGGTCGAGGACAGCACCGCATCGGTGGTCAGGACCCAGTGCCCCTTGTCGCGCAGCAGGGTGATCGCCACCGGCACGCCGGGGATGACCACCGGCGCAGCCTGGCCCTCCTCGGGCAGGGCGCCGCCGATCTGGGCGATGCCGAAGCCGAGCAGTTGATCCATCGGCTGCGAGCGCGGCACCGCGATGGTCACGGCCGGGAACGGAGCCGACTGGGTCAGGGCGAAGAGACTGGTGCCGCTCAGGCCTTCGACGACCTGCTGCAGCGAGGCCTCGATGCCCATGGCCTGGAGGTAGCCCTGGATCTCCTGCGCCGTGGCGGCGGCGCCGGCCGGGGCCATCGGATGCATCGCCTCGTCGATCTGCAGCAGCATGGTCTCGCCGGCGGCCTTCCAGTAGCCCTTGCCGTCGAAGCCGTACGACGCCGCCATCAGCGTGGTCGCGGGCAGGCGGGCGAGCAGGCTGCGGTCGGCCGGCATGGTGCCGGGGGTGGGCACGTTGGCGTCGAGACGCTCGCGGATGCCCTCCGGCACGATGTCGCCGCGGTACTTCCACAGGCCGAGATAGGGCGCCAGGTTCTTCACCATCTTGTCGAAGTCGGTCTTCTTGTCGGCCGGGATGCCGCCGGCGATGGCGTCGACCAGGCGCTTGGCGTCGATGTCGAGGGCGACGGCGGCGGGCGAGGCCCCGGCCGGCGCGGCCGGCAGCGGCTCGGTGTGCACCGCGAGGACCACGACCGTGCCGAAGCGGGCGAGCGTGCCGTCCTCGTCGCCGAACGCCTCGTCGGCCCCGGCGACCTGCTTCTTCTTGTTGTCGACCTGGTCCTTGGCGAGCAGGGCGAAGAGCGGCGCCGCGGCGGCCCCGAGGTCGACGCGCAGGTGCAGGCGCGGCTTGTCCTCGGCGGCCATGCCGAAGAAGCGCAGCTCGCAGCCCTTGATGCCGGCGATGGCGGCCACCGGGTCGAAGCCGATCTCGTCCTGGATCTGCTTGACGCCCTCGGCCCACTTGGCGCGCAGGGCGGCGGCGGACTGGTCGCCCCACACCTTGGCGTAGATCGAGCCGTCCCAGGCCTTGACCAGGTCGGCGCCATCGGCGACGCGCAGCGTCACCGGGGCCGGAGCCTCGCCGGCGCAGAGCGCGACGGCGGCCAGCGTGGGGGCAAGGAGGATGCGGGCGCAGGGGATGGATGACAGGAGCATGCAGGCCTTTCTCGAGCGTGCGGAAGCGCTGGCACTCTGCCGCCCCTGGCCCGGGATGCCAGCCCTGGCTTGCCCCACACGGGACAGGCCCTAGGCCGTTTCCATGCCCCCCATCGCCGTCACCATGGGCGACCCGGCCGGCGTCGGCCCGGAAGTCCTGCTGCACGCCTGCGCCGATCCCGCCCTGGCCGGCGTGCCCGTCGCCGCCATCGCCTCGCGCGCCCTGTTGGCGCGGGTGGCCGGCCGCCTCGGCCTGCCGCTGCCCGCCTGCATCATCGAACCCGGCCTGCCCGGCTTCGCCGCCGACGCGGTCGAACCGGGCCGCCTCGCCGCCGCGAACGGGGCCGCCGCCGCCGCCTGCATCGAACTCGCCATCGCCGGCTGCCAGGACGGCCGCTTCGCCGCCATGGCCACCGCTCCGATCCACAAGCAGGCGATCAAGCTGGCCGGCATCCCCTTCCCCGGCCACACCGAATGGCTGGCGGCGCGCACCGGGGTGGCCGAGGAGACGATGATGCTCTACGACGAGCGCATCGCCGTCGCCCTGGTCACCGTGCACCAGGCCCTGGTCACCGTGCCGCGCGACCTCGACCCCCTGCGCATCGTCCGGGTCGGCCGGCAGCTGGCCGAGGCGCTGCGCCGCATCCGCGGGCGCGAGCCGCGCCTGGCGGTGCTGGCCTTCAACCCGCATGCCGGCGAGGGCGGCCTGTTCGGCGACGAGGAGGCGCGCATCGTCCCGGCGGTCGGCGAGTTGCTGCAACTCGGCATCCAGGCCGACGGGCCGCTGCCGCCCGACACCGCCTTCACCCCGGCGGCGCGTGCGCGCTACGACGGCTGGGTGTGCATGTACCACGACCAGGGCCTGATCCCGTTCAAGGCCTTCGCCTTCGACCAGGGCGTCAACGTCACCCTCGGCCTGCCCATCGTCCGCACCTCGGTCGACCACGGCACCGCCTTCGACATCGCCTGGCAGGGGCGCGCCGCGCACAGTTCGATGGTCGCCGCCATCCGGCTGGCGGCGCGGCTGTCAGCCTGAACGCAGCGCCCGCGGCCCGGCGCCGAATTCACGGCGCAGCAGCTTGTTGAGCGCCTGCGCGTCGCCCGCGCCGACCTGGCGGGCGATGGCCGCCGCGGTGAGGTCCGACGAGCGCAGCAGGTGCCGGGCGAGACGCGCGCGGCGCATGCGCACGAAGCCGACCGCCGTGCAGCCCAGCGCGGCGCGGAAGCGGCGGTCGAGCTGGCTGTGGCTGATGCCCAGCTGGCGGGCGATGGCGGCGATGCGCAGACCGGTGGCCAGGCGCAGTTCGATCAGATCCCGGGCCTGCTCGACCAGTGAATCACCGGCGGTGCGCGGTGCGCGGCAGGCGACCTCCCACAGCACGTCCCACAGGCGCACCGCGGCCCGCGCAGGCTGACGCGGCAGCCACGCGGCAGCATCCCGCAGGCGGGATTCGATGGCGGGATATTCGCGCCCACAATCGACCAGCACGGGCATGGCCACGACCTCGCCGGCAGCGGCGAAATGGGCATAGGTATGCGTCCGCTGCGTCGGCAATCGGTAGCGCATCACTGCGCCAGGCGGGGTGATGCCAGCCGTGCCAGGGCGGATATCCAGCTGATGGCCAGCGATTTCCGCCTGGCAGGCATAGGGATAGAGATGCAGCTGCCACAGGTCGGGGAGGACATAGCGGCACCACCCGGGGCCATGGCTGCCGACGGCGATGACGGATGGTACCGGCGGACGGCCGAGCGGCAGATCGGTCATGCGCAATCCATACCAGCAATGCGCAAACACGCCAATCGCCGTCCAGCGAGCTCGCGCAGGCTTGCGGCATGCACCCTGCACCCGCCATCGACCTCGCCGCCTTCGCCCGCGACGGCTACCTCGTCCTCCGCCGTTGCATCGACCGGCAGCGCATCGCCGCCATGCGGCAGGCCCTGGCCGACGAGGTCGACACGGTCCTGCGCGAACTGCACGCCGCCGGAAAACTTGCCGATACCCGGCCCGATCTGCCCTTCGAACGCCGATTGGTCGTCGCCGGGGCGCACGCCGCCGCCTATGGGCGCGGCTGGACCGGGCGCATGGCGGTGCAGGCGACCTATGCCCTGCACCACGATCCGGCGCTGCTGGCCGCCCTGCACCTCGTGCTCGGTCCGATGCTGCATGGCCACAAGCAGTTCAACGTCCGGCCGAAGCTGCCCGGTCAGGACCTGACCAACGTGCCCTGGCACCAGGACACCGGCTACTACGGCATGCAGACGGCGAAGGACCTGATCGTGACCGCCTGGGTCCCGCTGGTCGAAGTCGACGCCGGCAACGGCTGCATGCAGGTCGTTCCGGGATCGCACCGCCATGGGGCCATCACCCATGTCGATGCCCAGGACGCCGGCGGCTTCCTCCGTCTCGACACCGCGATCGACGAGTCCGCCGCCGTCACCCTGGCCATGTCGCCCGGCGACGTGCTCCTGATGCACAACCTGGTCTGGCACCGCTCGACCGAGAACCGTAGCGACGGCATCCGCTGGTCGATCGACCTGCGCTTCTGGCGCCCGGACACGCCCAGCGCAGGCGATCTGCTATGGGGCTTTCCGAGGCCCTGGGTGCTGTCAGGCGCACCCGCCGTCCCGCTGGCGGAATGGATGGGCTGGTACGGTCGCTGATCACAGCCCGGCGTAGCCGGAACCAAGAGGTTCATTTTCGGCTTCGCCGGGCTGTTTGGCTGTTGCTGCAGGGCTTCGCCCCGCACCCCACGCACTCCTCGGCGAAATCTCCGGACGAACCGGAAATTTCGACTCATAGTGCTACAGCAGACGCGGATCGGGATGCAGCGCGTGGTCCGTCGGCAGATCGGCGCCGCCCCACGCCGTCTCCTGGGTCGTCGGCGCGGCAGAAGCGCTCCAGAAGGGATCCGTCGGCGGCAGGCCGAGCGGGAGGAAGGCGGTCGCCGCCAGATAGAGGCTGCCGGTGCTGATATAGCCCTCCATCAGGTCGGGCTGATGGCCGGCGAGGCCGGCGCGCAGCCAGCCGGCAGCGTCGTAGGTGCCAGCGCATCGAGCGTCCGGGCGATGACCGCGCCGAGGGCGCGACGGGCCTGGCCGGGGACGAGATGCGCCTCGCCGAGCAGCCCCTGCAGCGCGGCCTGGGCCAATCCCTGGAAGGCGCCGCAGCGGTAGACCAGGCTGCGCCCGACCGGTGGGAACGATCCGTCGACGGCGACCAGGCGTTCCTGCACCGCGGCGTAGCGCGCCAGGCGCAGGCGGGCCTGGGCGAGCTGCTCGCGGGCGAACGGCAGCCGCTCGGCGAAGACGGCCGCGACATCGACCAGCATGGGATGGATGACGAAGGCGTTGTAATGGTCCCAGTGGAAGCGCGGACCGTCCCCGTAGATGCCGTCACCCAGATACCACGCCTCGTGCTGGCGCAGGGCGTAGTCGACGCGCATCGGATCGGGCACGCCGCCGAGCCGCAGGATCGCCGCCTCGCCCATGGCGGCGAACAGCAGCCAGTTGTTGTATCCCGGGGCGCGATCGCGCAGGGCGGCGAAGCCGGCGAGCAGCAGGCCGCGCGTGCCAGCCGGCAGGGCGGCGGTGAAGCGCGGCGCACGCAGCAGGCCATGGGCGAGGAAGGCGGCATCGACGATCGGCTGCTGGCCGACCGTCCAGTTGCAGCGATCTGGATCCGTTGGATCGGCGACCCGCGCCAGGGCGTCGGCCATGCCGGCGGTCTCGGCGGCCGGACCGTCCTGCTCGAGCCACGGGGCGAGGCCGGCGAAGGTCCGGCCCAGCGCCTCGAGGTGGGTGAAGCCGGCGCGGTCGTCGCGTAGGCCGGGCCGCGTCTCGACCGGCATCTCGGCATGCAGACGACCGGCGGCGGCGGCGCGCCATACCGGTCCGGCGAGGAAGGTGAGCCGGGCTGTCCAGGCGGAGCGGTTATCCATGGCAGGATGATGCCGCCCTGCGTTCCGGGGGAACGCCTACAGCACATTCTCCGCGGCGATCATGCCGCGCAGGCGGCCCAGCGCCTCGCCCTCGAGCTGGCGGATGCGTTCGCGGGTGAGCGCGAAGGCGTGGCCGATCTCCTCCAGGGTCATCACCGGGTAGCCGTCCAGGCCGAAGCGGTAGCGCAGGATCTCGGCTTCGCGCTCGGGGATGCGTTCCAGGCGCTCGCGGACCAGCTGACCGTCCTCGCCTGACAGCAGCGGAGCCTCGGGTTCGCCATCTTCGGCGATCAGGTCGCCGGCTTCGGCCAGGACCAGCGGATCGAGCGGCCCGGAACCCTGGACCGCGGTGGCGATGACGCGTTCGATCAGCCCGACCCGCTTGGGGTCCAGGCGCAACGCGCGCGCCAGTTCGCCGAGGTCCTCGCGGCCATTGCCGCAGCGGTCGTGCCGGCGCAGACGCGACACCAGTTCCGCCATGTAGGCCGGGATGCGCACGCTGCGGCTCTTGTCGCCCAGCGCGCGGCGGATGCCCTGGCGGATCCAGTGCACGGCGTAGGTCGAGAAGCGGCAGCCCACGCCCGGATCGAAGCGCTCGACCGCACGCATCAGACCGAGGTTGCCCTCCTCGATGACGTCGAGCAGCGGCAAGCCGAGGTTCTCGTACTGGCGCGCCACCGAGACGACCAGGCGCAGGTTGGCCTGGATCATCTCCTGCCGGGCTTCGCGATCGCCGCTGCGTACCCGCGCGCCGAGGCGTTGCTCGGAATCGGGATCGAGCATCGCGAAGCGCGAGACCTCCTCCAGGTAGATGTCGAGCAGGGCGTCACGGACCACGGGGCACGGTTCTAGGGCATCATCTGCCGAGCGCGAGTGCCTCGAGGACCAGACGCGGAGGGTGGTTGCGGTCGAGGTCGGCGAGGGCCCGATGCAGGCGCTCGAGCTGGTCGAGGGCGCGACCCGCGCTGCGCGGGTCGGGACTGCGCAGCCCGCCCCGAACCCGGTCGTTGAGCGCGATCAGCCACTGCCGCAGGCAGGCGCGCTGCACCGCAGCCGGGGTGCGCGCCTCCTCGTCGCCATCCTCCGCCGCCTTGCTCGGCAGCGCGGCGACCACCTCGGCGACCGCCGCCAGGTCGAAGCCGGCGAGCACGCGGTCGAGCGGAGCGAACGGCGGGACGGCGAGGCGTTCGCGGCTGAGCGTGCCGCGCACCTCCAGCACCTGCTCGCCCTCGGCCTCGCTGAGCGCCTGCAGACGGAAGACCTGGGCCCGCGAACGGATGGTGCCGAGCAGACCGGCGGCCGAGGCGGCAGTGAGGATCAGCGTGGTGCGCGGCGGCGGCTCCTCGAGGATCTTGAGCAGGGCGTTGGCCGAGGCGCCGCGCAGCCGCTCGGCGTCGGGGATGATGATCGCCTTGGCCACGCCGAGCAGCGGGCTGCTGCTGGCGCCTTCGGCGACGGCTCGCGCCTCCTCGACCGGCAGGCCGCTGGGCGCCTCGCGGCGGCCGGGCAGCTCGCTGAGGTCAGGATGGTTGCCGGCGTGGGCCTGCACGCAATGCGCGCAGGTGCCGCAGGCGTCGCCGGCCTGGCGCTGCGGGCAGAGCAGGGCGGTGGCCAGGGCGAGGGCGAGGGTGCGCCGGCCGCAGCCGGAGGGACCCTCGAGGATGAGGGCATGCGGCAGATGGTCGTGATCGACCAGCCTGGCGAGCAGCCGGACGGCGCCGGCATGCCCGACGATCCCGCGCAGGGCCTTCGGCCGATGGCTCATGCCGCTAGTTCATCATCCGGCTAGCGCGGCGCCAGCGGCTGGCCGACGGCCGGCGCAGTCTCGGTCCACACCACCCGCGTGTTTGCGCAGAAGGCGCCGAAGCGCGGCCCCTGCGACGTCTCGACCGGCACCGAGGTGGCGACCAGCACGGTGCTCGGGGCGATGCTGGAGAGGTCGCCCGGCGGCTCGGTGTAGAGCAGGGGTTTGCCGGTGACCGGGCAATTGAAGCGGTTGACCCGGTTGCGGTCGCGCACGACCTCGCGCTCCCACAGTTCGCCCAGGGTCTTCGGCCAGGTGCCGAGGCGGAAAGCCTGTTCGAGGATCCCTTTGCCGACCAGGTCGAGGACGATGGCGCAGTCGGTCTGGGTGCCGCCGGCGCCGGGCTTCCAGCCCGGGGCATTGTAGTTCGCCGAGCCGAGCCCCTCGTTGACGATCGCCACCAGCAGACCGCGGTCGGGGCCGCTGAACTCGCCCGGATGCGCCGTGCCGGACTTCATCAGCTTCTCGTACTGCTCGTCGGCGATCCAGCCGAGCTGGACATGGTAGGGCTTGTCCGCCGGCAGGGCGCGCATCTTGCCTTCGAAACGCAGCGCCTTGCGCGCCGCCGGCTGGGTCTCGGGCAGGCGACCGAGCCCGAGGAACCAGTCGCAGGCGCGATCGCCGAACCCGAGCCGGCGGTTGCACTCGCCGAGCACGAGGAGGATCTCGGGGATGCGGGCGCGCACGATCTCCTCGGCACGCAACGCGGCGACGAAGCGCTCGGCCGCCACCGAGAGCAGCTTGTTGTGGTCCTCGAGCAGGCGCTTGCGGTCGCGGATCAGCCCCCGCAGCACGTCAGGCTTGTCATCCTTGCCCAGGCGATCGCCAGCCTTGATGATGACGTCCTTGCAGCCCTGCAGATCGCCCTCACGGAGGAGGAAGCCGAACAGGGACGTGGCGCAAACCGTGTAGCCTTCGCGGGTCAGGCCGTCGGACTCGAAGATGCTCCGATAGATCCCGGTCCACTTGGCCAGATCGAAGGCCTCGCCGTCCTTGATCTTGCCGGCGATGCGGCCGTTGATCTCCTCGAAGCCGCCGGCCAGCGACTGGTGCGACACCGGCAACTGCGCCCGGCAGCGCAGCGCCCAGGCCCCGGTCAGCGCGATCTTGGCCAGCACCACATGCCGCGCGCCACGCTTCTCGTAGGAGGCCAGCGCCAGCCGGTAGCGCTTCTCGACCGGCATGGCGTTCTGCGGCACGATGAAGGTCTTGCGCTCGGGCGGGGCCTGGCCGGTGGCCCGGGCCATCTGGATGGCGTATTGGAAGGCGTGGTTGTAGTCGATCTCACGCTCGGAACTGAACTCCTTGCGCGCCCAATCGGCCACCTCCGGCGGCAGTTCGGACTGGAAGCGGCCGGTGCGCTGGTCGTATTCCGAAGCCAGGGCCGCGAAGTAGGTGTGCGGGTCGACCACGACGTAGTAGTCGTACTCGCTCGGGCCGGTGCCATGCCGGCAGCCGTCGACATCCTCGCCCATGTCGGCGGGGCCCGGAGCCGTCCCGGGCTGACCACCGGGGATGACCGCAACGAAGCGCCCGCCGCCGACCGGGGAGACCAGTTCCAGGTCCTGGAGCTGCAGGGCCGGCAGGGCGCAGACGCAGAGGGCGGCAGCGAGGAGGCGCAGGATCATGGATACTCCGGTAAACGACAAGGCCGTCGCAGCTTGGGGGGCTGCGGCGGCCGGCCAGTCGGACATCCGGCACGGGCCGGACGGGCGGATCACCCGCTGATGGACACCACTTCGACCACCGTCGAGACCGCGCGGAAGCCGCGACGGCGGTTGGTCATGTGCTTGCGGTGCTTGTACTTGCCGATGATCACCTTGTCGCCGAGCTGCTCGCGCAGGACCTTGACCTTGGCGGTGGCGCCGGCGACGTAGGGCGAGCCGACCTTCACCGCGGCGCCATCGGCGACCAGCAGGACGGGCAGTTCCAGCTCGGTGCCGGGGGCGGCCTCGATACGGTCGAGTTCGAGCTTATCGCCGGGGGCGGCGCGGTATTGGCGGTTACGATCGGCGATGACAGCGTACACGGCGTGCTCCAGGAGGGATCAGCGACGGCGACGACGCCGGCGGCCCCCGTTATTGTTGCGGGGGGGGTTTGTAGCCTGGGCGGGCGTGCTGGCAAGGGCCGTCTGCCCAGCGCCTGACTGGGCCGCCAGGGACGAGGGCGCGACCACCACCGGCTGGTTGGCCGAGAACAGCAGCCGACGCAGCACGGCCGCCTCCTCCCAGACCTCCGGGGCGGTACGGACCGGCGCCGCCACCACCACCTCGACCGGCTTCGGCGCCGGCTCGATCGCCTCCTTCGCGGCGGCGCTGTCGCGGGCCTCGCCGGCGACCGGATCGGCGTTCAGCTCGCGCTCGAGGTCGTCGGCCTTCATCGCCGCCAGCTCCTTGGCCAGCTTGATCGCCTTGGCCTGCTCGACCATCAGCGGCGCAAGCAGCGACGGGCGGACCGGCTGGTGCTTCTCGTCGCGACGGCGCTCGCCCTTCCTGAAGGTCGGGTTGAGGCGGAACTCGCGCGCCTTCATCAGCGCGTCCGGATGCGCGTCCGGATTGAAGACGATGCGGCAGTCGGTGCGCTCCTCGAGCGCGGCCAGCTCCTTGCGGCGGTTGTTGAGGATGCCGGTGGCCAGATCGGAGGGCACCACCACCTCGAGCCGCTGCAGGCTGCGGCTGTGCAGCATCTGGCGGATCTCGCGCATGACGTCGATCTCGAAGGTCTCGGCCGTCTTGATCGCGCCGGTGCCGGCGCAGTAGGGACATTCCGACGACGCGACCAGCTTGTGGCTGGGGCGCTGGCGCTGGCGGGTCATCTCGACCAGGCCGAAGCGCGACATCGGCCCGACCTGGATCTTCGAACGGTCGGTACCCAGGGCGCGACGCAGGGCGACCTGCACCAGGCGCTGGTTCTCGCGCTTCTCCATGTCGATGAAGTCGATGATGATCAGGCCGCCGAGGTCGCGCAGCACCAGCTGCTCGGCGATGCCCTGGGCCGCCTCGAGGTTGGTCATCAGGGCGGTCGTCTCGACGTCGCCGGCATCGCGGTTCTTGGCCGAGTTGACGTCGATCGAGACCAGGGCCTCGGTCTGCTCGATGACGATGGCGCCGCCGCTGGGCAGCTCGACCTTGCGGTCGTAGATCGCTGCGAGGCGCTCTTCCAGACCGAAATAGGTGAAGAGCGGCAGCTCCTCGCGGTGGTGCTTGATCTTGTCGCACAGCTCCGGCATGAACACCTGGGCGAAGGCCCGGGCCTCGTCGTACATGCCCTCGTTGTCGATGACGATCTGCTCGGTGTCCGGGCCGGCGACGTCGCGCAGCGTGCGCACCACCACGTCGGCCTCCTGGTAGAGGCAGGCGGGGGCGCGGACGCGCTTGGCCAGCGCATCGATCTCCGCCCACATGCGCTTGAGGAATTCGTAGTCGAGCTTGATGTCAGCCTCGCTCGCATGCGCCGCGTGGGTGCGGACGATGAAGCCGAAGCCCTCCGGCGGCTCGAAGCCGTCAAGCTGCTTCTTCAGGCGCTTCCTGACCAGCGGGTCCTCGATGCGCTTGGACACGCCCTTGGCCTGCTCGGAGTGCATCATCACCAGATCGCGGCCGGGGAGGGCGAGGTACATGCTCATGCACGGCCCCTTCTCCTTGATCGCCTCCTTGGTCACCTGGACGATGATCTCGTCGCCGTTCTTGAGGATGTTCTCGATGCGCGCGCCGCGGCCCTTGTCGTGGATCAGCTCCTCGACGTGGATGAAGCCGTTCTTCTGGCTGCCGAGGTCGAGGAAGGCCGCGTCGAGCGACGGCTCGACGTTGGCGACCCGCGCCTTGTAGATGTTGCCGAGGTGCTGGCCGTCGCCGAGGCGCTCGTGGAGGAGGGACTCCAGCCGGCCGTCGCGGATGACGCCGACGCGGAGTTCGTGCTCGTCGAGCACGTTCATGAGGATGTGGGTGGCCATGATGGCTACCTGTCTGGTAGGGAGCGAAACGGGTTCGTCCGGGGACCGGTTCCAGGGCGCGTACGGGAGGCCGGAGATCGGCCTGCTACCGCGGATGCGCCGGTGGACGACCGGGCCGCCCATGGGGGCGACGTCGCCAGACTACAGGCGAGCCGGGGATCTCAAGGACTGCTGGCTGCTGGCCGCTGGACCGGAGGCCCTGCGGCTCCAGGCAGCGGGGCAGCCGGTTGCCATCCTGGCAGCCGCGCAACACTCCCGCCCCCGGAGCCGCCCATGACCGACCGCGCCGCCCGACTCGTCTTCGCCGATGGCACCATCTTCCGCGGGCGCTCCGTCGGCGCGATCGGCACGACCACCGGCGAGGCGGTGTTCAACACCGGCATGACCGGGTACCAGGAGGTCCTCAGCGATCCCAGCTACCGTGGCCAGATCGTCACCATGACCTACCCGGAGATCGGCAACTACGGCATCACGCCGCTGGACATGGAAAGCGACCGCGCCCAGGTCAGCGGCTTCGTCATGCGCGATTGCTGCGAGGTGCCGTCGAACTTCCGCTCGGTCGAGAGCCTGCCCGACTTCCTCAAGCGTTCCGGCATCGTCGCCATCGACGGCGTCGACACCCGCGCCATCACCCGCCGCCTGCGCGTATCCGGCGTGGTCAACGCCGTGATCAGCAGCGAGGACGCCAGCGACGCCGAGCTGATCGCGCGGGTCAAGCAGGCCCCGTCGATGAACGGCCTCGACCTGGCGACCGTGGTCTCCTGCAAGACCGCCTACGACTGGGACGAACCCAGCGACCGTGCGAAATTCGGCACCCCGGTCGAGTGGCCGGCGCTGAGCGGCAAGCCGCTGGTCGTGGCGATCGACTGCGGGGTCAAGCGCAACATCCTGCGCCTGCTGGTGTCGTGCGGCTTCCGCGTCCGCGTGGTGCCGAGCACGACCAGCGCCGCCGAGATCCTGGCGCTCCAGCCGCGCGGCATCTTCCTCTCCAACGGTCCCGGCGATCCGGCCGCCGTCACCAGCGTCATCGCCAGCGTGAAGGAGCTGCTCACGACCGACGTGCCGGTGTTCGGCATCTGCCTCGGCCACCAGATCCTCGGCCTCGCCTACGGCGCCACGACCTACAAGCTGAAGTTCGGTCACCGCGGATCCAACCACCCGATCAAGCGCCTCGCCGACGGCAAGGTCGAGATCGCCAGCCACAACCACGGCTTCGCCGTCGACCCGAAGTCGCTGCCGGCCGGCGTGCGCATGAGCCACGTCAACCTCAACGACATGACCTGCGCCGGCATCGAGCACGAGCAGAAGGCGCAGTTCTCGGTGCAGTACCATCCCGAGGCCGCCCCCGGCCCGGCCGATCCGTTGTACCTATTCCGCCGTTTTTCTGAGGCGGTGGCTGGAAAGGCTTGAGGCTTGAGGCTCATTGCCTCCAAACCTCGCAGCACAGGGCTGCAGTTGCCATCACGCGCCTGTGAGTGGCAATGGACCTCAAGCCTCAGGCCTCAAGCCTTTCCAGCCACCGCCTCGGAAAAACGGCGGAACAGGTACAGCGGATCGGCCGGGCCCCGCCGATACCGTCAAGCCGTTGAAGAGCCTCGCCTGGGATGGCGGCCTCGAGGACGGCCGACTGGTGGTGCTCGACCAGACCCGGCTGCCCGGCACGGTGCGCTACCTGCCGCTGCGCGACCTCGACGGCGTGGTCGAGGCGATCGCCGAGATGAGCGTGCGCGGCGCGCCGGCCATCGGCATCGCCGGCGCCTACGGCGTCGTGCTGCACCTCATCCCGCGCGCCTCGGCCGCCACCGGCAAGGGCAGCGCCGTCCTCGCCAAGCACCTCGACCAGGCGATCGAGCAGCTCGCCGCGGTGCGTTCGACGCCGGTCAACCTGCGCTGGGCGCTGGAGCGGCAGCGCGCCTGCTACAAGCGCCACATCGGCCACCTCACCGCGCTCGAGATGTGCGCCCGCCTGCTGATGGAGGCCAAGCGCATCCATCGCGAGGACGAGGAGCTCTGCGCGCGCATCGCCGACCACGGCGCCCCGCTGCTGGCGGGCGGCGTGCTGACCATCGGCAACACCGGCGCCCTGGCCACCGGCGGTGTCGGCACCGCCCTGGGCTGCGTGGTGCGCGCCTTCCAGCTCGGCCGCAAGATCCAGGCGTTCGTCGGCGAGAGCCGTCCGCTGCTGCAGGGCAGCCGCCTGACCGCGCCCGAACTGATGCGCGCCGGCGTGCCGGTGACGGTGATCTGCGACAGCATGGCCGCCGCGCTGATGGCCACCGGTCAGATCAAGGCGGTCATCGTCGGCGCCGACCGCATCGCCGCCAACGGCGACAGTGCCGGGCAGATCGGCGCCTATCAGCTCGCCGTGCTGGCCAAGGCCCACCGCATCCCGTTCTACGTCGCCGCGCCCTACTCCTCGTTCGACCTCAAGCTGCGCGACGGCACGCGCATGCCGATCGACGAGCGCGAGGCCGACGCCGTCCGCCGTCCGCGCGGCGCGCTCTTCGCCCCGGCCGACGTGGCGGTCTGGAGCCCCGGCTTCGACGTCACCCCCGCCGAGCTGATCACCGCGATCATCAGCGACCGCGGCGTGGTCCGCGGCCCCAGCGCCAGCAAGCTGCGCGCGCTGCTCGGCTGACCGGCTACGCTCCGCCGTGCAGCCGTCGCCACCCCTCGGGCGCGAGTCCGAGGAGGCGGCGGAAATGCCGGCGCAGATGCGCCCCATCACAGAACCCCAGCTGTTCCGCAGCCGCCTCGACCGTCGCCCCGGCGAGCAGGGCGTCCCCTGCCGCCTCGCAGCGGGCCTGCAGGCGCCAACGCCCGGGCGGCAGCCCATAGCGGGCGCGGAAGCGCTTGCGGAAGAGCTCCCAGCCCATGCCGGCCGCATCGGCCGCGGCGCGCGGATCGAACGGCCGCGCCAGATCGGCTGCCAGGCTGCGGCGGCCGGCATCGAGGGCAGCGTCCTCGGCGCCATGGCTCCAGCGGGCGAGCGCCAGGATCGCGCCGTGCAGACGCAGCTGCGCTTCGGCCGGATCGGCGATGCGGTGCGCCTCGACATCCTCGATCAGCCGGCGTAGCGGCGCCAGCGCGTCAACTGGCGGGTGCCGCAACGGCCGTCGCCGATCCAGCAGGCCCTGGGTGGCGAGCAGGGCCATGATCCCGCCATCGCAGTCGAGGAACAGTTCACGCCAGAGCTGGCCGGGGCCGGGCCCGTAGTCGTGGCGCAGTCCCGGGAAGAGCAGGAGCAGATCGCCTGCCACCACCGGCTCCCGCCGACCATCGGAATCGCGGTAGGCGCCTGCACCCTCGGCCAGCAGGAGGAAGCCGTGCATGCCCAGTTCGCGGCCCCGCGGACCCCAGGTGTGCCCCGGCTGCTTCTGGGAGCGGCCGGCATAGAGATGGAAGCCGGGGCCGCGGATGACCACGCGGTTGAATCGGTGCCATACCATAACGTTCCCCATGCTGCCGCAGTGTTCCTGGCGCGACAGCAGAATAGCAGTCAGGATCGGAATATGACCGCACGCGCCCATCCCATGATCGTATCCGGAGCGTACCGCCTGCTGCATGGCGGCGACTACAATCCCGAACAGTGGTTGCACCGCCCGGAGATCCTCGCTGAGGACGCTGTGCTGATGCGCGAGGCCGGGGTCAACCAGGCGTCGGTCGGCATCTTCTCCTGGGCGGCCCTCGAACCCGAGCAGGACCGATTCGACTTCGCCTGGCTGGATGCCGTGATGGATCGCCTGCACGCGCAGGGCGTCGGCATCATCCTCGCCACCCCCACCGCCGCCCGCCCACGCTGGTTGGCCGAGGCCCATCCCGAGGTCATGCAGGTGCGCTCCGACGGACGGCGCGCCCCGCCGGGCTTCGGCCGCCACAACCCCTGCTGGACCTCGCCGGTGCTGCGCGAGCGCAGCCGCATCGTCATCGATCGCCTCGCCGCCCGCTATGCCAAGCATCCGGCGCTGATCGGCTGGCACATCAACAACGAGTACGGCGGCAGCAGCGATCATGCCCGCTGCCACTGCGACGGCTGCGTGGCGGCTTTCCAGGGCTGGCTCAAGGAGCGCTACCAGGGGGATCTCGAGCGCCTGAACACCGCCTGGTGGACGCGCTTCTGGAGCCACCAGTACCAGGCCTGGGAGCACATCCGTCCAGGCGACGGCTCCAGCGAGGCGCTGGAGCTGAACTGGCGGCGCTTCAGCAGCCGGCTGGTCGCCGGCTTCTGCGCCCACGAGATCGCCGCCGTGCGACGCCATAGCGCTGCGCCGGCGACCACCAACCTGCACGGCTGGCTGAACCAGTACGACATCCGGGCCCTCGCCGATCAGCTCGACTTCACCAGCTACGACGCCTACCACGACGCCACCGGGACCGCCGCCGACATCGCCGGGGCCGGCAGCATGCAGCATTTCTCCTTCCTCGTCTCGGCGGTGCGCGCCTTCGGCGCGGGCAAGCCGTGGCTGCTGATGGAGAGCTGCCCGTCCCTGCCGCAGTACAAGAAGCTGCTGCGGCAGAAGCGGCCGGGCGTGCACCGCCGCAACAGCCTGTCGATGGTGGCGGAGGGCTCCGATGGCGTGTGCTACTTCCAGTGGCGCGCCGGCCGCGGCGGCCACGAGAAGCTGCACGGTTCGGTGCTGATGCAGGACGCCCCGCATGACACCCGCGTCTTCCGCGAGGTCGCCGCCCTCGGACGCGAACTGCAGGCCCTCCAGGCGGTGGCCGGCGCGGCGACGCCTTCGGCAGTGGCGGTGGTCTGGGATGTGGAGAGCGAATGGGCGCGCCACCTCAACTCCGGCCTCGACACGCTGCCCTGGCCGGAAGCGCTGGCCCGGGCCTGGCATCGGCCGCTGTGGGCCGCTGGCGTCGGCTGCGATGTGGTCGACGCCACGGCCGACCTCGCCGGCTACCGGCTGGTCATCGTGCCTGGCGTGTTCCTGATGCGGCCCGGCTTCGCCGAGCGGCTGCAGGCGGCGGCGAGGAGCGGCGTCCAGGTGGTGATCGACGGCCTGTCCGTCTGGCTCGACGAGGACATGTCCTGCGTCGCCGGTGGCCGTCCCGGCCCCCTGCGCGAGGCCCTCGGGCTGCGGTGCGAGGCCATCGACCAGTTGCGCGGCGACGAGGCGGTGACGGTAGCAGACCCAGGCGGCTGGTTCGCCGCCGACGCATCTGCGGTGGGCTGGCTCGACCAGATCCATGCTGAGGGTTGCGACGTGCTGGCTGCGCTGGTCGGCGGCTTCCACGATGGCTGGCCGCTGCTCACGCGCCGCACCCTCGGGGCCGGGGCCATGTGGTACGTCGCCGGCGGCCTGCGCGACGCCGACCATGACCATCTGGCTGCGCGGCTGTGCGGCGTCGCGGGAGTGGCCCCCTGCCTGCCCGGACTTCCGCCAGGCGTGATCGCCCGCGAACGCCTGCAGCCGGGACGGCGCTTCGTCTTCCTGATCAACCCGACGGGCGGGCCGCTGACGGTGCCGCTGCCGGACGGCTGGTCGGACGCCGTGGACGGAGCGCCGCTGGTGCAGGTCCGGCTGGCTGCCGAGGACGTGCGGGTGGTGTCGGGGCCGAGCCGATAGCCGCGGCTACAGCGGCTTGCGCTTGAATTCCAGGATCACCTGCTGCGCCTCCGGATAGAAGCGGATCAGCTTGTCGAGCTGGGTGATCTTGAACAACGGCATGAGGTCGGCGCGCACGCCGGCGATGGCCAGCCGGCCCTTCGCCGCCATCACGCCCTTGTAGAACGCGATCAGCTTGCCGACCATCGCCGAGCTCAGGTACGATACCGGGGCCAGATCGAGGACGATGCTCGGCTTGGCATGTCGGTCGAGCAGCCCGGTCAGCTCGGCGCCGATGGCGTTGATCACCGGCATGTCGAGCAACCGGTCCTTGGTCACCTGCACCAGCACGATGCGGTCGTAGACTTGGACGATGAGGTGTCCGCTGCGCTCAGCCATGGACCCTGCTTACATCGGCGCGGCGCCTGGAAAGGACCACTGTGGCGCCCCGGCGCCAGTAGGTCAGGGAGCCCAGCCAGGCGCGCATCAGCCGGATGCCGCGGCCATGCTCGAGCAGCAGGCTCGCGGGATCGTCCGGGTCCGGCACCGAGGCCATGCTGAAACCCGGCCCCTGGTCGCTGATCGCCAGCTGCCAGCGCTTGTCATCGATCGCCACCGCCACATCGATCATCAGCCGCGGATCGCCTTCGTTGCCATGCAGCATGGCATTGGTCACCGCCTCATCGAGGCACAGCACGAGCCACGAGCGATCCGCCTCGGCAACCCAGCCTCGTTCGGTCATCAGCATGGCGATGGTGTCCATCGCCTCCTGCTTGGCGTCCAGGCGCGATGGCCACGAGCGGCGGAACACCACCTCGCCGGCGGGCTGCCACTCGCCCTGGCGCATCATCAAGCGGAAGCGCCTGGTGGTGCCGCCATCCTCGGCCGGCTGCACTGCGCGCTGCGCCTCCAGGGTGCGGATCGCCCGGCGCTTGGTCGTCGTGGTGGCATGCCGCCGCGTGGCCATGTTCAGAGGCGCTCGGCCACGATCAGGCTCATGTCATCATGCTGCGGCCGCCCGTCCAGCCAGGCGTCGACCGCCGTGACCACCGCGTCGCGCACCGCGACTGCCCCGTCGGCGGCGGCGATGGCGGCGCGCAGGCGGTCGTTGCCGAAGAGGTCGCGCACCGGCGGGACATGCGCCTCGACGATGCCGTCGGTGAGCAGCACGACGATGTCGCCGCGCGCCAGCGGGGCGATGCGCGCCAGATCATAGCTCGTCTCGTCGAGCATGCCGAGGGCGAGTCCGGTCGACTCGAGGGCGTCCCAGTTCGCTGCGGCACGCCGCAGCACCATCGGCGGATCATGGCCGGCGCTGACGTAGACGATGCCGCCATCGGCCTGGAACCGCGCCAGCACCATGGTCATGAAGGCATCATCGGCCATGTCGCCGGCGAGCAGGCCGTTGAGCCGCCCGACAAGGGCGGCGGGGTCGCGCTCGTGCTGGTGCAGGGCGAGGAGGAAGGCGCGAGCCGTGCTCATCAGCATGGCGGCGGCGATACCGTGGCCGCTGACGTCGCCGACCACCGCATCGACCGCGCCCTCGGGTCCGGCGATGAAATCATGGTAGTCGCCGCCGGTGGCGTCGCAGCTGCGCTGCCAGGCGGCGAAGCGCCACGCGGTCGTTTCCGGCACGGTGGTGGGCAGGAGGCCGAGCTGGATGGTGCGGGCGAGTTCAAGGTCGTGCAGCAGGCGCTGCCGTTCGCGGTCGCGCTGCAGCAGCTGGGCGTTCTCCAGCGCCACGCCGGCCTGCGCCGCCAGCGCGGCCAGGACCTGCTCATCGCGTTCGCCGAAGGCTGACGCGTCGCGCTTGTTGAGCGCCTGGATCACCCCGACCACCGCGCCCTCATGGTTGACCATCGGTAGGCAGAGGATGCTGCGGGTGCGGAAACCGGTGCGCCGGTCATTGGCAGGATCGAAGCGCGGATCGTCGTAGGCCGACGGGATGTTGACCACCGCGCCATCGACCGCGACCGTGCCCGCGATACCGCGGCCGATAGGCAGGCGGATCTCGCCGGTGCCTTCGGCAACGCGCGTCCACAACTCGTTGCGCTCGCGGTCGACGACGAACAACGAGGTGCGCTCGGCGTCGACCAGATCGGTCGCCGAAGCGACGATCAATGCCAGCAGGCGATCGAGATCGCGCTCGGCGCCGAGCGCGCGCGACACCTTCAGGACGGTCTGCAGGTCGGCGAGCAGATCAGCGTCGCCCTGCCCGGCCTGGCCCGGCATCGCAGCCCCGGATCAGCGGACCGGCGCGGAGGCCGGCTGCGCGTCGTAGGGCGAGTAGAACGGATCGTCCTGGAAGGTCGGCGCGGGCGGGGCGGGCGGCGCGGGGGCAACCCCGCCAGGCAGCGGCGCGAAGGTGTCAGCACCCGTCGGAGCGAGCGGGGCGGGGCCGCTGCTGCCGCCGGGAATGGCCAGGACCTGTCCGATGCGCAAGGCGGTGGGCTGCAGGCCGGGATTGGCCTCGACGATCTGCTTCCACGCCGACTTCTTGCCCAAGGTGCTGGCAGCGATGCTTTCCAGGGTGTCGCCGGACTTGACCGTGTAGGTGTTCCCGCCGATGGGTGCGGCGGTGCCACCAGGCGTGGCGACCGGCAGGTCGGGGATGGCCAGGCTCTGGCCGACCTTGAGGTTCTCCGGACGCACGCCGGGGTTGGCCTCGACGATCTGCTTCCACTTGGTGGTGGTGCCGAAGTAGACCTTGGAGATGTCGCCCAGGGTCTCGCCCTTGGCCACGATGTGGGTCTTGCCGCCACCGGCTCCGGTGGGGCCCGCAGCTCCGGCGGCGCCACCGCCTGCATCCTTCGCCGGCAGCTTGATCACCGCCCCGGCGCGCAGTTCTTCGGCCGGGATGTTGTTGAGGCGCTCGATCTCGCGCCAGCGGCTGCTGCTGCCAAGCATCTTCTTGGCGATGGTGTAGTAGCTCTCGCCCTTCTTCACCGTGTAGGAATCAGCGCCGCCGGGGGTGGCCGCAGCAGCAGGAGCGGTCTCGACCGCCGGGATCTGGATGACCTGGCCGATCTTGAGGCGGGCAGGATCGAGACCCGGGTTGGCCTCGACGATCTTGCGCCAGTGCTTGGTCGTACCGTAGTGGATGGCGCTGATGTCGCCGAGGGTCTCGCCCTTGGCCACGGTATGGGTGCCGCCAGGAGTCGTCGCCACTACCGGGACCGGAGCGGTGGTGCTCAGCGGATCGCTATAGCCCGGCGCTGGAGTCATCGCGCTGGGGCCGCTATCGAAGCCGGAAGGCGCCAAGGGGGCCGGAGCGAAAGCCGAAGTGCCGCCGGGGGCGGGGCCGAAGCCGCTGTCCCCAGGCGTGGGGCCGGGCAGCGGAGCCGGGGTGAAGCCGCCGTAGGAATCGACGGGCGCGCTGCTGGAGGAGCTGCTCAGACCGCCCGAGCTTGAGAACGATGAGGAATCGCCGTAGGACGAGGTGCCATAGGAGTCGGCCGGCGCAGTCGTCGACACCGGATCGCTCGGAGTGTCCTTCTTCCCGGTCGCGACCAGCGCGACCACGACCAGCGCGACGCACACGACAACAACGCCGCCGGCGATCAGAACATCCTTCTGCAGCTGCATGGAAGAGGTCTCCTGCCCGCCGTCTGGGGGGGCTTTAGGCGGTACGGTGTACCGCCCACCGGTTCAAAGGCAACGATACCGGGGCATCGGCAGTGGCGGGTTGCCCTGCGGTTCCCCCTCGCTACAAGCCCGCCCCTGCACCTGGAGAGGTGGCAGAGTGGTCGAATGCGCCGGTTTCGAAAACCGGTTTACCAGAAATGGTAACGGGGGTTCGAATCCCTCCCTCTCCGCCATCAAACGCTTGGTTTTTCCAAGTGTTTGTTGCTAGCCCGGTTCCGGCGCCGACCTCGGTCGGCGCCGGAATCGGGCGGGATCCTGCGGGCATCTGCAAGTCCCTGCTGTTGCCCGCAGGATCCCGCTGGGGTCCCGCAGCATTCACGCACCCGCGTGACCGCCTGCCGCCCTGGCCTTCCCTGGGATACGCGCGCCAGAGATCCTCGCCCCCGAGGGTTCCATGCGCTCCGCCACCTCCCCCACCGCCCCGCGCGACCGTTCGGCCCT
>JFJP01037187.1_pt1 | contig 43158 bp, 33 predicted proteins | sample 431651 | NCBI WGS metagenome assembly JFJP01 (sample SAMN02602958, study PRJNA72255) | Microbial mat metagenome, whole genome shotgun sequencing project. | biome: fresh water; feature: sink hole; material: water; isolation source: purple microbial (photo- and chemosynthetic) mats found in...
AGCAATGATCCAGTTGACTTAAAGAATTCAAGTATGGATTTCTTTTTAACCATTATACACTCCATTTTAGTTTCACTTACAACTATTTATAGTTGATATGATGACATTTCAGATCCATCATCATTGAGTTTACCAGACACATCACCAATGTGTGAACCCTGATCATAAACCTTATTATCAGCAACAGCTGCATCAGCAATATCCCTTGCTATCTCATTGACACGATTCTTGGCCTCAAAATCAGATTGAATACTGTCATGTCGCTCAGTATCCTTTTTAGCTCGTGCTGCGCTTGCATCATAGTCATCAGTTGATACCACCAGCTTAGATTTCTCCCTAGGCTCTGATGTGATGACTTCATTTGGGATCAACTCACCAATGAAGTCTTTCAACTCCTTCTTGGCAAAATCGGTGGCCTCAGATTTCAATGGAAAATTGGATGCCTTGATGAGATCATCAATATTGATATCCAGCAGTTCATCCCTTGGGTATTTCTCAATAACCTTTTTTAAAAGTCTCAATCTTTCGTTATTAATAACTTCCATGGCATTAACATCAGCCTTACTCTTAAGCTTTGTCAGCTCCGGGAGATTTGCTATTACATCTTTGACTGAAGTTTCATCAATTGATTTGATGTATTGATCATACTCATTTTTAATTTTCGATCCGGGGCTGTAATCCTCTGATACCCACAACACATACTCAGGGTTGGTATCAATACTGCCATTAACAATTATGTCATGATTACCCTTATATGGAGTCTTCAGTAATAATCCTATCGGAATGTCTTTGTTCATCTTTTTAATTAATTTTTGGGCGAATGATATCGGACCATCAATAAATGATTCGATTCCATTATCACTTAATAATTTCATCATTTTGGCTGCATTAGTCGCATTAATTGAACTGTCATTCTTCAATGTTGAGATGCGGGTAACCATGTCACCAAACCCAGGATCAAATATCGTATCAACTAATGGTATGTACAATGTTCTGCTATCACCGTCAACCGTTGCAGTAACCTTAATTGAGTTGTTGGTTTGTTTATCATACTCAGTCTGATTACCCAATTTGGATGTAATATGCGAAGTAAACTGCGACACTACATCTTCAGGTGAATCTGTATCTGAAATTAATTTAAGTTGTTTGTCATTTGGATTCAAAATCTTAGCAACTTTTATTGACCGATCGAGATCTTTTGTATCACCCGGTAGTTTCATTTCACTCATGGCATCTTTCACCGTAACCGAGTCAGCCTTAATTCGACGAATCAGCCCACAAAATGCACTAACAATCTCGGGGCTATACTCTCTGATGGCATTCCCGGTGGTGTGGATGGTCAGGTTGCCAGATTTGAATTCAATCATCTTAGCGTTATTCATATTATTCAGTAATGATATGACTGCATCGGTAGGATTATACAAATCAGATGCCGTTGTAAATTTCTCAATCTTACCTTTCATAACATCAGTCGGTGTGTATGATCTAAGATTTTTACTTGACATAATCTTCTCACATAGACCCGTTAATGATGCTACTGATGCTATCGGTTTGGCTTGTTCTGGTTCGACTTTAGGCTTCTTGATTTCGGGTGTAACCTCTGGTATCACCGGGGTCTCTTCTTCGGCACTATCTATAGCACCATTAGCTAAGGCTATGACATCAGTTATATTCAAAGGGGTAGTATCAATCGGATTGCCCCCATCGGGTATAACTATGTCAATTTCATCAGATTTTTCATCATTTTGATCCCGATCGGGTTCAACTTCAGTCTCATCTTCGATCTCACCTGGCTGATCAATAATTTCTTCTTGTGGTTCTTCTTCAGGAAGTTTATTATATGCCTCAGTGAAGTAATCAGCCCCACCATATTTCACGCCACCCTCAAATGCATCCGATAATAAATCAATTTCATCTTTGAGGGCTCTTGGGTCTGTGATGGTATTGGATGCATGATCCAACAGCAATTTTATAACAGTTCTATGAAACTGATTGTATTGAGATTCAGACTCGAATGGTGCATAGTTATCAGCAGTTGCAGCTTCGAATATAACCCATGGAGATTCAGCCTCAGCAAGAACTGAATTCAACTCATCTTCAGTTAAAATTGTTTTTGTGAATAAGCTTAAATCAATCATTGGCTTACACTCGTTTCAAATTTATTTAGTAACTGTTGTAGGTTTGTGACATCGGTGACATCAATCTTATTTAAAGCTTCAGTGATGACTTTATAATGCTCATCATTCAGCTTATCATGAACCTTATCAGTTTTAATATGTTCAATGACCGATTTGATTGCTTCATCGATATTAAATTGATCGGCAACCAGCTCATCAGTCTTATTGGTGTCTTCATCCTTGTCATCCTTGTCATCCTTGTCATCCTTGGAACTGATCATCCCATTTAATCCATCGATATAAACATCTAATATGCTCATAATTGATTTGTCACCCCAACCATGTGCTATCTTTTGGAATTTATTATTTTTTATCGCAGTTGACCGTAAGGTTTGTATGGTTTTAATACGACCAAGTACATCATCATTAATTACCCCAAAGATTTGATTCTTTCGGTCATCCACACTATCACCAACGGGATCATCATACGAAAGCTCGTCAAATATACGATTCAACTCATTCAGTGAAATGATGTCATTACATGCCAATTTAATGTCATTTAAAGCATCCGTTACTTTAACAAACCCAGTTTTTTGGTTTATTGCTTTTAATGAATCCCGAATCTCACCCATCAATTGATCGACTTGGTTCACAGCTTCACCATTTTTACGAGCAGATTCCCTTTCAGCTTTAGCTTTTTTAGCTTCAGCTGCTTTGGCTTTTTTTCTAGCTTTCTCGGCTTCTGCTTCTTCTGTCGTTTTAGCATTCGGTTCGTCTTGTGAAGATGTGTCCGTGGTCTGGGTATCTACCTCAACATCATTATTGGTTTCATCTTCATCACCATCTCCACTTGTGGGTTCTGGTTCTGGTTCTGGTTCTGGTTCTGGTTCTGGTTCTGGTTCTGGTTCTGGTTCTGGTTCTGGTTCTGGTTCTGGTTTCACCCGAGTCATCTTGTTCAGCTTTAGCCTTTGCTTCGGCTTCAGCTTTAGCCTTTGCTTCAGCATCTTTTGCGTCTTGTTCGGCTTTAGCCTTTGCTTCAGCTTCGGCTTTAGCCTTTGCGTCAGCATCTTTTGCTGATGTGTCATCTGAACTAATCTGACTACTCGTGGTACTGGAACTGTGACTTGATTGACTCAATGTCTGTTTGATATGTTCAGCTAACTCATTCAATATATCAACATCACCAGCCCCATACACAAAGCACTGTTCAGATTTCCATGTAACCTTTATACCAATCTGATTATCATTATACATGAATACATAATTGGATATAACATACTCATAGTCAAATGTTTTCTCTCTAACTTTATTAACCTCAGTAACCCCTGGTTTATCCTCAAGAAACTGATCGATAATTCTATTACAAATTATCTTTAGTTGCTCAGTACCTCTAAACTTAGACATTGGTGCATTAAAGCTTACAAGTAAATCATCATTACCAATAACCGTTGCTCTACGACCGGTGATAAAGTTCTTGACTGATTTTGTTGACCACAACTCAATACCTTTATTGGTATTACGCAATTGAACAGCACCCAAGATCTTAGTCCCATCTAGTACTTTCCAAATGTATGATTTGAATCCACCAACAGTACTATTCTGAATTGGGAAGAACCCTGGATGGCTTTTTGAATGTGGTGATGAGGAAAAGTTCATCATCGATAACATCATCGAGTTCATCAACCGATTCAGGCTTATCTTTATATCCACCACGCTTATATTTATCCTCAACTCGCATCGCATTGACAAACTGAGATCCAGTCATCGAACCGGTTCGATCTGCAACATATTTCATTGCAGCCTTACCCTTGGTCAACAGATAGAATAACTCTTTGGTTCCATATTGAAGATTGACCATAGCGATCTCACCAATACCAACACCCGGAATTCCACGAAGAATATTTCCATGATCTTTGACCTTTGCCCATGCCCCGTCCAATAGATCAACTTCAGGGTCAGTCCCATCGCGCATTTGTGGTAGATCTTGTTCATCAACCAACCATTCGAGATTATTAATCTTGTTGATGATCATCGGCTGACCTTCAACGCGGACTTCCCTATTCTTATATGGCTTACCATTAGCATTCATTTGTCGTGAATCTAAAGATTTAGCCAACTTAACATATGCCATTGGTGGAATCTTGGTTATAGTTCCATTCTTGAATGCCTTAGCATCTAATGTAATTTTACCAAAAAACATCTTTTTAAAAAGGTTGGTCACCGCAGTGCCAACCCCTTCATTTAACATAGTTTCATCTAATTGATCTAACTGAGATTCAGTTATGAGGTCAAGATTAATCATGTAAAATTCCTATCTCTGCTGCTGTTGTTGAGATGCAACCCATTGTTGAAACAGCTGCATCTGCTGTGGATTAGACATCATCGCCGCCACCGCCGGATCCATTGCTGGATGCTGTGTTTGTTGCACAGGTGAGATCGATGATACATTTGGTGTACCTTGTGGTATCCCCTGGCTAAACTGCTGTTGTAAATTACCACCAAGTGTTGGCATGGCCTGATTGGTTCCTGGTGTTGTCAACCCGGAAGTTGGTGCTTGCAGTCTGTTGGTTCGCATATCATTCTGAATACGCATCATGTTACTCATCATGTCAGCCGTAGCCGCAGTTCCATTACCCGCAGTTGCCAATACAAAATCTTTACCAAGTTTTCCCTTATATCCAAGGGTGAAATGTTCAGCACCAGTTTCGGTGTCTTTGAAGTTTAGCAGAGCAATTTTACCACCAGTTACCATGTTGAGTGCTTTATTAACCATTCCACCAACACCATCTTTGGTTTTATACTTAACTTGGTATTCAACCCCATGCATCAGCTTAGTCTTATCATTCAGAAGTTCACCATTGTTTCGAACATCCTGTCTGATATCACTCATTCGCTGTCTATTTTGCTGATTTATTGCCGCACCAGCCCGAACATTCGCCGCAGCACCTTGAACATTCGATGTAATATTTTGAACTACTTGGTTTGCAGCACTTCTAATTCTATCACCGATACCAGATTGCTGTGGTGCTGGAGCTGGTGCTGGAGCTACTTCGGGCGTTGGGGACGGAACTGAATGCGGCGCAGCTGGTGCTTCAGGTGTCGGTACTGGAGTGGGATTTGTCTGTACATTAGATGTATCAACATTATTAACCACAGCTTCAGCTTCATTCGCTGTATTCACGGCATTTTGCACAACCGGATTTGACGAAGTGGTCTGTTGGGCCTGATCCACCATATTATTAACCGGATTCACTAGCTCTTGTTGTGGTGCTGGAGCTGGAGTTGTCTGTGATGCCGGAGCTGGTGCTGGCGCCACTTCCGGAGCTGGAGTTGTCTGTGTTTGAGCCGCTAGTTCCGGTTGTGGAGCTGGAGTTGTCTGTGACGCTGGGGGTCCATTTCGGTATTCATCCATCACTAACGATTCCGGATCAAACAACTCATTAGCCGCTGCAATCGCTTCTTCATCGGTCATCTGTGCATTAGCCGGTGCTGATGTCTGTTGGGTTGGCACCGATGCTTGTGGGTTAGGCGCCGATGCTTGTGGGTTAGGCGCCGCAGTTGTATTTCGTCCACCAGTTCTATTCGCCTGATTCAGTCTGGCTTGGTTTGCTGCAGTTCGTTGAGCCCGACTCTGTTTAGCTTCGGTGATCATATTACTGATATCATAACGAACTGAGTTCATTAAGGTCTCTTGTTGTGGGGTCTGTTGTTGAACCTGCTGAGCCCTATGAGCTTCAATCTCTTGGGGAGTTCGATAACCAGCATCCATGAATTTCTTCTTAGCGATTTCACGCAATGATTTATTGCTAAGCTCAGTAACACCAGTCACATCATATGCATCAACAAACTCCATATTGGCGAGTCGTCGATTGATTTGTACCGACCCAGTTTGACCTGATATCATATTCGCACGAGATAGCATCTGCGCGAACTGAAGATATTGCTGTGGTGAAATTTCTCGCCACTGGTCAAAGTCAGACATAACAATTTTTGTCTTCTTGGTAAACCGACTAGTCAATCCCTCATTGAGTTGTTCTGATTCAACTAGTTTCTTTTCTGCATAAATTTCTTCAAACGACTTCGTCATTTTCATCTCCTATATCATGATCAGTTGAATCATGGTCAATTACATTTATAATGTTATTTATAACTTTATCAATCACACTCTTTACAAACACATCATTCGTTCCGTATTTAGTAAATGAGGCCTCGATTGAAATAACGGTTTTGACATCATCAATTGTGACAAAATCAACACACCCCATATCAACATCGATTGCTCGGGTAACCGATCGAACAAATTGAATCTCATCATCATTTGGTGTATACTCAACATAGGTTGAGAAATCGGGAACATTGTCCACAATCTTAGTTGTTTTGATTGACGCCATCACATTACCATCAAGTGTTATCACACGGACACAATGCGTCGCATCAATGACCGGCTGAATGATGATAGGGCTGAGCATAGTGATGTTGTTCTTTATTGCTCGTATTGCATCCAGATATGAAGTTACTCGAATATTAACTGCACCAGATCCATTGTTGGATGATATCACCGATGGATATGTCACTTTATCCATCAATGTCCCAATTGAATATCTCTGATTGAATTGGGTGACATACTCCGATGTTAATGTATTGATCCCATATCGCTTAAGCATCATGTACATCATGTATCTGTTGTTACATAAGATTGATGTTTCAAAGTCATTGATAAGTGTGATACCTTTCATCTTAAGGATTCGAACAAACACCTGACCCTCTGCGAATCGCATTACATCATCGTCAATTAATGCAACAACTCTATTGGTTGGTCCGAATGATTTGCTAACCACTTTATCATCAATGGTGACATCAACTTTAAATGGCTTTGTCTTAATGTCATTTGGATCGATCCGAAAGTACTCATCAACATAAAAAATGTCAAAAACTATGTTATTAGCCTCTGACACTTCTTTGAACACTGATATGAACTTGGTGATCCGCTTAGATACCTTGACTGTGCTGTGGGTAACAATCAATATCTGAATCGGATTTTTCTTGGCCATTAGATGAATGTCCTAACTATTTTATTAGCATATGAATTCGCCAGCAACTTCAACTCATCAAGTGTACTGTTGTTTGGTATCACAATATCGAATTCATAATTATCCAACGCAGTCTCAGATACATGACTGTCGGACATACGATCAGCCTCATCTCGTTGGATTCTTATAGGGAATATATCTTCATCACAAAAGTACATATTTGTATCAGTGACCTCATTGGGGAATCGAGCATCACTAACAATTGATACATCAGCACCAGACCCGATACAATCTTGGAATGCCCGACATGTCCAATAATTCTGCGAGTGGCGATTACGGAAAATCTCTGTGCCATAAATCTGCCAGAACAATCGCTGTAAAACATTTTTATTGTTTTCGAATTCAGCAAAATTTAGAGTTAGTTTTGTCTCGATCTGTTTCAGTGCTTCAGTAGTTTCCAGGCTAACATTATCAATCAGCAGAAGGTCTTTAGCAATGTCATTCAGATATAATTCAATCAATCTGAAATCTGCCGCAGCACCAACCTTTAATGCTTTGGCGAATGATGTGTGGTATGTAGTTATCGGTTTGGGTAAACCTTCATTAAGCTCATTGATAGCTTCGATCAAATATGTTGCAAACGTATCTTTACCGGATCGTTTCTTTCCAGATATCAAAATAATCTTAGGCATTGTTATCCCCGAAGCAGTTGTTTTACATTTTCAGTTTTGATATGCTCATTAAGAGCACCCTTGCTTGAGAGTGTTACCCCACATACACATTTTACATCAGCACCATTTGTTGGTAGAACCTTATTTGATCCACAGCTTGGGCATGATACTACCCGCGGATCGACTTTAGTTGATTCATAAATCATATATCACCTCATTGTTGATTATATGATTATTTATAGTCAACCTATTGGAATAGCATCAGCCAATGTTTTTAATTCAGCATCATCAGCAAAATCGAATGGAACTGGTATCGCGGAATCCAATGACAATTCCAATGCAGCTCTTGCTTGGATATACTCATTGGAGTCTGGATTATTGTTCTGCATGATGATCCAATTCTGATCATCTGGTGGTATTTTAACCACAACCGGATTACCTTGTTCATCTGGGTTGACGCGGGGGTAATCAACCGATGTCGGTGGTTCTTCCGATTCTGGTTTGGTCGGTGGTTCAGGTAGCTCTGGTGATTTTGGTTTGATTGATTCATCAACACCAATCCAAGAGAGAAGTCGATGATCACATCCATTGTCGTATAGATTACATGTCGTGTTACTGCATTCAATGCCAACAAGCTCATTCAATACATGCACGATGTTTAGTAAAGTTGTGTTGATAATTTCAATAATCGCGTCAACAGTTTCCTTTAACTCAGCAATGGTTTCTGAAATTGTGGTTATTAATTGGTCGATGAAATCAATAACTCGATTTACCATTTTCTCGAGTCTACCCAACAGATATGTAAGTGTTGCAATGGGCCCAACTGGTGCAGGTAATCCTTTGGTGATATCCCATGTTGCTTTCAATGCGATCCGAACCGATATCAATTTGAACATGTCAATGGCTTTTTGTACGATCCCATTGACCATGGATTCTAGAGCTTCTCGTATGGCTGTAATCATTCTCTGTGGGATATCTAGTAACTCTCTGATAACTTCAGCGATAAGCTCAGCAACAACACCAAGAGATTCCAACACATCAGTTATCCGGATCACCAAACGATTGATAGCATCATGTATTTTATCCCATATCTTATTGACCATATCATTGATGGTTTCGGTGATTGATGATGCTACATCAACAATTGAACCAAGTAGGAAATCGATCTTGCCAATCAATGATGCTATGTCAAACTCAAGGTCCCAATCCATCCAGTCATCACCAAACCGACGCTTCAATTTTAATTTGATACTATTGAGATCTGGTAATGAGATCCTTCTGAATAGTCGCAGTGGATTATCCAATACAGTCAATTCCATCATCATTGATAGCTTGGCTATAGTCACATCTTCAACTGCTATGTTGTCCGTGGTTATACCAACAATTGCGATTGGGATTCCACCACTGGTGAAGTTTAAACCACCCACAGCACCTATCAGATAATTTGATTTGATTATTTCAACGATCGCAGTTCCGAGAACATCCCAGGTTATGGTAAACATCTCGGATGGATCAGTCACATCTTTAACGGAAATATCCATGAGCTGATTAACCTCTTGACAGAAGTTATCCATCTGACCAAATCCACCCGGTGGTGTAAACATTGCGATTCCTGCATAGCTGATGTATTGAGATCCATCGAGTTCTGCGGCGGTGACTTTATTCGGTGGGAGATTTAGGACTGTAACAATGTTTGACATGAATTCTTTCATGGTGTTTCGGCGTATTTCATCCGCATCATCCCGATCAGCCATATACATGGCCCCAAGGATTCTTGGTAATGATACAGCGACTGAAGCTTTCATTGTTGCCATCATGACATCGCTATCAACATCCGGTATATCAATAATTCCATCCATTGATATCGACCCGGATACTCGCTCAACCAATAATGGCGCAGGTGAAACCGCTAATGCCACTGGATTCAGTTTTATGTCGGGATATAAAGTCAGATATTTGAACATACCCTTGATTAATGCAACCTGAGATCCTGCTGCTGTGGCTCGATACTTAAGAAGTAATCGATCATCAATCGCAGTTGATATGCATCTAACTGGTGGTGGGAGTTTGGTTACCCGTGATGGGTTGAAGCTGAAATCTGCCATTTCAGCCCGTATCAATCTTGATAGAACCTTACCATTATCACTGATAACCATTTAATTTCCTAGAGTTCAACCATCTTACCATCTACACCAAGTTTATAGTCTGATAGTATCTCTTCGATTTCATCTTCAGTTAAGGATTTCATGAGAATTTCAACATCACGAGTCCCAACTTGAAAGAAATCCGAGAGGTATGGCTTCATCCAATCATTCTCAGCAGCACCGGCAGCCTTAGGAACTGTGAATGGTACATATCTTTTCGGTAGGACCGATTTTAGATAATCATAATGCAACCGGTTTGGTATATTGGCTGATCTCTTATGATTCAGTGTATCATTCATAGCGGGAACATACAACTCAGAAGATGAAATGGTCTTATTTATTATGAACTGCTTGTATTCCTTTGATACAAGGGGATCATTAAAGTCCAAGTCTCTCTTCTGAGATGTCATCCCTTTGATGAAATCGAATAATTTTAATGGTTTATATTCGACATCAGTGCTCATTATCGCGCCACAGCAATAACATCTGATTCGGAAATAACCTTTACATCATACCCAGTGGGTTTGATATCAATTGCTGTAGTGATGTTCAATATGATCTCATCACCAACCTCGATTGAAGTCACATCATCACCAATAGCAACAACGACACCACGAACAATCAACTTTTCATGATATGCTTCACGGTTTGGTGCCATAAGACCATGTTCATCGGTCTCATTTGCGGTTCGTTCAATGATGTTGAATGCAATTCGGTCTCTGATCGGTTTAATAGTTTTAGACATGCCGTCTCCTTAAGATAATAATTTACGAATTTCAATAATCATATGGTAGAAATTGATATCACTATCAATAACACCTTGGGACTCTCGCCACATATGCTCTGATATCACAGGAACGATCTTAACTTCATCTGGTTTGGTGATGAATGTATGGAGATTCCACATGATGTATGAGAATATCCCTTTATAGTCCCCATTATTCAACATGTACTGTCGAGCATCAGTAACTTTACACTCAAGGATCATTTGGATGATCGTTGTATCGTATGCAGTTATCTGAAGAGAGTCTTTAACAATTCCACCATACATAGCAAATGATTGGCTACACACATTCATGATCGATCTGATATCAGGAAAATATTTAGATACAATCCCAAGCAAAACTTCTTTATCGAATGGAATTTCTTTAATTTTCAAAATCCCAGCAATACGCTTTGCGGCCAACATCGTAACTTCCTCACGCCAATCTCTACGGTAGAAATTGAAGTCGAAGATTTGACATCGGGACTGTAGCGGCTCAATCAGGTTGATCATTTTGTTGCAAGTAACAATGAACCGGCAGTTATCATCATATTCTTCGATGAATGATTTCAAACCATTCTGCATAGCTTGTGACGACCCATCAAACTCATCAAGAATGATAACCTTTCGAAAACCATTCAATGATTCGAAATCGGCAAATGACTGGATCTTTTCACGAAGGGTATCGATACTGCCATTCTTAGATGCATTGATAAATAACATCTCATTACCGATGGTATTGACTAAGGCTTTAGCTAAAGACGTCTTACCGGTACCCGGCTTAGATGAGTATAATATCATATGTGGAATGTCTTTATATTCAACATAAGTATCAAACGCACGGCGATATGGTGTTGGTAAAATAACATCCTTAACAAATTCTGGTCTAAAGTGCTCAGTCCATACGGATTCAAATTCCATTTGCAACACCCTCACTGATAACTTCAATTTCTTTAGCCATCTGTTTGAATCTATCTTTACTCATTGGTGCTGTCTTGGATACCTTAGCAACCCTCCTACGATCAGCCCTGTTGTATGATCGATAAATTGAGTCATCCCCCATTCCATTTGGATAGATACAACTGCAAGGGATTGGTGCTGTACTCTTAACATCAAATGATGTGTATCCACGACCATTGCAGTGTTTACATGATGACTTTGGTAGTGTAACATCAACACCCGATATCAGACAAAACTTCGCAATTGCTTTGAAATGAAAATTGTCAGCCACTGATAATCGTTTATTCATTCGAGCTGGAGCTATCAACTTTTCAAACTTTTCAGTCATGACCGCGGATGCTTCCATGTACAACTGTTTATCTTCAGGTGATAGCTCTTCTTTTTCCACTGAATTCATTTTTAAGTCCTTGCTGATCTAACTGTGTAAATATCAAGTTGAACGCCATTAACATTACTAAATCCAAGTCTCATGCTTCGATCGTTGAGATGTAATTTATACACTTCATCATGGAATGGTACCCGACTGAAAATTTCAGACATAAATGTCCATTCAAATGGTTCACACTCTTCATGAACCTCAACATCAAAACTCTTTTTGTATGAGTTCGTGTCAGCCAAGATTATGATATCGAGTTTACCATTTCCGTGATACTTAATTTGTGCATTCTTGGATTTCATCATGGAGCTAATCTTTTCCATTGATGCTAATATCTCACCAGGGATGTCACATGAAACATTAAATGTTGTGTTCGGGTGATCAGGATATGTTCGTTTACGAACTTGATTCACCGACACGCGATATTTAATGAGCTCTTGGTTCAGTGATTCCATGATAAGGAACATACCATTGTATGAAATCTTGGGCGCCTTCAAGAATTTGAAATAAGTATAGAAGTCTGAGAAATTAATGAATGTTAATTTTTCATCAGTCATCATGAACAGTTCAGTGGGGACGGTAAGAATCGCACTGAGTCCTTGATCAAATACTTCGTCATACAATCGAATGGCAACTTTTGGGACACCATTAATGATTTCATTCTTTACACGAATTCGTGTATTAATCTTCGCCATCTTACTCAGTCGCTCAAAGAACTCCGGACTGTACTTGATTTGATATGGTTCACACTCTACAACAGGTTTCATTTTCCCACCACCCCGGATGAACCAAAGCCATTTGATCCACGAGCATTATCACTCAATCGACCAACAACGGCACCTTCAGTTAACAATTTAACACCAACCATTATCTCCGATGGAACTGCTTGTGCAATTGCATCGAATTGATTGATGGTGACTGGATCGAACCCTAGATTAATGAGGATTACTCCGACTTCACCTTCATATGTGTTATCGATTGTGCCGGGAGTATTAAGAACAGTGAGACCAAATTTGTATGCATTACCAGATCTAGGTCTGATCTGAATCTCACCGACAAGGTGATTACTTGTTGCTTCCATGTCATGATCACTCATGTTACACACTTGCTGATCGGTTACATACGACATAGCTAATCCAGTCCCAACGAGAGCTCGCTCCATTGGTTGCAGCACTAATGGGAATTGTACATTTTCTTTTGGGCCATCTTTTGTGAACACTTTCTTGATGTTGTTTGCGTGGATATCAAATCCGGAGCATGTAACATCTGTGGGTTTTACTGGATCCATAGCTGACGGCACAAGTTTTTCATACAGAACTTTAAACATCCTCAATCTCCTGTTAAATTCAATTCAACCAAATATAGATTGAGTCGTTATTAATAGTCAATAGTTAATCATTAAATAAATCTGCTTCGGTGACAGCCTTATAGTTCCAGCCCTTTTTCTTACACATAGCCAATGTTGCATTTCGCTTATCCCTATTGATGGTGTAAACATACATCATCTCAGCTAGACGCTTCTTTGATTTAATCTTTGTAGGATCTGGTGGTAACAATTGACCTATTGGCTTGACTTCGATGGCGTACCGCTCAATGACACCAGTTTCTGGATTTCTGATATCAACCAAGAAATCCAGTATATATCGGTGCATTTGTTTATCTATGGTGTTCATGTATGGAATGACTAGACATTCATAATCCCACGCAACCACTTTGGTTTTGTGATCACACCAGACCATGAACTTTCTTTCCCATGATGATCGATACATGGGTAGTTTTTTGCCCCGATATTTACTTTTGTTTATCGGGACATACTCACCATGTGCCCATCTACGATTACTTCCCACGATTTATCGCAGCAAAGAATGGAGCAACAGCATCCCATTGATCCATGGCGCGGATGGTTTTATGATATCGGAAGAAATTGAATAGATTGAATTCAGTCTCACGATCCGCCACCGGCATTGGTCGAACCTGATATGTTTTGATTGCCATGATGATTCGTTCACGAACCCATTCAGGAATCATTCGCATATCAATCAACTGTCGGTTGAATTCAATTCGACTCTTCCATGTTTCAATGAGTTCAGCCATCTTTTCACTTCGGAACTCATCGGTATTGGGTAATTCATTATTCTCTTTGAGTAATTTAGTAACATCTTTATTCGCCTGTTTATTTGCCCATTCATCAAATCCTTCAGCCAATAGATCGACTGCACCAGCTGGACCGGTTCCAACTCTCATATTGGGTATACTGTCTGATGTATCACCGGCAATGATCTTTACTTCTCTAGATAACACCGGATCCGCTGTTGTGACCTGAGTGTATTTCTTATGAGTGGAATTATATTTCCATTGAGTGATCTTGTTTGATGTGTGTAGTTGCAATAAATCTTCATCCGATGAAATCAATGAGATCTTGTTGTAGTTACCACCAAACTCAGCAACACCAACACCAATAACATCATCACCCTCAGCTCGGTCAGCATGGATGAATCGTATGTTAGGGAACGCATACATCAGATGTGGGAAGAATTCGTTTGTGACTTTCTTCCAAGCCTCATGATTGATGATATCATCTTCACGACTGGCTTTACGCTTCGCCTTATATTCAGGGAAGATATCATATCTCCAAGATTTTCCAAAATCTGCAGCCCAAATCACATCGGTTGGTCTGAAGTGTTTGATTAGACCAAAGAGACTTTCCAGAACTGCATCTTTGTATGCAGTAAATTCAGTTTCTAAAGCTTTACTCTCATCGGTTCGCTTCTTACCATCATTATCATAGGTCAATGACCCATGAAGCGCTCGATACAGAATATTATGACCATCAATAAAAAGTAAATGAGACATTATTATGTCCTTTCAATGAATTCTTGATTCAAAATGTTAATTGGATTACTCTTCGATACTCGATTAAAACACCAAATAATCTCCGGCGACAGGTGTCTCATATCAATAATTCCATACCGGAGCATCAGCTCAATTCTCAATAACATCGCGATGAAGAATGAGTCAACGATATCCTCTTTTGGGTGGACTTTACCATCTTCAAGGTTCGATAAGTCTAATACATGATCATGCTTCTCGTGATATGTTTTCATCATTAGATTTTTATCAGCATTCCCAACACCAGTCGCGAATTTCTTAATAACAGTCGGTTCATATTTTCTTAATGGGATGCCACCATTCCATAAAACATTCTTCATCAATGAAGTGTTCTCGGCCATGTTGAACACCAACCCATTTGCTGCAAATGCATAATCCTCAATCGCGGCATAATCGACACCATCAACCCATGATGCAAAGTTATTGGCATTCCATACATATTGTTCATAGTCGAATTTAAAACTCTTTTTATTCAACATTGTCAGGTTCTCCGGATCGAGCTTGTGTTGTTTCAATGTTGTTGCATATCCACGATAATAAGCCCGTTCAATGTTGAACGTTTCATCCAACTCAAGTATGGTTACCGCAGTACCATTAATACTGGCATCGATACCAGCGATCTTAAATTTTAAAGCCATTCCAAAAGATCTCCATCATAGGTTTATTAAACTTCCCTCGTATCACATATCGATTTATAATCTCGGTAGTGAACACAAACGAACCACCTATATGTATAACGATTTCATTGACATCCCATTTAGATCGCCGGGGAATATTATAATCATGAACGAATTTAGCCCAGTCAAAAACTCGCTCGTTTCGCTCAAGAAGATACATCGTCATTTCCATACCACTATCATCAAGATCCAGCATGTATACTCGATCACGACAATTTTCAATGCCATCGATACCAATCTTAATTCCACCAACCGCAACCGAGTTCTCAACAAACAACGAATCAATCTGCCCCTCTAGAATTGGAATCAGCTTCGTCTTATCCGCTTGGTAATATCCAAATATCGGATACATACCAGTTGGGATATGCTTGGAGAATAGATACTTTGGTTCATCACCAACGATGGTTCTGCATTGATAGTAATAAACCCGACCTTGTTCGTTCAGGTATGGAATAACAATCCTGTTTTTATACAAACCATCGGTGGCAAATAACCAATGGGACCATTTCTCAAATGGGATCTGCCTATCAACCAGATATTGATATGCCGGCTTCGCATTAGGATCTGTTATCGGAATGAAGAATTGTCTCGCCTCAACTTCAGATTTGTAGTTCTCTGTTTTCTCTTTAATGATATTGGCTTCTCGAGTTTGGTTGTATATAAACTCAGCATATTCGTCATCATCATTCTTTGGTCGATATAGATTGCGTTGATACACTTGATACTCAGCTGGATGTTTTTCCCTCAACCACTCAGTAACCTTTTTCTTATATCCACAGTTATGGCAATAATACACCCACACATCCTTATCTTTAAGGATGTACCCGCGTTTCTTTTTCCTAGACCACTTTGAGTCTTTACATATCTGACATTTGAATCGATACTTAGATGCAGTCTCTTCGAATTGTCCATGGGTAAGCAACACACTACGAACAATCGATTCCAGTGCAAATAAATTGTCTTTGATTTTGTTGGCAAAAAAATTCATATAATCCCCAATTTAAAAGGGGGCATTTCTACCCCCAAATTACCAATGTCGATTATCGTTTTCCGCCACCGTATTTAGCGAGAAAGTCATCAGCGCCATCATCAAAGTCAGCCATACTCACCGCAATATGCCCACTATGTGGTAGAGGTGCTTCTTGAACTTGTTCGGAATTTTGCATCATCTGTGGGACAGGTGCTGCTTGTGGTGCTGGGTTATATGATTGCTGAATCGGTGCAGCCTGTGGTGCTGGTGCCGCCTGAACAGGAGCTGTCTGTGCCGGTGCATAACCCTGTGGCACTGGAGCTGTCTGAACAGGCATTGGTGCTGGTGTATATGTTTGTGCTACAGGAGCTTGAGCATAAGCCTGTGGGGTTGGTGCTGCTTGAGCCGGTGCATAACCCTGTGGAACCTGAACCTGTTGTGGTGCATAAGCTTGTGGGGCTGGAGCAAATGATTGCTGTACCGGTGGTGTATAACCTTGTGGTGCTGGAGCATAACCACCATGCGGCGCATAACCCTGTTGAGTATAACCCTGATCCGGGGCATAGCCACCTTGATGGTTTTCTTGTAGTTTCACACCACCAGCTGTAAATGCATTAAATGCATATTCAATCGCATCAGCCATCTTTTCGGTAGACATCATCTGCGATCGGTCTCTGAATTTAGTCAGATCCACAGTTTGACTCATGAATTGCTCAATGATATTGTCATCGCCAATCGGTCCTTGAGATGAGAATCCAGTTCCATTATATTCAGGAACCAATTCCTTACCAATTCGTTTTGTCTTTCTGGCTACGATATGAATGTTCATACCGGTGTATGGATCATACACATTCAAAGGCTGACCAGTGGTTGCGTCGGTTTGATTGAATGTTGCTCGAATAATTTCATTGACTGTTTTGTTGTGTTTATAAACAAACACTTTACCAACACGACGTGGTGCCCACTGATCGCTGTATACGATGACATTCATGTACCATTTCGTATCGCGTTTAACTTTGTTTCGGAAGAACTCCGGTAGTGTATCCCATCTAGGATAAATCCACTGACAAATTGGACAATCTTCACCGAATGTGGATGGGCAAATAGTATCGACATATCGACCACCGAAAAAGAATGTGTGGCGGTGAACAACGGTATATGGTCTTGGGTTATCTTGGTGTAGTATTGGTCGTAAAACCATGTCAGCAAATTCAACTCCATCCTGTCCGCGACCATACACATGATCAAGGATTGATGGATCTTTTTCTTTTTTTGTGCTCCCGATACTGTTTTCTTCTTTAGCAAGTTTGTTCATGTCATTCCATGAAGTTGAATACTTACCGCTCATCAGACTCTCCTTGTTTGTAGTACTTAATCATATCAATCATTTTGGTAACAGTTGTCAAAATTTTATTATGCGTTTCACAATTTATTGGTTTTATCATGTTATGGTATACAAGATACATTATGGAACTTAATGGTAGTTTATTATCTTTATACATTTTTACAAGAAAACTTGTACCAGTTGCATTTAATTCAGTCAATTTAGTAACATTCAATCCAGTTGCATTAAATATTTCAGCCAGATTTGTTGTTGCATTTCGAACTGATTCCGGGCTGAGCTCAGAAACTAATTGTTTCAGTTCGTCTGATTTATAATCAGATGGTTTGAGTTTCTTTTCGGAATCTATAAAATGTTTTCCGATGAACAATATCAAATATAATTCAGAGTAGTGTCTGTTTGCAATATCATTTGCAATTCTTTCTGATGTGTACTTAAGAGGACCTTTAAGCTTCCCCAGAGATACAGCAAACTTCTGTATGTTTCGATTGGTGATGTAGTCAATAGATTTTGATTCGCTGTAGTATGAATGTGTGAGACTCAGTAATGAGTATACACTAACAACAGATTTCATTTAATCCTCTTCTTCGATAGATACCATTTCATCACCAATTTCAAATACCGATAAGCTAATGCTGTGATCACTTCTGGCCATATCGCGAAGGAACATTTGTCTAAGTTCATTGGATAGATGAGCACTGAATGCTCTAATGATCGGTGGGTTATCGAAGTCGATATATCGTTCACAGATATACCCTAGGATCGTTCTAATGGTAATGTTTAACTTCTCGGATGTCAATATGATTACATCAGAGAATCTCTCCATCAATAAGGATTTTGTGTTACGGCTGCTAATCATATCAATGATTAGATAACTATCAACACCCATGCTACTAAGAACTTTAAACACCTCGAACGATTCGATATTATCATGGTATCGACCTTCGATCGTAGTATCAGTTAAATCATGTTCTAATATCTCATCCACAATAACCCCCATCGGTTTACAGTAATATAAATCAATGGGGGCTGCAATGTCAAAGATTATTCCCACATAAATACTTGCTCATTCTGAACTTGAACCACCTGTTCGGTTTGCATCATCTGCTTGACATAATCTATGGTGTCATTTTGTGGTGGTAACTGATTATTATATGGGCTATTAGGATTTATTTGATGATTGACTACTTCAGTCCTCACCCGATCCACAAGTCTCATATGGTCGTAATCAACTCCCACAATCTGGGCTTCTTTATTCTTACCATATCGATTTTTTAGAATCTGCCATCGATAACAATTGGTATTCCTCAACTCTTCCGATTGAGTAACACCGATAATGATATCCGCGGTACCAGCAACTGCAATTGATTCAGCCATATTAGTTAGGTCTATCTCAAGGTCACCAAACCCATCTCTGTTAACCTGAACAGCCGATATCATTGGGATTTTATTATCAACCGCTATAGCTCTGAATTCTTCAGATACACGCTTCAATTCTGAGTTTGTATTATCGGATCTCCGCAGTTCATTTGGAATAGCAACACCAAGGTAGTCAAAGAAGATAACATCAGGTACAAACTTCTTTTTAGTCTTGAGTTCAGCCAATAATCTACGAAGTCCATTTGCATTCATGGTTCTTGGTGATTCAGCCTTAACAATGAATCGACCATCAATCTGGGATCGGTACTTATTAAAGAATGTTCTGAACCCTTCTTTCGAAACGCCCATCATTGCATTCAGTTCGATATCAAACATGTTTGCATAAACTCTCTCACGGACTTTCATCTCAGACATTTCAGCCGAAACATACAAGACATTTTTATTCTGAAGTAGCATTGATGTCGCGATGGAACACATAATCAATGACTTCCCGAGGTTTGTCTCCGCGAGGAATAAGCTGAGTGTCTCTACCGGGAATCCACCCCCAATCTTTTGATCGAACGATGGGATTCCCGATGGAATAATTTTGGTCGGCTTATGATATTCATCATAAAATTGATCAGGATCGTCAAGGACATCGGTCCCGATTTTCATATCAAATGAGAATGTCAGGGCATCCCTCATAACATCCGGCATTTCATTGAGCTTGTCAATCTTACCCCGTGTTGCCTCCGCGGTGATCTTCGATACGATATCGAACATTCGTTTCTGTTTAATGAACTCTTCCGTCATACTCAGTACAGTTCGTTCATTATACTGAGTGATCTCATTTTGCATGAGTCCATAGAACCAAGCATATTCATTAGCATCGAATGTTAATTGAACATCCATGGTTGTTGGTAGTTGAGTCGTTGATTCGTAAAACCCTATGATCTTTTCCATGATGGATCGATTCAACGGGATGTCAAACATGGTTGGTGACACCGATGTTACCAACCGTTCAGATAATTCCGGTTTTGCAAATATTAACTTAATGATAACAAACTCAAAAAAATGACCTAAATTTTCAATTCCACCCGATAGACTCACAGCCCCAATATAGCTGTGGTCTACCGTGTGTTGAGATGCAACACCATCGTTCATATTATTCCACGACTTCCTGTATCTCAACTTCAATTACATTTTCTGGGGTGGCTATGGCTGCCGCTGCCGCTTTACGACTCCTTGTAGCTTTCACTGGAGCTTCAGGCTTTTGCTCAATCATCATTGGTTCATAATCAATGTTCATATCAAGGCCACCACTATGAGTATACTTGCGATTCAGATAATCAGCAAAGTCGGTGTTCTTAAAAATCTCAGCCCAGAACTCAGCACAATATATTTGAACCTCTCGCCACTTTTTGTCATCTTCGACAACCGGTCGTGAATACCAACCCAATGATGGGGATTCAACATATCCACCTTCCAGAGCATCAGGGAGTAGTCCGTAGAAAATATCCATACCACCATCAACCTTGATACGATATTTCAGATGAGAATTCTCACGACATCCACGAGATTTATGGTTCACTGCGGAAACGATATATCCAGTGATTTCCTTTTCAGAATCAGTCTGTTTAGCTTTAGATCTACCAAGGATCAGTACCGATGAATTGAAAATGATTTTGTTACCACCCGGGATCGCGAGTGGATCCCCCATACCCCCAATGTTCGTGATCACATGGTTCACAACAAACACGGTCGATTCTGTCATCAAGAATAGATTCATCAACTCATTTTTCTTCTGAGTTAATGTCATATCTTTAACATCCTTTCCAGCCAATCCATCCGCAACACTTTTAGATGATACAAGTGGACCGAATGAGTCCAGTATGTATAGGACTTCACGCTTTCTGTCATCCGGAACTAATTCATCAATCTCAAGCACACGCTGTTTAACCTTTTCGATTGCACATGTTTGGATGAGAATGAATTCATCTGCATCCACATCGATACCAAGCTTTTCAGCTAATCCGATATCAAATGCATATTCTGTATCAATGACGACTACAGTTTTACCAAGTCGTCTACCATTCCGGGCCAGACCATAACCAAGGAATGATTTCCCAGTCATTGATTGAGCTGATATACCAGACACTTTCCCAACCGGTATACCACCATCAACTCGACCAGAGCAGAGTATGTTCAGAGTCATGACATTGGTTGAAATGAACTCTTCCTTCTGTGATCGAACATCAGTCATATTCTTAATTGTCTTTGAAAGGTTTTTATCCTTTTTCAGTAACGATCCAATACTACTACCAGCCATTCATCCACCTTTATTGTTTAATCCCATTCTTCTATTTCTTGAGCGCCGGGCATATCGATCATTTCCATGAGTCTTATTGGACCCCAACCGATAGCATCAAATATTCTCTGTATTATCGATTCATAAGTGGAAGACCACTGCTTGTCGTAATTGATCGTGAAGTAATTATCAAATTCCTCACTCCAGTTACCGATGTATGATATCAATGAACATCCAAGATCGTTGGCTGTCCCATTGACATACACCATTTTAACTTTAGCACCACCTGTTATTGGTATCAGTGGTAATCCAAGAGAGTCTATTAAATAATTGTAATTGATTGCACCACGAACATGATATGGTATACCACGCTCGAATATTGGGCCATTCGTCCAGTCAATCACACCTTTATCATTCACATTTTTAAACCAGTCATTAAAGCTACCAACACCCATAGCCCGAGAGATCTTATGCTTGGGTAATTGCATAAATTCTTTCTTTGTCTGAATCATATGTTTTATAGCCGCACGCTCATCACCGGTATCGAGAATTATTTTAACCGTATCTTCAAGTTTTGGTCTACAGAACACCGGAGTCGCTGATGATATAATTTCAATACCAACGATATCCAATTTCTCTTTTCCGTAAAACTTACCTTCCTTATCGATCATATAGTACAGATATTTCTTCTTCGCAACAATGATCATTTTGGTACAAATCTTTTCTCGTTTGAAATACATCACATTTTTAACATTGAACTGTGCTGCATATTTATCAAGAATATGATCCCAGAATGGGACGAAGAACTTCGAGTTCAAGTTGTTCACCCAGTTCTTATACTCAGTCAACCCTTCAACATCTTTATTGTATGTAAACCCAACAGATTCCATGAGCTGTTTCATGTGAATATAATTTGAGTCAGTGTCAATAAGTATAACCAAATCGTTTTCTGGGTTTTTAACACCATCGATTCCATAGATACCCCTAGCTATTATAGACCAATTCTTTTTCAAATAATCGTTAGCTGAGTTGGATAGGTATTTAATCAGATGTTGCCCTGATAAGGTGATTGCCTTAGCATTAGTGATATTATACAGACAGAAGAACCGGTTACCGAGAGCTCCATAATATGAGTTGATCTTAATTTTATAAACCAACTGCATCGCTGCATAATATGCTTCGGTTTGATTCTCGATTGAGATTTCATTTAACAGTTCAGTCGCAACTGTATTTGACAATTCAGCGTTAATCAACATCTCTTCGAATGAAACCTTCATATCGAGCTGCTGTTTAAGTTTCATCTTGTCTTTGAATCTCTTACGAAGATCGAATCCTTTTTTAAATGCCCTAGGCAGAACCCCAACAGTGCGCTTATCGTAATAAATCCCATCAACCGGAGTGCGAATAACATCCTCGGGTTTATACTTACTGATATCTTTCATGTTAATAAGAGTCTCAGGACTGATATTATACTGAATGCCTAACCATGGATACATCGATTGCAAGTCAAACGAACATGTATCTTCGTAATATCCTTCTTTCGCCATAACATATGCACCCTCATACTCTTCCTCATGTAAATCATTGCGGTTCCTATCAGGAACCGCAATCTTTACTTTAGGATCGGCAAGCATCATCATCAAATCCCCGGTAACAACCTGCAGAGTTGATGTCACATTCTCGATTGGAATTCTCGATGAGTATGCGATGTTTATTGCCAGTGGGATATGTTGCATCTTTTTCTCGATTTTCTCAAGAAGCAGTACATCCTGAACGTTATAGTCGATGAATGTATTCCAGTCGGTTTGCCAAATTGTATTGATTGTCCCTTCGAAATCTATTTTCCCCTCATCACATTCCAACATCCCAATCGCTTGAAGTGAGTATGATGGTTGCATGGTGAAAGTAAATTTCTTATAGAGATCCATTGAATCTAAATGATTCAACCCAGCAATATCATAGAACCCTTCACCTGATTCTTTGTCAACCCTCGGTATGAGCTTCCCAATTGGTGATAAACCCTCAGCCCTAACCCCCAACATTTTACACCGATTGATGAAATATGGTACGTCGAATAGTCTGGAGTTCCATCCGGTCAGGATATCAACTCGATTTTCCCTAAACACATCAATGAATCTCTGGAGAAGTTCAGTCTGAGATTCGCAGGTATGGTATACATCAAATGTTTTGTACTTACCGGTATATGAATTCTTCAATGCAAATACATGAACTTCATTTGTTTTAGAAAATTTCACACATATTGCATTGATTGGGAACTCGGCTTTATCCGCATACGGAAATCCTTTAGTAGATGCAACCTCGATATCCCAATACGCGGTATTGAAGTTCTCAACCTTAGGAATTAGATTTCCAGTTCCGTATCGATGAAATAAATATTTCATCGAAGGGTTTAGTTGTGTGTTGCATGTCGGTATCTGAGATTTTTCCATAAGATTGGATACATTTTTAACATCCTGTGGCGATGTAACCACATTCCGAATAACCGGTACACCATAAATATCTTTCCATGATCGATCTAGATTTGGATTTGATCTAGTATACATATCTTCATAAATGAAGTATTCAAATGGGACAAGCTCAGAATGATATACCGGCACACCATTATTATCTTCCCATAAATGAACTCGATTCTCGTCACGATCATAATGGATTCTTGTGTACATTATTTATTTATTTCCATCCGGATAGCTGGTAAGTGTATTAAAGATCTCATGTTCGATGCTTTGGATTGTATCTCGGTAGTTCATTGATTCAGTGAGTGTACACCCACCAGCCTTAGGGTGACCTCCACCAATTCCAAGCCCCTTCAATATCTCGCCAATATTTATACGAGGATTGTTGTGTCGGATTGAAATTAATTTTGTATCATCCTTGATATTAAACACGACCGAATACTTACCATCTTTCAGAATTCGATCCATAATCTCATTCATATTTTCGGAAACTTCAATAACGATTCCATTACAGATATCAGTTGGTGTAAAGCTTAGATTACGATATGTTGTTTCAATATTAGCCCATGATTGATCTACGATTTCCTGTTCAGTTCGACTAAAATCAACACGACCATCACCAAATGCTTTTCTGAAATAATTATGATTCTGTTTCCAGTATATGAAATTGAATCCAAGTGACTTAACATCTTCCAATTTATACAAATCATAGTCATTGATATGCCACACAAACTGTTCGATGGTCGGTAGATGTGCAAACACATCCTTCCCAAAAGCATATCGAAGGTAATCATACACCTGTTTTGTTGCACATGCATGATCTGCGATAAATCGACCTTCTGATGGTGAATTTAACGGGAGTGCGCTGCCGTGGTGATCTATTACGATTAGGTTTTCCCATTGACGAATCTCGTCCCACAATTCTGGACTCGGGGTTACATCTGTCATGTAAATCCCATCCCACATTTCAGGATTAATTTCACTTATGATTTTGTCAATCTTACCATATCCACATTGCTTGAATGTGATATCATGATGAACATGCTTAAGAAGAATTTGACACCCAACACCATCAAGGTCGTAATGGGAGATGTTTAAAATTTTGCAATCTATGGGGAATACTCTCACAATAACCAACTTTCTATAAAAAACTAACCAGTCGTGGAAGATTATCCTCCAACCACAATTTATTATCCGATAAATAATCATACTGAGATTCAATCACTGCGTTATATGAATCGCGATGGATGATCGCTGATATCCGTTCAGTTAATAGTTCTGGTGTAAACTCTTTCACTTTTAATATCGATGAATCCTTGGTTGATTGATTCATTTCAGTATCATGTTGATTGGTGATCACCGGTATCATCGCTGCATAACCTTCTAATAATCTACCATCACCATTCATTCTGTGGAACGCATTATCATCGAAAGGCTGCAATAACATCTGTGGTCGATATAATCTTAATTTCCCATGAACATCATAAACACCATCAACTTCGATCATAAAACATTCAGTATATCTCCGCATGCTTTCAAGAAACCATGGAAAATGTCCCTTAGGGTAGAAGACATAGAACTGCCACCTCTCCCGAGCTAACTGATTCGATAACCATTTGATAACTTCTTCAGTAAATCCAGAGGATTGCCCACCAATAGAACTATAATCATTAGTTGAAGCCACATATCCAATCCGAGCCTTTAATATATTGTTTCTTCGTAACATAGATTGTCTGTTTTGGAATGAATATTGTGGGACATATTCACCAAAAATATGGATAGGTGTTTGGACTCCAGCATCCCTCTTTAAATGACGAGCCACTATATCATTTTTAACGATGATATAATCACAATTCTTCATGATTCTGATTGCGGTTGTGATATGGGCTTCTGTTAATGGTGCCGTATCATCCCGAATGTAATCGGGTATTATTCCACATTCTTCGTTGTGTATGAATAGCCCGTCATAGTAATATGCAATTGAAAACCCGAAATTCTTTGCATGTTCGCGCAGCTGTCTGAATATTCCGATACTTTGTTGTGTGTTGACATTTCGAAGTATCACTGTTTTTATCCGGGCATATAAATTTGAATCATAAATCAGCATAGGAACTTTCACTGATATGTATCCAAGTTTAGCACTGTTGAGATACGACAGTGCCAATGCCAACCCGCGGTTGGCCTCAATTGACTTGTCATCATCAACATAAAGAATTACATCTTTCATGATGCCATACACTCCAAATAAAGTTCAAGTAACAATGCCATAACTTCATCTCGGCCATCAAATTCATCGATTGATGATATAAACTCAATGATAAGTTCATCAATAGTTCCGGAATGATAGTCACCATCAATATCAACATCAGATTCAATGACTTCGCTTTTGTCATAAACGAATGCAATTTTATCAGCTGGGTTGAATTTATGCATCAATTCCACATATTTATCATACGCTTTGGAATCGCTATCGCTACCGGACTCGATTTTCAATTGGATTATGTTATTTTCAATATCCGATTGATTGAATTCTGTTGGGTATTCCAATTTAATGAACTTAGCTGACTCAGTATTTTCGATAAATGTCTCATCGAAATTCTCATCGATCAGTGTGTATCCTCGCTCGGTACCATAATCACCGAAGTTATGTTGAGCTGCAGATCCACAGTACATGATTTGGCATTTACCCTCGAGGGATTTATATGTTTCAATCGTTCGAGTGTGAAAATGTCCGGTGTAAACCCGATCGGTCACCTTAGAAAACACCTTTGGGTCAACCGATTCCTTTGTAGCGCCGGTTGATATGATACCAAATTCGTTGTACCGGATACCAATAATATCAAAATGACCACATATCGCATCAAATCGAACACCATCCCGATATGCTTGATCGACGAATGCCTCAAACTCATCACCATCAATTAACCACGGCTGAATTAACAGCTTCAATCCATTGATGTTGATGACATCTCTCTCGGTGTAAACCGTTACATTAGGAATGTGCTTCATTACAGACACAACATTAACATCATTTGAGTTGGTATGATAAATGTCATGGTTCCCAATCAGGATGTGGATGTTAAAATCCGACATATGAACATTGAGCAGCTCATACACCCCCATCAGAGTTTTGATATTTACACTCTCACGAACATCAAACAGGTCACCAAGGATGATAATATCATGAATCCTTTTAGATCTCAGATCTGGTATGAATTGGTTCATGAAAAAGTTCATAGTCGATTGGTAAAATATCGGCGAATTCTTCTTCATACCAAAGTGTACATCAGCTACCAATGCAATATTCATTATCAACCCCGGTGTTAATTTCATCTAAAATACTTTGTTTGTATGACTCATACTCATTTCTTTCATTTATTTCTTTGGCAAGAGTAGTTCGCTTCACGAACTCAATCTCTGGATCAGAAATATCAATATCATCAGAGCAATGTTCAATGTGTGATAGAGAAACTATCCACACATCCTCATTATCATACTTCTCTTTGATTTGATGGAATGCTGATTTACACACCATTGAAAAATAATTAAATGGATTCTCTGTAGCTGGATTATATTTCAAAATATTTCGTGACATGTAGTCATTCGCCAGAGATATCATATCTAACCCACGAGACCCATAGTAATCCCGATACTCAGGTCGGTTATTTTTCCAGAAATTTGATATCTTCAGTAAGTATGACCCTACTTTATTTTTCAATATTCGATGACGAGATTCAGCAAATCTAATCATCTCATTAACTTGATCATCACGATCATTAGGATCTGGGTGTAATTCAATCAAGGCATTCAACTTTTCATGAACTTCCCTGAACTGCATCAAGGCCTCATGACATTTTTCATTATTAATAACTGACATTCTATGACTCCACAATATTTGAGAAATTTCCGACACGCTCCATGTGAAGCGAACCATTCAACAAATTCTTGTTGATGTTCTGTGCTCGGTGAGTGATTACATAGATACACATTTGATTAACACTAAACACATCGCGTAATGATTTCATCACATCCTCAATACCCTCATCATCCATGGCGGAGTCAAAGATCTCGTCAAATATCAAAAGATTACAATTCCAGTCAGTGATTCGTTTTGTGACATCGATAAATGAAAGGAATATCGCGATATCAACTCGCTTCTTCTCACCACCAGAAAACATACTGTAGTCATTATCTTCCCGGGAATCGATGGTCTCGATATTGGCTTCAAGAAACTTATCAAACCGAACAATAACCGGCAGCTTGAATGACTCCAAATAAAAGTTGATCCGAGAATTTAGCATAGGAATCAGTTTCTCGAGGAAATATGCTTTGATGCCGGTTTCCGATAACAGAGATATCGATTTCTCGATCAGTGATAATTCTCTTTGGGTTACAGCAACATTGGCGTTAGCCTCTTCAAGTCCACCTTGTTTTTCGGCAATGCTTTTCTCGATCCAATCAGTTTCAGCAACAACCACATTTTTAATCATTGATTTAGCATATGCAATGTCATTGATTGCAGCGTCCATGGTATATTGAGCGTTTCGGATGTTATTGGTGAGTGATTGAATCTCTTGTTGAATTGATCGGACATCTGAATAATTCGAATTGAATTCGAATAGTGTTGTTTGAATTGTTGATTGAATATCTCGCATGGTATAGATCCGATTATGTAGCGCTTGGATCCCGTTAGAAAGATCCTGATCATTCTTCATTTCATCAGAAATTCCCTGTCCACATTTAGGGCATTGGTTATTATTAACCATGAATGATTTCTTCTCGGACATGTGATTCAGTTTAGATTCAAGTTCTATGATCGATTTGGCAACCTTACCCATATCATCATTCAACTCATTAAATCTATCAGCCGGATATTTCTCCATGATTGTATTGATCGATTCACCTAGGAATTTAATTCGGAGCTCACTTTCACTGATGAATGTCCCAGCATTTCCAATATTCTTTTCCCCGACATCAATGCGATCAGTCCATTCTGATGATCTATCGGTAGACGAGTTGATTGCTTGGGTAAGTTTTGTATTTAAACTATCGAGTTCATTGTTAACATAGTTCAGACGATCGTTAAACACTTTGAATCGGGTTGACACATCAGTCCGTTTCAATTTCAGTTTAGCTGTCATCTCAGAGAAAACAACGATATTAAAAATGTTATCAACTACTTCTCGGCGCTCAGCTACTTTCATTGAAATGAATGGTTGGTTTGCGTTTAGTGCTAATGATATTGCATGATGGAACATGTAATGGTTGATACCAATTACCTTATCGATTTCAGACTGAACCAATTTCTTGGATGATTTGAGTTTGACAGGGTCACCATTTTTCAATATGGTTATTGAATCCGGTTTCATGGTTCTGGTAATAATAAACTCATCGTCATTTGATTTGAATTTACATTCAGTAAATAAACCTTTTTTGATTCGTCGGTTCAAAAGTCTGGGAAGTGTAATATCACTAAATGGCTTCCCGAATAAACAGAATGATAATGCATCAAGCATCGTGGTCTTACCGGCGCCATTATGACCGAACACCCCATTTATTCCATTCTTAAATGTCACGATCTGTTCAATAGCCCCATAGGACTTTATGTTTCTGAACTTGATATACTCGAAATCTAATCTCATAACTCCTCCATTGATTCCTCAATATATGTTTCGCCACAAATACCCACCAATAAATTTTTCCGAAGAGGCTGAACTTCACTCCCAATTTCCTTGGTTGCTCTGATGCTTTAAACGGGGCCGTTTTAGGTTTATACATTAAATATATTTAATACTAGTAAAGAACTATTTAAAGGGTATAATTATAAATATGTCCTGTATCCATTAAAAAGGTGAGCTGATGGTCGAAGACCATCAGGAATGAGCTGGATGAGCGAGGAACGAAGCGAAGTCCGGATCGTTTCGAAGATGTCTTAAACTATTTGAAGATTCACATGGCTGCAATATGAATGCAAGAGTTAAAACTCAATTCTAAGAATTAACGGTTTTATTATTTTTCTTGCACATCATGATCAAATTTAATTATATTATCCAAATCTTTACTGTAAAAGGGAGTTCATGAAGTTTTCTATTAGTAAACAGGCTGGCTTTAATTTCAAAAGCTTTGGAAATCATGTTAAATTTAAGTTTGACTCTATCACAGAAGATGAATTCTGTAATAAGATTGCAGTCTACACACACTCCCAGATTACATTTTTTTCAAATATTCGACAAGAAAGTCATTTCATTTCATCATGTGGGCTTATATTCGATTTTGATTCCAAGGTAAAACCAGGAAAACTAAATGACTTCAACTCATCAATAGAACAGTTCCTATCATCGGAAGTTGCTAAGAGATTATCATTCATCCTTTACACATCGAAATCACATCAAAAGAATGGAAACGGTGATTGTTTCCACGTATTTTTCCCGTTTATTGAAGATGTCAATAGCCGGGAAACTTATAGAATAAGCATGATAAACTTATATAATTATATGATATCATTAGGGTTATCATGTGATTCTGATGCATTAAAAGGTGATTCTAGATTAATAGGACCATCGATAAGTCATGATATTTGTAAATCTGAATGGGTTGATAATAAGCCAATGGTTATCAAACATGTCGGAGATATGTACACACCAACAGCAACCATCATCGATTATCATATTGGTGATGCTGCAATGAAATATACAACTAAGGGTGATCTTGCTGATTACGAATACACATATGAAGCTGCACTCGATGGGTCATTCGTGTATGGTCAGGCATTTAACTTCATTGATAGAACCTATGCGTATAGCATTGTCAGTTCATTCTGCACATACATGAACCAGAAGAACCGTGATAGTGGGTGGACATTACTATCTAGTGGTGCTGAATGGAGAAAATTCGGTCAAGTATTTCATAATTTATTTGGATATGAGATGGGGTATAGATTATTCCATAAATTGAGTGCTGGATGGACATCACCTGATGGTACTTCTGACACATATAGCGTAATACGAAATGCATACAACTATGTGGCAAATGATAAGAATCAAAAGCGTGGGTTTGCTGCATTTATGAATCTAACTGCACAGTATGGATATCTATTAAATGTGTCCATAGCTAAGGCTATCATATCAAAAGTAACCAATGGTAATACCATACCATTAAATGATTTGGTGTGTGATCTGATTAAAGAATTTTATGATGCAACATCAGTTACACTCATAAAATACGAAACCGATAATGATGAATGCTTATATGCCGACTTAGTTCATACCGATGGTCAAACCGAATGCATCAGATTTGGGCATACCGATTACATTCATATGATGTCCCAGAAGTTTAATTTGAATCGAAAGTTGTTTCATAAATCATATAAGCAACTATGTAACATGGTTACAGATAAATTAAATTTTAATAACATAGTCATATCCAGATTAAGTAAAGTCATGGCTAAGTTTAAAGATGATGATGTCTTTTTTACAAGAGACCTCAGAACCATCATTACGAACATCAATAAGGAGTATAAAGTACTTCAGAAAATGAGAGTAGATTATGATTCTATCATCAAAATCCTTTTCAACAAAGGATTTATCTCATCATTGGAAGAAACATCAGTGTGGGTTAATAGTAAAAAAAGAATGTTAAACATATTCGTATGTAAAAATGCATTGAATACCGATAAACGTATAAATGATTTATTAACAGATGAAACTGTTGTAAAACCATCAAGATCATATGTTAAACATGTTGATGATGGGTATATTGGGATAACTTCAACTGATGTAGTTTATACGATAACTACTGAGATTAATGGTGAGCAATTATCCCAGGTATTCAAAGATGGGTCGATGCCTTTATCTAAAGCTGTTTGTAGTGGTGTATTAAGAAATCACATAATTTCACAGGATCCCAAATTCATACATTTCCTGAATTCCATTCACTCCCCTGATGATTATATTTTACAATTCCATTGGGATATATCAAACAAGAAGGCATCAAAGGCTATCAGGCGTGAGAGAAACGATCATCGATCTAAGCAATACATACAATCTCGAAAAAAATTAATGAACCCATTTAGGGTGCGCTGAATATATCTTTGTGTCAAATTAACATGGATGGATAAGATGACACGAGAAATATTAGCTTCATACATGGCTGACCTCGATAATGATTTACTGCTGACACCAGAGAATCGACAAGCGAAGAACTATCAGCTATCATGGCTGTATTCAAAATGGCTCAGAAGAGCAGCGCAATGCCATGATGATTTGGAGTATTGGAAGAATCGACGAATCAAGCTGTATAACGAATTATTCGACAGCTATCGATGGCCAGGGAAAGATAAGAAGATCCAAGTCAACAAAATATTCATGGATAAAAAGTCAGAGATTGATATCTATGTTGAGGCTAATGATGAATACATCGAAGCCAACTCAGCAGTTGCATTTCATGAAATGTGTATGGAGTTCATAGATAAGGCATCAAAACAAGTGATGCAAATGGGTCATGCCATCCGGATTTCCGTTGAGATTGACAAACTGAAGCTTGGTATCATTTAAATGGACTCTTCATATCGTCGAGTTAGTGACCTTTTCCAAGATGTACCATCGGAATCAAGGAAAAAGGATGGAAAATTTGAAGCTCAGTACACAATCGAGGATGAATTCAATGCTGTGATTCAGGGGATGTGTTCATATTGCGATATTGATTTTAAAAATTGTGGGATTAATTTATGAGTGAATGCGATATTGTCCTTGGGATGCCAATGGAAACTCATTTATCGGTAACAGCTGTAAACAATATAATTCATATGCAGTTGTATGATTATCTGAGTGGAACCAAAAAGGGCTTTGAATTTACACCATCATACATGGGTGGATGGTGGGATGGTGTTAACAGATTTTATGATGCACAAAACTCCAGATTCCCTATGGGTCTGCTTGGTGATGTTAAAGAATTTGCTAAGATCCACAATTACACACTGGGATATTCGTTCGATCCAAAATCTCTCATCAACACTGAAATAACCGAGGAAGTCGAAGGATTCCTTGATACGATTTTCTTAAACCCCAAATATCAGCGCCGGGACTACCAGATCAATGCCATGGTTAAAGCTCTGTATCTCGGGAGGGGAATCATTCGTGCAGCAACCGCGAGTGGAAAATCGTTCATCTTATATGGGATCCTTCGATATCTCACATCAAAAGATAAAAAGATCCTACTGATCGTACCAAATATCAACTTAGTCACTCAGATGTATCGAGATTTCGAGGATTATGGATTCAGTAACATCGAGCAGCTATGTTCGGTTCTTTACGGTGATGTGAAGGTTAAGAAGGAGTTTGATCGCGATAAACAAATTATCATATCAACATTCCAATCATTGATTAAACAACCCGAAGCATGGTTTTATTCATTCGATGCCATGTTGATTGATGAAACCCACACAGCCAGATCCGAGACCATACAGAGTATAGCACAGATGTGTCGTAATGCTAGATACCGAATTGGTGTTACTGGCACAATGCCGCGGAATAAAGTCGATCAGTTTAAGATAAAATCATTTATCGGGTCAATAATTCACAACATTCCGGCTAAACAACTCATGGATGTTGGGGTTTTGTCACAAGTAAACATTCGAATCATGATGATTCATTATCCAGATGAATTTGTTGAGTATTTTTGGGATCCAACTGTTGAAATAATTGATGAGGTTAAGGATACCAAGACCAAGAAACTGGTTCAAAAGGTTAGACGAAGTGTTTTAAAATCTGGCGGAAAAGATCATATCGCCGAGAGAAAGCAATTGATTGAATTTGGGTATAGATTTCAGGCAATATGGAATCTAATCGCGACTGGGTTGATTAAAACTGAAGACAATACAATCATTTTGGTTAATTACATCAGTGAAATTGATGCGATGATTAAGATTTTGAAGGATAATATTCCACAAAATCTACATCACATCATTCATCGAATATCCGGTTCGGTTAACGCAACTAAACGGGATGGTGTATTCGATCTCATGACCAATTCAGGTGGTAATATTACGGTGGCAACATATGATACAATGTCAACCGGGATAAACATCAAAAGACTTAACAACATTGTGCTTGGATCCCAGATAAAAGAGGATACGATAACACTGATGCAATCGATTGGTCGTGTTTTGAGGGTTCATGACACCAAAGAAGTTGCGTATGTATATGATATGGTTGATTATATACCTAAAGGAAATAGAGATCATGGTAAAAAGAACCATGGATATATTGCGTTGACCTATCGCCTCCGGGCATACATAGAAGAGCAGTACCCAATCGTTGGTCTTAAAGTTATAAATTCTGATATTGGACCGGTTTCTGATGTTGAATTTGATTTGACGGAACCGATCAATGATTCAATGATGTTGGATGATGAATAAAAAATAAAAAAAAATATACACACCGGATTTGCATGATAGTATATTTACTCTGTCGTTGAAGTTAAAGTTTATTTTTGGAGGAAACAATGGCGCCTAAAGAGATTTCTCTTACAAGAGCTCTCGCTGAGATCAAGTTTATCACCAAACGAATTGTCAATGCAGATCTGTCAAAGATCCAGTTGGTTGACATATCTGTTGGTGGAAGAATGTCGATGTCTGAGAATATTGAAAAGCTTACATCTGCCGCGAAGTCTAACATAGATCAGTATAATGATCTTATTACACTTCGAAACAGACTCAAATCTGCCATTATTAAAGCCAATGGTACCGTTCTTGTTGAAATCGCCGGTACACAGATGACTATTGCTGAAGCGATCGATCGTAAAGCATTCGCTGCATCTGAACGGTCATTTTATGTTGGGGTAATGCAGAACATTCTCCGGGCATATAAAACATTTGAGGCTACCCGTGTAAAAGTCATTGGTGAACTCAATCAGAAAATTGAGTCGGTTATTGGTCGGGATACCAATAAAAACTCACCGGATGTTGCGGTCGAAGTTGATTCAATTACCAAATTGTTCCTCAAGAACAATGAAGTGAAGTTTGAAGACCCAATGGATGCTAAAACTAAAATTGAAGCGAAGATTGATGCAATCGATGCGTTCCTCAATGAAGTTGATTTCACACTTTCTGAAATTAACGCACGGACTATGATAGTTCTTGAGTAGTGTTTGATCGTTGGGGCTTTAAATTTAATAAAATAGATGCTTGGTAACAGCGCGTAGATTATTAAAAGCCCCAATATTTTGAGATGAGTCTCAAAGTGTTATTTGAAAACAAAATTATACCTTACTGAATTGAATTGTTGTTTGTATGAAACAACTTAAATACGATTCCTCGAATGGGGTGCGAGTAATCACCCCGCCATAAAAATACTATGTTACTGGGCAGATCGACTAATGGTTAGGTCAAACGGGGTAATCCGTTGTATGTGAGTTCAATTCTCACTCTATCCGTAAATGGTTTGGTGTCGGCCATCAATCGAGACTGGTAAAAGGTCAAAGTTGTAAAGGTCAAAGCTTAAACATGTAAATGTATAAAGCTAAAACTTGTAAACTTATATTTATTGCGATATCGCATAGTAAAGTTATAAATGTATTCAGAAATCCATGATAAAGTTTTAGTGGTCATGAATCTTAACCCAAAGTTGTTGTACATGGCTGTATAACCGATGATTCAATTCAATAAGGTATAATTTGATAAATAGGATGTCATAGCTCAACTACATAGAGCGGTGGGGGCCATATAAAGCACCTGAAGGTTGATGGTGGAAGTCCATCTGACATCCAAATTATGTCGCAGTAGCATAATTAATGCGACTATCGTTTGGCGATAGAGGATCTGATGGGAATGTCAGTTGCGACACAATTTTTCTAAATAATGCTGTATTACCCCTGTCTCGGGGCTGTATCCCAGGGTAGCTTACTGGCTCTACAGATGTGATCTCTAACTGTCACCGGGAGTTAATATTACCCAACGACGAACTCAGTCAGCAGAACCGCGTAAGTGGAGTGTGCTGTAAGAATTAGATACAGTATTATTTAGAAAAATGAATTGCAGGATAGACTAATGGTGGGTCGCCGTGCTCATAACTCGGTGCTGTTTACAGCGTGGGGGTTCGAATCCCTCTCCTGCTTCCATACACATAACTGATTTTTAACAATGAGGTATCCAATGGCATCGAGAGATCCAAAAGATTTAGCACCAGACCTTCAACCACTTCATGCTGAATGGTTAAAGCGTTGTACGGCTGCTGGTATTAATGTTATCACCACTTGTACAGCTCGTTCATACCAGGAGCAGCTCGCATTGTTTGCGCAAGGTAAAAATTCATTGGTGTATACAAACAATCTACGAAAGATTGCTGGTCTTGCACCAATCACCGAAACTGAAAATAAACATTCAGTTACTTGGACAATGAATTCTGAGCATATCATCAATCTTGCTGATGGCATTGTTGGTAATGATAAAGCTCGCGCTTGGGACTTTGCTATTGTTGATGGTAAACATGCAATATGGGATATCAAAGTTGATGTCAATAAAAACAAGCGTGGTGATTATGAAGAGGCTGGTAAAATAGCCGAAGATCTTGGACTTGAATGGGGTGGTCGGTGGAAAAAACCTGATGCACCACATATCCAGAGAAAATCAAAATGATACATTCGTCATTGACTATAGATGCTATGGGGACGGCGTTTCTAATAGACAGCCATCTAAAGTTGATGCAATGTGAGCATGATGCAACTCGTTAAATGTCATCAAATGTGTAGTTGATAGGATTTGGTGCTCCATGTAGGTGAGGAGTTTGAGAAACTTCACCAACCAGGTTTCAGTGAAGCGCGTCGGATCTGAATGAAATACTCAAAGACTGGACTATCAAATACACTCTTTATTGGAAGGCGGCGAAGTTGGAGAGTCGCGGGTGACTGTAAATCATCTATCGTAAGGTTTAGTGGGTTCGAATCCCACCCTTCCAAATCTCATAGTGTTGTAGCTCAGTTGGTAGAGCACATGAATCATAATCATGCGGTCGCTGGTTCAAGTCCAGCCGACACTATTGTCCTTTGAAATAATGAATTAATTGAAATTCTGTCACCCGATAGATATTACAGGCTTGGCACAACAAGTCCTGTTGATAGGCCCAATTGCGAGGGTTAACCACTTCCATATTTGTGATTGTGTTGTGGTGGGATACCAGATATTGATTGATGTGAATATAGCTGTCAGCTGCAGCTACACGGGCATCAATGACAGGATTTCAATTAGTTCATTGATATCACGAATTTGAAATGGTTTCTGCCGGATATAGCGCAATGACGCCGAAGCTACCGTAAGGAGTAAAATCTGGTCATAAATTGGCTTGCTCGACCAGGTGACAACTATTGGATAAATCAGTAGTCGCCATTGAATAGGGAAGTGGTTCGATTCCGCGGTGATATCAATTTTCATGTGGTTCAGCACTGACTGTGTATCATGATTAGTATTGATGTTCTTGGCCATCGCCGGATATTAATCAAGTTGCGGAGGTGCAAGTGGTGAATATGCTGCGATCAGAACCACTAAATTCATTGGGATCGTAACTCAATCGGTAAGAGTAATTTGCTCATAACAAATAGGTTTCGGGATCATGCCCCGACGATCCCACCAATATAGGCGTGTGGTGAAATTGGTAATGGTAGACAAACAAGAAGATCTAAATAAATTCCAGAAGCGTTGCATCGCTATGAGGATTCACAATGAAAGTTGTGGATCCTTTTTTTATTCTATCGCTATAAATACTGTTATAAATCAAACCTTATGGAGTATTGATATGATACAGAATTATAATGGTAGTGGAATTGATATTCTAGAGCAAAATGATGAAGCCGAATGGGGACCTCAATACACACAAACGACTAAAGATATTATTGATAAGGTGATGTCAGTTAGCGTATACATCACATCATTAGCTGAATTAGAAGATGCTATTACCGATGGTCACACAACCTTCGTGGGCGGCTTCGGTGACAAACCTGATATGGCTTTGACTGGAGAAATAACTCTCCCAGGTGCTGAATTAGGTACTGACTTTGACTGGATATTTCTAGGAGCATGGAACTTCAAGAATTTCACTATCAAGTACACTGAGAACAACGGATATGGTCGGGCAGTACAATTCTATGGGACGGTTATTCTTAACTCAGACGGTGTTTCTCCGCTTGGTCTTCATATTGAATCACGGGGGATGTCATCAGATTTCATCGAATATGTCAAGAGTTATGGCTCACCAATGCAATTGTCTGCGGATAGTGGAGAATTGATACGGGTGCGTCATGCTTATGATGTGATATTTGTTCACCCACAATCAGCATTTTATGTTGGTGGGCAATTCAATTGTTCTGGGAACTTCTCTCCCCAGATCAGTCTTATGGGTATCCAAGAAGCTTCAGCCATTATCCCGGGATTGATTACATTAGACGGTATAGATGGGAGAATCAATACTATTGTTGCAGATGTAGAACCACAAGGTGTTGAGAATACTGTCAATGTTGTTGATGTGGATGGTGGATGGAAAGCAACAGGTCTCAGCGTAACTGGTGATATTGCATATCCCGAAGTTAACTTTTCCGCAACTCAGAAGATATGGAACACCGATGTCTCTCTGAATCTTGATTGCGGAACCGCAACCATGAGTCTAGATAACAGTCTGAACTTGCTTACTGTGTCTGAGAAAATATCCCATCCTGATGGAGTGCTTCCTGAGCATTCTGCGACAGTGGGTCAAATTGATTCAGCCATCGACCAACTCAAAATTGATTTGTTAGAACACCCTATCGCTGGGTACATGTCTTCGCTCTATCTGACTGGAGAGCTGAATGTCTGGTATAATCTGTTACAAGATGATGCTGGTTCAGTTCCTTCTGCTTTTCAGACAGTAACCGTGGGTGACGATGAAAGAGAACAGTTCACTATCTTCTATCTGTCTCAACAGCTGACTCAGAACGCTCTCTTCTTCAAAGGAGAATACAAAGCGTCATTATCTGTTCAGTCCAACAACACTCATACAGGGTTCCATGGCAGATATGAGATCGAAGCGTATCTGGCGGACTTGAATGGTGGGATCATTGACTCAGGAATCACCGGCGCTCCCATCGGTACGGCAGGGGTAAGAGTGATCACCATTCTAACCTCAGGTCTCTTATCCATTGATACTAGTTTACAGACAATTGTCTTATCAGGAACTATGTTGGAAGAGTTGAACGTTCTGGCTGGCCAGAGATTCAGACTGCAAGTGTACGCAGAAAAAGTTGGTACTGTTAGTGGAGATGTGAATTACACACTGTTCACCGGATCGGATCATCAGTCTAAAATCAATATTCCATTAGCAATGTACACTTCATCAATCATGAATGACAGTGGCCTTTCTGGGAATACCTTGAAGGATGTCTTGAATGGAATTCAGGATCTTCGTGGTAAAACACAATCTCACACAGGATTCACCCGTCCAGCTCTCGTTGTTGAGAATTATACCGCAACTGGTGAGTTCGCTCGAACAGCAGAAGTTACCGGAATAGTAGAAATGCTGTTCGAAGATAAAGTTGTTCCAACAATGGTAAGTGGTTGGAGATCATTACCTCATGATGATGTGACCGGTGCTGTGAAAACTTCATACTACTTATACTTTAATGGGACTGATTTCGTCTGGACAACCACTCCTTGGGAATTCACTCATGCCATGATTATGGAAGTGTACTATGGGGTGAATGACAAGTTCGCCATCAGAGAATGTCACGGTCTCATGGACTGGAATGCTCATAAAATCGTTCACAAGCACATCGGTACTTATCGAGATTCTGGTGGGTTACCAGTGCCATTGTCATGGACACCAAACAGCACTGCAGTGGGTAGTAGGAGACCTACAATTGCTTCTGCTGTAATCAACGATGAAGACTTACCTACCGCCATTGCTCAGATAGCGACCGGTGAGTATGTTCGATTTTCCAACTCGACTACAGGGACTCCGGTGTTCGACAAGGCACAAGATGATTTCATTACCACCACAGGAGGACGGTTCAACTGGGAATCAATCGCCGGTGGAGTGTATACTAACACCACTTCAGCAAACAACGACTATGCAAAAGTATGGGTGGTGGATGTTCCGGTGACAGCTGACGCAGGTTCTCAGGTTTATCGAACATGGTGGACAAAACCACAAGCGGTAAGTCAGAACATCGATACAATCAGAGCGATTCCTTGGGGATCATACAACTGGGGAACAGCTTTCCCCGGTGGTCTCGTTCAGGAGTTTGCTCCGATCTTAGAAATCATTATTCGCTCGACGACAAACAACTGGCAGATTATAGAAATCAGCGCAGTCGCAGGGTCTAAGAACTCTTCCAGTCTCGTGAGTTCACTTCAGAACCTTTCTCAGGTATTAGCTCTGGGGAACAATGCTCTGGATCAAGATATCATCAATCTAGACAATCTGGATGTCAGAACCATTGCTGTGAACGATCCTGTGACCATTGAAGGTCAAGTGGAGATCAAAGTGTCTACTACCCCTGTGGGGACATTAGTGATCGCTGGGACTGAAGCGGGTACCGGTCCTGCGGGAGTGGGGACGGCTGATGGTACATATACGTTCACCGGAGCGACTCTGGGACAGATGACCAACATCTACCAACGAGGAGCTGATCTGGTGTACATCGGTCAGGTTGCTTCGATCTGGGTTATTACCAACAACACCAACCCGGGACTCTGGACTGACAGCGAGTATTTCTTGAACAGTCTGAGTCCTGTGGGGACTTACACTCCGATTGCAGGAAGTGGTAATGTTGCCAACCCTACGATAACAGAGGGTTCTAGTTTGATAGGATCTACTGCGATTCATACGAACGGTGATGTAATTGTAGGTGGTGATATTCGGTCTAGAACTAACACGATTGATGACATGATCATTGACGGTGATAGCTTCGATACGAACAATACTGCCACAGTGCCATACAGTTTCAAACGGTTGGGAACAGATTTGTTAACTATTCAGAGTGACGGATCTGCAAAACTTCCTGGGTGTACCACTGCGGAGATCACCGAGAATGATGATATTGTTACTAAGGGGTATAGTGATTTATCATATCAACCCAAGGATGCGACTCTTACCGCTCTTGCTGGATTGGCAACAGGTGTGGATAAAGTTACATACTCGACTGGTGTAGACACTTTTGCTCAGACCGACTTTACCGCCACGGCACGAACTCTGGTGGCTAATGCGACTGTTGCTGGTATGCGCACAACTCTTGAGGCATCAAGCTTTTATGGCACATCTCTATTTCCGTGCCGAACGGCTGTGGCAAACGACTACCTACAGTATAAGGAGATCATGACATGGACTGTATCAACCATCAACCATAACTGCAACGCGTCGATCCTGTTTGCCCATCGTGGAAATTACGATGGGGGCTATCGGGTGGATATTAACGCTTTTTACAATGGCACTATCTTTACCTCGTCCAACGCAGTGATGTACTATGAAAAATCAATTCCTGACGGAAGTACGGTAGTAGTTGTTACTAATAATACAGAAAAAACAATCAAAGTGTACCACAAGCGAGCATCGGAGTTTTCTGAGCCAGTATTCAAAATAATCAGAAACTATTATCTAGGAGTATCGTTCTCGGTAACTAATATACAGGCAGGAACGACGCTTCCGACGGGTGACAATGTGATAGTGATGAGCGCATCAAACGCTGTGAAGATAGCTACATCTGAGATGGACAACAATTTCACTACAACACAATCGTTACAGTCTACAGCTTTACAGATTAATTCTCTCGGTGGTAAAGCAATTGCAAACAAAGAGTTCACCGATGCGTACTATCTGAGACCGGGACAAACAATATCAACAACCAATGGTAGTAATTTCACGACTATCCAAGGCGAAAACACCAATCTAGCAATTCTTCAACTATCACAATCGAGTGGAAGTCGCATCGGGTACATTGGCAGATATTCAGAGGGGACAATCGCATCACCTACGGCAATAACTGCATCTGCTATACAGTTGGTTGCACTATTGGGTAGAGGGCATGATGGCGTAGCATGGACAGATAACCGGGCAGGTATCGCGTTTTACACTGGAGGTGCGTGGAGTTCTGGCGCAACACCGACATACTGTAGTATTTTCACCACCGCTGGCGGGGCTGTTGTTCAGAGAGCTGTCGCGACTTTTCATGAAAATGGCACCGCTTCCTTGCCTGTCGCGGCTATTACTGACATTACTTCCCGCGGTGCAAAAGCTATTATTACCAAAGAGTTCGGGGATACGTACTACCGAGAGTCTATAACAGGTACTATTCCCACAGCTACAGGACTTACTGCTGATGCTTGGTATACTATTGCAACTCTATCGGTATCATCAGAATGTAATATGGATGTAACACTATTTGCTGATGATACAGTAGGTGGCAGATTCTCGATAAAAATCCTCGCTGAGATGGGAAGATATGCTGGTGTTGGTGCAAATACAATAGCCACTGTTATCTCACCCAAACAGGTTTGTTTTTTCAAGGCAATTAGATTTGCAAGACTCGGAACAACCGACACAACAACTAGATACCTTCAGGTTCAAGCTAGATCAACATCAATTACAGCTACAACAGGTTATGAGATATCCATGAACAGTGGGACTTTTACGCCAGTTGTATCATGGACTCCATACGTTGTTACTGACGAGGTATTACCAAATACAACGATTAACATAGAGACAGGTGTTTATTGTGATTCCCGATTCAACAATCAGTTTAGTGTTGCACAATCAATGACGGCAACTCCAGCACAGATTCTGGCTCTCCCATCTCAGAGAGGTATGGTGAATGTAGAGTACCTAGCACTGACCACAACAGGAGACATGATCTATGCTACGACAAATGGTCAACCTGTTAGACTTCCTAAAGGTGTTGATGGTCAACACATGACTATGAATAGTGGTTTACCAGCATGGACTAATCCTAAGACGCTCCTTCATATGAAGAACCTTTATCTTGAAGATCCTGTTATACTAGATTATATCCCTATATTTAGGAATACTACTGGTGTTACAATAACTATTCTAGAAGCATATGGATT